>Ga0153993_100299_pt1 | contig 18266 bp, 19 predicted proteins | sample TSNC077MetaG_FD_104706 | JGI IMG/M metagenome (GOLD analysis project Ga0153993, IMG submission 104706) | Attine ant fungus gardens microbial communities from North Carolina, USA - TSNC077 MetaG | ecosystem: Host-associated > Fungi > Mycelium > Unclassified | place: USA: North Carolina, Lumber...
ACTACTTGTATGCCTCAGTCATGCACCTTACAAGGTGACCTCTGAGTGATATTATTCTTTATATAATATCTGAGATAAAATAATTGTATTCTTGAATGCTATACTGAAATTAAGATGCATCAGTTATGTAATATATTACTTAAATAACCTATGACAACACTACATATTATTACAGAGAGTAGCTACATTTATACCAGTCTATCAAGACTGAGTATATAAAGGACTATAGATACTGTTATGATTTCATTTATCTTTTATTTTGATTTTCAGATAATTAGATAATAGGGAGTCACATGATTAGGATCATATGACATGTTATGATTATCACAATCAGTCACACAGTCACATGACTAGGGAACATTCTAGTAGATTCTATTAGTAGGTTAGGGTTAGTAGTATAGACCAAGGGTTACCTATGAACTAAGGAACTACAATGTACAACTAGAGTACTTATACAAATCCCAGAATAGAAGTCATGGTACAAGTGTTCAGTCTACATCATGATCCTATAGGAGTAGACAATTTAGGAGGTCAGGAGTGGAAATTATAAGAAAATGAATATTAAATAATACCAAATTTTCAGTATATGACAAGAAGTGAGTAAAGTTAGTCAATAGTTAAGTCAGCAAGTTATTGAAAAAAATATTAGAGTGCACAGAAAGTTGAAGAAGGGAGCATAACAGACTGACTTTAACACATACTTAACCATTCAGAATTAGTAGAGGGATCAAGCCAGGTCTATGGCCCAGATGAAAACCTTGTATATAGTGCTAGGCAAATATCCAAAATAGCCATGTCTTTGACAATAAAACAATAGAGCAATAGTCATCATGCATTAGTCTACTTTAATAACAAAGACAATAAAATGATAGTCAGTCCACCTCAATGCAGAACAGTGCACTCTGTTGTAGTCAATGCACTGCAGTGCAGTGAATGTTCAAATAGTGCTCAGTGTGCCAAGACTGGTCAAAACCTAACCAAACAGCATAGGACTTGTAAATGAGGCAATACGCCATCGACAACGATAAAACACGCGTGTAAGGCCCCAGTTGGACATAATATACCACGCAAATCTTGCCTCACCTGACCCTGGACGAACTAGACACATTCATACAGTGTTACATCCACACCTTTCTGTTCCGTGCGCCGTCAGTCCTTTAAAAGTCATGGCTGCCATCACACGACCACCTATTGCTCCTCCGATGCCCAGTATATCAGCTGCTGTACAGAGCCCTTTGCAGCCCTCGAGCGACCAAGTGAGTTTGCCGTTTTGTTCCAATGTTCTCATTTTTACTCATTCAGTCCGGCTGCTCTACTGCAAGGTGGTGGTGCTGTATGTGGTACGAAATCTGTCGGCTCATTACCCTACACTCCATCAATCCCCTTTGAATAATTCAGATGGTTGCAATGGCAGTGATAATATTCGGCTTTTGGAATGTACCCGTCATTCGGAACTTCATAAACCCTCTGAAGCTGTTCACCATCGGCTGGCATGAACTATGCCATGTAATGGTTGTGAGTCTCTTCTCCCTATGAACTGAAATGATTCAAAATGCTCCCTTCAAGGCCATCCTGACAGGCGGTCGAATATTGAAGATAACGATAGATCCGCATGTGGGAGGAGCCACTTTTGTAGAGGGTGGTATCCCGACGATGATTCTCTCGGCTGGCTATATCGGATCGACGCTGTTTGGTGGAGTCTTCATTCTTGCAGGATATACCACCCTTGTGGCGAAGATTATGAGTTTTGTGCTAGGCATTGGTCTCCTCATGCCGCTTGCGCTGGTGCGCGATAAGTTGTAAGTCGTATCTGCTATTCTACTTCTCTTGTTCAGTGCAGTCGAATCAGGACCATCGTGCTTACATTTGTATATGAGGGATTATTGATTGGATTCTGGTTTATTGATCATGCGTATGTTTCTGGCTTATAGTCTCTAGAAATTACAGGGCGCTTCCCAGCACACAGACAGGCCCTGCGCTGGTATTGTTTATTCATCGGTATCATGAAGTAAGTTTCCAGCTTCCTGTCCAAATGCCGGTTGCTTACCCTTGATAGTATCCTATTTGTGATCTGTGCGTCTGTTAGCTTCCCTTTAGGATGTCACCTAATTTGAATAGGGGACGTGGCCGACGATCGCTTTTTCCACAAAACAAATGACTCTGATGCTACACAATTCAGTCTACTGTATCCCATAATACCGACCCATGGTATGTCATTTCAGAACGTATTGAAGATACACCTCACGACTTGATATCAGTTTGGGCCTTGTTCTGGATGATGTTCCAGTTCGGGGCACTTGCGGGATTCTCCCTACTAGGGATTTTCGCTTTCAAGGTACGAGCACGTGGAGCCTCTTTCTTGTTGTACGTTCAACGCCTTTCTTAGATGTCCCAGCAAGAAATGAATGCACAAGCGGGTTTGTGGACATTTATCTTTGAAAAACTAATGGTATCACTAAACGTTGTCGTAGCTATATTTCTCCCTACATGATTTCCTCAAAATCCTGTTTGAAAAAATTGACTGCTTCACTTTGTATGACTGCTGCGTTCATGATGTTGGTTGTCTCTGTAGGTCACTTTGAGCATGCATGTATGACGTCTGTGACAATGTAGTAATCATTTACAATGTTTTTATGTATATTAATATGGATACATAGTGTCTCTTAAAGCGAGTCCGGCATTAGATCCAATTACCAATGAGTGAGGTCAACAAAGAAGAAAAAAGAATCAAAACTGCCAAACTACTTGCGAACTGCTCGGCGTAGGAGACCTGCCAATATAAGCCCACCAACCGCTGCTGCACCACCAGTTAGTGCCATGCCAATATAACCCTCTGCCCGGTATGATCAATGCCTGTGCAATGACGAATGCAAAGCAAACACACCTCTTGTCACAGCCTTGTCAATCAATTGTGATAAAGACTGCGCCTGTAAGTTGGCTGGCTCCTTTTCGAGCAGAAGGGCTGCAGTACGACAAGTAGTTTAGGAAACAGCTGAAAGTCAAAAGATTTGACCAACCATTAAATCGTTTGGCTTCCTCATAGTTTCCCATTTTATAATGGCCAAGTGCAAGGTAGAAAAGACATTCTCGTCGTCGAGTAGGTTCTGCCCTAAATATCTCTTGAGGAAGGCGGTGTGTGGTCAACTTGCAAAGACTTAAAAACGCAAAAAAAATCACCTTGGAGCAACCGAACGCCTTCAATCTGGTGGTCACGCACTGGACTTTTCACAAGACCCCATGCGTAGTTAAATTTGGTCTGGGTGGTGACGTGCGATTCAGAGAGTTCCTTTTGGTACTGGCGTCTAAGCACCTGGAGACAAAATCAATGGCAGCAGGAAAGCAAAGAAGAATACAGACGTCAAGTTCATCGTATGATAGAGAAACCTCTGCGTCAGCAGCGTAAGGCAGTTCTGTGGCCATTGCCCCTGATGAGAAAGGATTGAGATGCGGAGTTCGAAATTGAGCTTTCTTCCAACCACAGCGAGGAAATCCAGAAAATGGGTGGAGATGACTATGGTAAGCATTTATTCCCTCCTACCTCTCGGCTCTTTGTCTCTGGTCGCTCATGGTCCTATGTGGATCACAGAGAGGACCTGTTCTTCCTTCCAATACAGCTTTTCCTCCCGTCTTCCCATGTCATTTCTAGCTAGCAGCACAACTATGCTTTGGACCTAGAAAATCTCCTGACTCTGCGCTGGCCTCGCACGACACTTCATAGCTCCTTGTACAGAGACTAAAATTTACAGTGCCCACTGCTTACTCACGCGTCTTTATTCATTCCCTTCTGTTTACATAGCTGAACGCGGGTACCGCGAAGAACGCAATCGCTCGTCCAGGCATGATGGCAGGGAACGAGATGGCTATGGCCATAGGGAAAGAGACCGTGAACGCTATAACAGGAGAGATGATGAGCGACGTGACCGCGGTGATCGGTACGGGCGTGGCAATAGGGATGATGATCATGGCGGGGGAAGACATGGACCTCGTTATGATGACGACCGCCGTCCACGTAGGGAGGATAGAGATGGTCGTGGTCGAGAGGACCGAGGAGACAAGCGGGGCGTTAGAGGTCGTGTCCGTGAGTCACAAGAACGTCGCTCGCCGACGCCCGAAGGCTGCCCTCCCCTCGCCCAGCGGAAGCGGAAAGCCTCAGGGTGGGATGTTCACGCTCCGGGCTACGAGCAATATACTGCCATGCAAGCCAAACAAACAGGTATGCCTTCCTTGAATCTCCTGTATTACTATTGACTGTATCCTATCAAGGGCTTTTCAACCTCCCTGGTGCCAACCGCACGCAGATACCACCAATTCTCAGCATTCCTGGGTTACCTCCTCCAATGCCTGTTCAAAGTTTTGGTATGGGGATAGGTGGCAATCCTAATTTGTCTCGCCAGTCTCGGCGTCTGTATATTGGGAGCATTACCCAAGAAGTGAATGAGCAGAACCTTGCAGATTTCTTCAATGCTAAGATGATGGAGATGAATATCGGCACTGGTGCTTCTGGAAACCCGGTACTTGCTGTCCAGTGCAATTATGAAAAGAATTATGCATTTGTCGAAGTGAGTCAAATGATGTTTCGTTGTGGGCCCAATCCGCTGACAGTGAACTGCAGTTTCGTAGTGCAGAAGATGCTACCGCTGCTATGGCTTTTGACGGCATCATTTTTATCAACGGACCATTGAAAATACGTAGACCGAAGGACTATGGTGGCGACACAGTCCCATCTCCTGGAGTCCATGTACCAGGTGTTGTTTCGACGAACGTCCCTGACTCTATCAATAAGATCTTCGTTGGTGGCCTTCCCACCTACCTCAACGAAGAACAGGTTATGGAATTACTTAAGAGTTTCGGCGAGCTTAAGGCCTTTAATTTGGTTCGTGAAAATGGGGCTGGAACTTCAAAGGTGTGTCGAAGCTATCACATACCGTGGCTCATCGTTTTTATGCAAGATTTATAGGGTTTTGCCTTCTTTGAATACACTGATCCGACAGTCACCGATGTAGCTATCCAGAGTCTTAATGGCATGGAACTCGGTGATCGATACCTCGTTGTGCAACGTGCCTCCGTTGGGGCGAAGCCAGGAACACCTGGCATGATACCCAACCTACCCTATGATCAATTCCCTGAAATACCTCGACCAATCATGCCGGCTGGAAAGGATACGTCATCCACTGATGCCCGCATCTTATTGATGCTGAACATGATAACACCCGAGGACCTAGTCGATGATGAGGAGTATGGCGACCTCTATGAGGATGTGAAGGATGAATGCTCGAAATATGGCGCGCTTGAGGATCTCCGGATCCCTCGGCCTATCAAAAAGGACAAGTCCGGAAACATATCGACTCAGGACGCTCACCGGATGGATGAGGCTGCGGGTGTTGGTCGGGTATACGTCAAGTACCAGGATACAACATCGGCCTCGGCAGCACTCAATTCGCTAGCAGGAAGGTCATTTGCTGGCCGTTCCATCATTGCAACCATTCTATCGGATGATAGTCAGACAACACCTCCATTAAGCATCATCTTTGCTCCTCAGCCAGATGCTCCTCCTCCGTTGCCGTCGTCGTAGCGCCTTCCATGTGTTGCTATAAAATCATGCTTTATTGCGTATCTGTTGAATCACATATATACATGTTAACAGTTGTCTATTTGTTAGCGTTAGACTCACTGAAATGAAAGGGAGCTAACTACGTTACATCGCCGTTGTGTTTGTCGATTCATAGATCAAAGTTGTGGACATTGTGGGTATGAAATTATCCATACTGTGTAATTACTGCAGAAAACCCTAGTTTCTACAAAAACGTACCATATCCTTGACTTTTCTATATGGCCATTCTCGTCCTCATACTTGGTTGTCAACAAACACAAGCATAATTTATGTGCTCACACCAGGGGCTTCATTTGCCACAGACATTTATTAAAGTTATCAGCAAGCTCTAGGGTCAATGAATTCGCGTCCAAAACTCATTGATAACTTGACCTATCGGACTGACCCTCTGTGCACTCCATTTTGCCCCAACAATCATTGTTTCTAAAAGGATAAATCTGGACAAGTAATTGGAGATTAGATGTTAGACAAAAAATAGATCAATTACAATTGGGGACTAGTATATAGATTGATGAATTGAAAAAGTCTGACCTTTTCATTGACCATCCTGTTTTTTGTAGTAACAAGTATATGTTTAGTCTGGGTTAACAAAAGACAACTTTATAAGACAAAAATTTTACCTCAGTTCCTGAAAGTACAGAACTGAGGTCCACAGCTTACACTAGGAGGTAAAGATTATCTGCTGACTAGATAACAAAAATGTCATAAAACCTAGATCTGAAAGAAGTTTTAACAACACCTATTGGCACCATTTTATATGGAGGGTTTACGCCAGAGAGAGACAAGTGACCGACGGATGCAGAAAGAGTCACGGGCTATTCGGGAGGATAATCACGAACAAATACATGGGATGTCAACCAGACTAGTCGAGGAAGGACGAGATAATTTTGAGATATGACGAAGTTCTTGTGTAAGCGGTCCTCAGTTCAAGTAGAGAATTTGGAGCTGGTGCTCGTGTCTTATGATCTAGGCTTGGTTCAAGACTCATGATAGATGAATATATCTGCGAGTTTACATTGGCTATCCCCAAGTTTACACCTATACGTAGTCATAATATCTCATCCTATTCTGAGTTGAACATGAAGACCGTAGTCCCTGTGATAAGGACAATTGTGACATTTGCAAAGCGCGAGGGAGCGGATGTGCAAGCGAACAATCACCAAATATCATTTGGTCGGACGACCAGCACTACGGTCATCTTTCCTCTGTTGGAGCTATGCAGGTCATCATTGGCAGGTTTGCATGAGAGGGAATGTCCTGTATGCTCACCCAAGCCTTCTTGCAGTCTCTATACGCCTGGAAATAATCTCGACAAGCGTCTTTTGAGTGATTATTCCGATCCAAACAATCCATTGATGCCTTGGACGCCTCGGCGCAAGGACTGGTTCAGCGTTACAAACATCTCATGGAAGATTCTCAAATCAAGACGAACTCAATGAAATGAGAAGGAGCTTGTTTTCCCTGTAGTAGAGAAAGCAAAGAGTCAAACATTTGAAATAGAGAAGATTTCCGGCCTCACTGAGAACTGTTCACGATAATTTAATGGTTTAAGCCCTGCCTCAGGCAATGGTAATCCTTGTGATTTATTTTTGTCCACTGCAGTTGCATTTTCAATATCTGAGGGCATCTGAGGGTGTGGCATGAGCTTTTTGAGTGTGATATGAGAAAGTCATAGTTGCAACACACAGGTGAGAAACCAGAACCCTCGGCAGCACTAGTCCAAAAGATACTTATATATGAAGCTGACATAATTGGAACAAATAAAATAACTTATCGTGGTATGCAGAACACACTCTCGACGCTCTCGACGCTCGTGACCATCACACAAAGACTGGTTGAGAAATCACTGTGAAACACAAAGCTCCTTCAAGTCATTGGCATCAACCTAAACTCCGTCGCCCCTTTCTCTCCAGCGTTAGTCAGAGGTTTGAACCTACCATGCGGGAATCTGTGTTTATTATGAGCTACATCCTGCTCGTTCCGTTCTGTGGCCTAGCACGTTGCTGTGTTACGCAAATTGCTCGCGGGTCAGCTGTTTGATATCAAAATGGTTCGCTGAAGAACGAGTGTCTATTTCTTGCTATAACACTTCCTCCTGAAAAGTAAGAGAAGCAACTCAGCAAGAAAGCGGACAATCATGATGCATGTCTCTACAATTGCCGGTACAGGATACTGGAGCTCTATTGGGTGGTGTTAAGTAAAGTTCGACGGACGTGGTGGCATATCAAACTCTGGGGTACTGTACCCGTGCGAGCAGATTCAAGGGCTCTAAAATAATGGTATGCTTGGCAATCAGCTGTTCCCGGTCTGACTCACGTCCAAGATACCGGTAACTTATATGCTGAGATTATTCTCGTTACGGACCCGTTTTTGATGGTCCTATGTAGGAATTTAAATGAGAACAGGGCCCTTTCGAGAAATGAACAGAATCCCTGTCTATCTATATGCCTGAAGGTCTTACTTGGTCGTTCTAATTATCCGATGCTCATGCAAATAGTTTGTACAAATTAATAATATTGTTTACAATGGTGATTTATATTTCTTGAAATCCATTTGGACAATATACTTCCCCTTACCATTGCAAGAAATGAGTGGGTAGTCATGGATGTTATGTATCGGGAGCAGAGTGAGAAACTTGATTGAGCTCAGTGAAGGCCGGCATTGCACAGTTGCCCGATCGGTTGCCATGCTTTGATTTTGTGCTTCGCATCTGAGTGGTTACACTACACGCAGCGACGCGCTCAGAATCCAGGTGCCCACAAAAACGAATCATATCAGGTCAGGAACAAAGATCCGCTGTCGTAAACCCAAGGCAGTCCATGTTTACCACACCAGATGCTTGGCTCTACAGTCATTGGAGAAATGGCAAGCGGACACTTTCATGAGCACTATCACAAGGTGGAGTTGGCATCAGTGACATGTGCTGTGCAGGTCTTCTGATCCCCAGCTGTTATCTCTCCCTTCACCTTCCTTCATGAGTCTCGACCAAAACCTTTTCACTCTGCAATTTGTTCCTCACAAACAATATAACAATGTGATTGATCTCGTAGATTCCTCGGGAAATTTGCACTATCGGAAACAGAGGATCACTTCCTCAGAATATAAGATCGAGGTTTATGGTAACTCGCACTACTCGTCTTAGTCCATTGTCCTGATCCAATCTAAACATAAAGACCCTCTGTCTGAGTCGCTCCTAGTCACAGCTACTGCTCCGTCGGCAACAAGCAAGACCAAGATCCTGGAGCTGAAGAACCCTACACAGATCGTGGAGTTGAAGTACACGGGCACCATCTCATTTAGATGGAACTTTAAGTGGGAAGAGTCAGTGTTGAGTCCTTTCGGACTGGGGTATATGTATGTGATTAATTGGAATCACCAGGCATGAGTTCGAGTGGAAGCGCGAAGAATGTTTCATACTTCGAAAACCTGACCCTCCTGTTCTTGTTGCAGTGACAAAGGAACCCAATGGCAGACTGAGAACTTTTACTGTCCAGATATTGGATTATAATCTACATCGGTGAGCTCACTCCAGTGTACATGCTTTCGTTTGGATTGCTAGACGAATTTAAAGGTTCGACATTAATGACCGGAAAGGACTGGAAATTCTTATTTTAACCACCCTCATGACTTTCTCGGACTCTAATGAAGTCCATCGCACCCCCGTAGCCACACTACCAGTATCTGAGATTATTTCTAATGCGGACCCCCAATCCTTGGAAAGCGCGCTAAAGCTTCCGCCCAAACCACCTGCTAAGACTGGTGTAGATAGGATTGCAGAACTGCAAGCAATTCGAAATGAATACAATGAAGTCACCGTTGAAGACGAAGGATCTGTAAATGATTATGCCCAATATTGCTCTATCCTACTTAATGTATGTGTTCTCATGATCACACACTCTCAGAGCCATTTCATTGTTGGGGCAGGACGATGCGGTACTTTTTATCACTGTGAAGTCAGCAGAGGCAAAACATGTACCCAAAGTTCTTCAAGTAGTAGAAGAGACAAAGCGAATACGCCACAAAACAGGTACGTACACGAAGGAATCCCATGTCTTGTTTCCCAAATGGTTGGTGTCCAGGTCTATCCGACAACGAGGAGCTACATCAGTATGTGCTCTATGATACCAAGCCTGAGAAGAAGAGACCTCGTATAATAAATTTGGATGATGACAAGGACAAGACCAAGTCAGAAATCAAATACGAACCTCCCAGTAGTCTCACAGTCCATATGAGTAAGATATCCATGCCAGAGTTACAACCAAAAGCCCAACAGGAGAATAGTGGTAAGAAAGGTAGGTCAGTGTCCACTTCGTTTGTAGTTCTATCTCTGAATGCCCTTCTAGCGCGTGCACGATCCCCTCAACAAACTGAAACGAAGACCAAACTGTCTCATCCCACTATCGCTGTCAATAAATCCTGTTCATCTTAGAACTTCTCTCCGTCGTTATCTGTGGCACCATACAATGGGCAACCAGGTGCAATGATAACAGTCTTCGCCCTCACCCTCCCCTCATCCACATGCAACGCCACATTTGTCTCTCTGGACTAAAACAACGCTTAGTGAACAAAACAATAACCAATTCAAGTCCGGCGTAGTGACTGGTCTGTCAAATCGGCTTCGTCTCTGATAACTTATTATTCTTCCACCACTACACTTTCGTGTGGTTCTATCTTTGATCTGTCAGATGCCTGATCAAATCCTCTCGTTGATACAGAGGTGGATATGCCTGGCATGTAAAGTCTTGGTATTTCACCCTTAGTATCCAGTCAAGTTTGATGCAAGAGCGCAAAGTTTTGATGGCCAAGTATTACCCTTCAGATTTGATCTTGACTTGATGACGCACAACAAATCAATATCTACATTGTCTAAACATTACTTCAGCATTATAAAAATATAACAGATGTAATATCCAGCCTGTCCACTGTCAACTTGTCTTTTCCTAACATCAAGAGCGAGTGGATCAGATACGTCGTCATAGTCATGGTGTTGGTTAGAGGCTCATACTCTTGCTGTGGAATCTTCTCCCAACACCTCCACAGCACCTGGTACCGTCATTAAAGTGGAACAAAAATTACAACTGATTATGCACAATTCGCTCGCTTGATGAAGTGTGCTACAGTTGTCGAAGGAAGTATCAGAGATAGACAAACTATTTGACGTTTTGAGCTGAAATTCGAAGTGAGCAATGGTTTATTTTGTCTTGTTTGTGCTACAAAGCTGACTAGTCAGCAATTATTGAACGCTGACTGTGGCCACGGCCAATTATCGGCCCTCTCTTTTCTAGCTTCATGCACATATGTCTTTTTCCCATTCGCCGCAGATTGATATAGACGAAAAACACGAACAAATTGCAGAGTATACCTGGGGTGAAGAATCATATGACGGATTGGGCGATGCGCTCCAGGAGGGCGGGGATGAGCTCAACGACGAGACATTCGGCGGTGTTAGTACAATTGGTAAAGCTTCGTAAATCTAACTCGTCTGAATCTCTAATTTTAACGTGCTTGCAATGTTCATTCGTATGATCAGAGGAAGACTTTGACTTTTCAAATCCTGCCCTGCCGGATGATCATCGCAAGGTCCTAGAGGCATCTGCTAGAAGTCATCAATCTATCTTACAGCAGCAGGCTACCCATGATCACCATGCAGTCGAACAACCGCAACAGCGTTGTAAGAAGTTGATTAGTCTGTCATTGGCTTTATGTTCATGTCAAACGCAGCTGTCCAGTCTTTGGAAGCCATTTGGGATAATAGGTCTCCTTTCTCTGTTCTCCCAAAACCTAATGGAGTGGGACGCTCAGTTTTATCTGGCCTACCTTCCTCCCGGACTCCTTCTGCTGGCCCTTTTGGATCTGCAAACCATTCCTCTATTCAGCTGCCGTCTCATGGGCACGTCCAAGAAATGGGAAAGGTACCAATTTTGCAAGAAAAAGAGGCGGAGATGGGCTTCGTTGCTCAACAAAATCGCCTTCACGGGACTACATCTAGACAGCGACTGCATCAGGAGCAGCAGCACATGCATGAAATGCGTCTGCGCCAGCAGGAAGAACGATACATGTTAGAACTTTCCCAGTCGCGACAAGCAGAGGCTCCTCGATCATATGAGGACTTCAGGGTGACAGAGCATGATCAGCATATGTTAGAACAGGAGCATCGTCGAATTTTACAGGAGCAGCAACGTAGGCTCTTGCTTGAAGAGGAACAACGAAGATTGCTACTCCTTGAACAAGAACGCGAACTTGAACGCCAGCAGTTACAAGAGCGGCACCGTTTGCAATCACAACGCCTCTTGCAGCAGCAGCACCAAACACCCCCTCCTCGGATGCTTCCTGTCTCGCAGTCACCACGATTCTTTGAACATCAGCGTCAGCTTCTGCAGCAACAACAGCAGCAGACACAAATGGAGGACCTTCAACGTCAGCTCCTGAACAGTCTCTCTCTGCAGCAGCAAGGTGATCATGAATCGAGACGGCGTCCGAATGAACACGGAATGCAAGCCCCCCAACTTCTGCACCAGCATCAGCAGCGCAATCAACGCTCGCAGTCACCCTCTGTTAATCAATTCAATGATGCAGGTACTCCTCAGGATCTTGACTTCCAAAATATTCAGCTTCAGCAGCGACTCCTTTCAGAGATGGCGCACGCCGAATTCATGCGAGAAATGCAGGTGGGTAATCCGAAGCAAATTGGGCAACAGGATGCGTTACGGGCAGAGGCAATGAGGAAAATTCTCGAAGCGGAGAAGATGGAAGAGAAAAGGCGTAGAAAAGCAGCGAAGATCGCCCATATGGTAGGGCTCTAGATCCATTTCGGCTCTCCTCTGCCTTGTTCACTGACATATCCTAGTCTCGCTATAATGACTTAATGACACAATCAGACAAGGATTTCATTACCCGTATTCAGGTTTCCCAACTCGTTACCCAGGATCCATACGCAGATGATTTCTACGCGCAAGTGTATGGTGCAATCCTGCGTTCAAGAATGGGTCTTCAATCGGATGAACGCGTGCTCAAGTTTGGCTCTGGAGGGGGAGTCGGGCTTGGTTTAACTTCTCAAAAGGGATATCGTCGTCCCAATGCTATACAACGTATGGAACAACAAGTCGAGCGTATTGTCAGCAACGCAAGAAAGAGAGAAGAGGAGAAAGGCTTGCATTGTGAGCTATGACCGTTTCATTCACGGTCATCTTATAGACTGATGGTGTTATTCAGCTATTCATAGCCTGCAAGGTGCTCTTGGCAGGACATCGGGTCGTAGCTATAAGGCTGCTCCTCGACAACTTTTACAAGTAGACTCTACACCTGGTTCCTCTCCAGTTATGTCGCCGGCCCATGCGCATGTTTCCAAAGCATCAGTACAGTCCAAAGAAAGTGGTGCTGCGGAGGCTGCTAAGCTTGGTCGTGCTGCTTTGGGAGATGCCGCAGATGTACGAATCTTGTTTGTCTCAGTGATATCCTCATTGATTTTTGTGCTACTTTTCAGAATGAGAATCTGGTTCATAAGGAACCATTAACCAGACGCGAGATTCTCATAATTGTTGAAGAATTGTACAATCTCATTCTCAACGTGGAACAAGTCAAACGAAATCAACCTCTTCCTGAAGAGGAACGAGAACGTCACGATGCTTGGTGGGCTTGCTGATTCACGTTCAAATGGTGTTTCTTATGCTCAGAATTGGACAGGCAACAGGAGTACAATGCTCTCATGGACAAAGTCTGGGATGAGTTGCGGGTACTTGTTCCTCTAGAAACTAGGTCCGTAAATACCGTCGATCCTCGGTTCATGTTGTGAAAAGTCCAATTATTGATTTTTTTCCAGCAACCCACATCCTTTCATTTCTATTCTGGGCCCAAGCAAAGGCAAAAAAATTCTGCCCCGTCTCACTCGCCATCTCACCTCCCGGCGCATGTTGACGTTGTTAACTCTCCTCGTCGCCTGTTTCGACCAATTGGACGTTGTAAAAGATGCTCCTGTGCTTGATTCTCCCGACGATACTCCGGAACGAGAGGAAGTTGAGCGTCAGACGAATGCGTTCCTTGCGAGTGTCATGCAGAGCATACTTCCTATCGTCGCCAAGTCTAATTTGTGTATGATTACGGGTCTGTTGGGGCTTTTGTTGGATCGTAGTAACATTGCTGCTGTGGCGAGAACCAAAGTGAGTTTTGTTGGGCTTGTATCGTCGTTATACAGGTTGATCGATTTTTCAATAGCCTGGTCTAGCACTGTTGACTCTGTTTTTGAGTCGTGTGGAAGTGATTAAACAGAGTATCGCGAGTGGGACCCAAGATATTGCCGAAGTTCCGTCAAGCAAAGAAGCTCAGCAGTGGTAATGTCGTTTTTGTCGTTTTCTTTTTTGCACCCCCGAACTCAAGTGAGAAACTTTTCTTTCAGGAGCAACATGTTCAATCACCTATTCGACCTCCTCGCTCCACACATGCTCATACTTTTCCCCTCCTCTCGCATCGTCCAACCTGCTGTTCAGAGCAGCAGCCGACGACCGTCATCAGTCGTATACGATAACGCTGACCAACACGTTTGGCAGTTCCTCGCTGCGTTCGCACTCCATGGTAGCCTGGAACAACATCAGGCCCTCGTCACGATGCTCCGTGAAAAAATTTTAGACGACCTTTTGGCTGTGAGTCGGGGATGGTTCACGACGGAACAAGACAGAAACACAAAGTTGGGTAACGTCAATCTATTCTTGAATGCACTTGGACTGGATTGCTCGCAAATTTCTTTATCTGGTTTGGGAATGTGATCTTTTTTTTCTTTTTCTATCCGGTGTACTACTATATGTGTGATGCATTCCACTCTCGACCTACACATTTTTGGATGATTTATTGGTCTTCCTTCTTCTTTGTGGTGCTCTCCATATGTCGTCTCTTCCAATTCGTTGATGATGATGACGAGGTATCAACCTACTTTTTTTTAATATTATGGGCAACAGTCCTCTAGACTGCAGATTTGTGATGTATTATACACTGCTTATACTACAGTAGTTGCTGCTGCATGACATATTTCGCTCGCTCTCGTCCAGTCTGAATCAGGGAATACAATGTCGTAAGGCTACCAGTGAGATTAAGAACAGGCAGGTCTTCAAAGTTGGGCAAGCGTTCCATCGGAAGGTCAAGCAGTCCAGTACTAGTCTCACTATCAGACGACCAAGGAGATAACTGAATGAGAGGAAGAAGGAAAAGTCCTCGTTTTTCTGGAGACGGCTTTCTCCGCACATGCAAACCCGCTTCAAGATGATTCGTCGAAAGCGAGGCAAAATCAGCATAGTTGGGGTAAAGCATGACGTATCCGTGTAGATAAACAAGTTCAATGAAAAACCTCTTCCAAGAGTGAGTCCATCTATTGGATCGTACAGCTGGAACTATGGGTTCTTCGTCTTCGGAATCATCATTGTCGTGTTTAGCGTCAATGGATGCGAGACAATCGGAAAGGTAATCATGGAATTCGCGCCAGTGCTCTGGAAAATAGACTGCACCCCAGCTACAAGGGATGGAAGAGAGGTATGGGGTATTCATTGGGATTTTGGTTTCAGCGTAAGAAAAAAGAGCTCGGGCGTTAAAAGAACGCCTGCCCTCTGGGGGAAGCTCAAGGTTTTTCTGTTGGTACAGGCTAATGCCGAATAGGTAGGGAGACATGTTGGATTTGGTTCCGTAGCTTTGTATGAGGGTTAGCAGTCGCATGGATCAATAACAGCAAAAGTTGATACCGATATTTGAGAATAGCCATTTTAATCCAAGCATAGAAAAGGGGTGAAAGTTCAACATCGTCTTCTAACAGTAATCCATAAGAATGATTACCGTGCGGATACCATGACTCCACGATCGCAGGTAATAATCCCCCATGTACGATCCGCTGATTTATCTTGACATGAGATTCAGGAAGCCAGGAGAACCTCTGAGCGAGGCGTTTGGTCTCAGGATCCGCGGAGGAATCTATATGGATAGCGACATTCAAATCTGTACCATCACCAAAGTATAGAGAGGAGGAAAGGGACTGTAGAAGGCGGTTGAGCGATTGCGGGCGGTTATGAGTGATGATGCTGAATGTGATTTGTGGAGCGTGCCAGCCTGTCATAAAGGTGAGATTATTAGTAGAGAGTGCAGGGTACAAGAATAGATGTAGACACTCTGAAGTTCGGATATGGAGAGCGAACCGATCCAATCCGTATATGCATATTGAGTCAAGGGTATGTATATGCGTGTGATATTGGCATCCATGAGCTCACGAGTAGAGAATAGGCCTTCCAGGAGAGATTTGTCTTCCTGAATCGAGAAAAGAACTTTGATTTGAAAATTGGACTGCAAGAGCCAAGGCGCAAGTGGAAATCCATTTTGTGTCTTGGGTATGGTTCGGTGGACAATGAGACGCCGTGGACAATCGGCAAGGCTGATATCGGAATCTCTCACCAAGGCCCCAGAAAGAACATCATTCCGGTTGTAAAGAAGGATATGGAGGACATAGCGTTGTGAGAGAAGACCACATACCAGCTTACTAGCAGATTGCACCATTTTCGCAGTCGGAAAGAAAAAAATGACAGAGTCCCCAGGAACAGCAAAAGTCTTGAGACTCGACGTGGGGACAAGGAGAGGAAACCTGGGTGAAAAGAGATCCTGTCCGGAATAGATAGATGTCTGCCAATTTGTTGCATTCGGCAGCAGCGGAGCGACGAGGTCATAGGGCCCGGAAAAGGTCGAGTCGAGGAATACACCATCCCGTAGAGCCTGCAGAGCGGGTCCGCTGATGTCATCGATGCCATTCTCGTCGAGGATCAGGACCCAGTCTGTCAATGCTTCTGAAGCTCGTCTGAAGACCTCGTCTTGGAAGATATGGGAGGAAGAAAGGGGTATGAGTGAAAAGCTGAGGTTTATGTCTGGGTGGTACAAGGCTTCTTGTTTGATGACCTGAGCAAGATGAGGACCTATCTGCGAGATGAGCGTTTCGGGACAGAGAAAAACAAGAGACGCGAGCTGGGGTGAGGGCGTGCTGGTGAAGGGTTCAAGGAGGATATTGAGACTCTGCAGAGAGCGCGTTGAGAGAGGGATGTATGCAGTGAACAACAAGGACGCTGGCGGGGCATTGCTGGGCACGACGGGCTTGGGGGGTTTGAACGACAGCAAGATGTAGAAAACGAGGAGATAGGAGGGGAGGAGAAAACAGCGAAAGAGGAAGGCGAGTGAGTAGCGCATAACACACGGAAATTGACAAATGAGATTAACCTCTGTATTAAAATATCAAAAATACACCGCAATGATGGAACATCAGATAAAAAGTATCACAACATGCCACTGCACACAATCCAGCGTTCCTCAGGACCTAGAGACGTTTTGATAATTCAGACTGGCGGATGGGTATTCTGCGAGGAATAGGCGTCCGCATTCCTTGGCCATCCAGCTGCAAGGGAAGTCAGACAGTGGGAACGGTGACGATGCACAACGTACACTAAAAGCTCGTTGATGTAGTCTCGCAGAAGGAAGATACTTTCTCCGTCAAGAGCCGAGAACGCAATCATTTGTGGAAGAGACACTGGTGGGACGAAGATCATTCAACGGCTGCCGAGAAAACAAGCCACACCCACCTAGCATTCTCAACAAATGTTCCGCCCCATACACCTGGCTCATCTCCTTCTCTGTTCCCAGAACAACATGTCCACCCGTGATGTATTCTTTGCGGATAGTAGCATACTGGGGACGTTCGAAGCGGTATAGAAGATTAGCGCCGAGAGAACGATCAAAGTAGCATGTGAGCCCAGAGACAATCGTAGGGAGCACCAATCTGGGTTCGCGAAGGCTATTTGGGAAAAGATGTGTATGAGCGAACGAGTGGGAGGGAAAAGAAAAAAGTGTACCGAGCAGGTTTGGGGTCGAGTTTGAGCATGTAGTCTTGCCACTGCTCAAGCAGCTCTTGGACGGTAGGTGATCTCGGGAGCGGGGCAACCAGCTGCCAGCATTTCAGGCCTCGAATGAGAGGAAATTTGACACTTTTTTTACCTGGTTATTTTTTGTGATGGCCTCCCAGTCATCCACCAGCATCACTTTTAGAACGTCTGGGACGCTCAGTTTCATTTCCGGTTTCTTGCTAGCGTCGTCCTACGTTCATGAGCGTCCATCTGAGCAAGAGAAAGAAAAACGCACTTCATCTCGTATTCTCTTCTGACCTCTCCCACCATGTGCACCGTCCTTCCTGGCACCCCCTCTGGAACCAGCACCACTTTTCAGGCCGCTCGATCTGCCTACACCTGTGACCGGGCCAGCATTGCTCCCAATCAAGGGTCCTCTGCCAGATCCACTCTGCCCGTGTGGGTAGGCGGTGGCTTGAAGCGTCTTTTGTGTTGCAATATTCTGCTCGTTGTATTTCAGAAGCCGTGATACCGGAACCCATTCGTCCCATCTACAGAAAAACAACCAAGTTGGAGGGTTGAGCAAATGGTGGCGCCACACGTACGTCTGTTTCCAACCCTTGTAGTGCACGAAATAGTAAGGACCAGGTCCTGAGGGAGGTGCAGTTTCTTCAGTATGGACGACAGGCGGTTTGAGAACTTTGGCCTCGTAGATGAGAGGACCGTGGTAGCAAAGGACGCGTTCATTCATTTCGTATGTCAGTTCTGTTGGGGTAGCCATCTGGTGATGGAGGGAAGAAGGA
>Ga0153993_100308_pt1 | contig 18036 bp, 21 predicted proteins | sample TSNC077MetaG_FD_104706 | JGI IMG/M metagenome (GOLD analysis project Ga0153993, IMG submission 104706) | Attine ant fungus gardens microbial communities from North Carolina, USA - TSNC077 MetaG | ecosystem: Host-associated > Fungi > Mycelium > Unclassified | place: USA: North Carolina, Lumber...
CCGACGTCTTTCAGAAGATGGATATGCCCTTATCGGCTCTCTTAGTGTGGTTCTTGGCAAGCCCATGCAAATAGACAGTTTGCTGCCCGATTGGCTGGAAAAAGGTGTTGAACCTTCTTTGAGGGATTCAGAGGACGACAAGCCCATCGCACCGGTAGTGATGGCTATTTCATCGACTAGTCAACGTAGCAAGACAATGGCTATACCTGTCACTCTGACTCCTACGTCAGCTTCGAGGCCCAATTCAAGGCAGGAGAACACTAAAGGTGTCTTTGCACAGGATTTGGAGAGTTTTTACGCGGACGCTATAGACTCTCAAGAAGAGGAAAGCGAAGAAAGCGGAAAAGACGAGCAAAGTCAGGACGAAGTACATCACGATGAGGATGATGACAGTAGCGAGGAAAATGGAAGTGCAGAGGGCAGCTCAGGCCCAGATGACGAAACAGAGGAAAGTACGAACGATGAGGTCGGTATCAAGAACGAGGACTCCGTCATTCCGAGGTAGTTGCACTCGTAACTTATGCATAGAGTATCTTAGATGGACAATTAATTGACTGTACCCTCGCACACGACTGTAAATGATCGTAGTAGTATCAACCGGGAGAGTCCCATGGACATCCGTCAGCAAGGGGAAAGCTAGAGACTCCAATCATGACCACATCGACCCCACATCCAACATGAGCGATAGCAGCTCATATTTTGGTATATTTAATGATAGGTCTGGCCCGCGCTCCCTGACATTCTCTCCGTGTCACGATCTAGGAAATTCAAGCTATATAATAACCAAATTGAAACTCAAGATGCAACTACAGTCGAACCCTTGGATCCACCAAGGGTGACCCTAAGTAGACTTGATAATGGAGAAAGCTAAGTGCAAGGCAACAAAACAGTAAATAAAGCAAGTTAAGTATAATATGATAACATGGGTGCTAATGTCAACAGAGCATGAAGTAAACAAAGGACAATATAAGAAAGGTAGTGACGTTGTCATACATTGTACATACAAGCAAACCATGAAAAGATTATCCAATAATATTAGCGATATTATTATCGATGGATTCAGGCGTTGTCGTGGACGCCCAACGGTTGACCACCTTTCCATTCTTGTCGACCAAGAACATCTCAAAATTCCACTGAAGGCGAAATATAAGTCATGACTATCAGACACGAGATCTCTATACCTTGATACGGGTCAAACCCAAAAGGCCAGCTTTCTCTTTCTTCAGCCATTTGTAAACTTCGTTGGCGTTGTCACCATTTACATCCGACTTCTTCATCAGGGGGAATGTTACACCATAATTGATGGAGCAAAAGCTCTGGATCTCTTCAGCAGAACCTGGTTCTTGGTAAAACTTGAAGACCACGAGCTTCAATTCCAAGAATCGATGTCAGAGGGACAGGGGTATGACGACATACCTGATTACAAGGGAAACCTAGAACGACCAGTCCCTTGTCCTTGTATTTGTCATACAGAGCCTGAAGTCCGCGATAATGGGTAGTGAACCCGCTATGGATGAGAACGAGTATGAATCAGTCTGAAACTTCCGTAATTTATACAGCCTACCACTTGGACGCAACATTTACAATCAGGACCGTTTTGCCTTGTAAGTCTGCAAAATCATACATGTTGCCATTGGGAAGCTCGGCTTTCAGGGAGTAAAAACCACTCGACATTTGTAGTAGAGAAGGTGACGCAAGTTGGAGAGGAATTTAAGCGGAGGGTTGACCGTGTGACGCATGTGATTGGAAGAAACAAAACGAAACGACTTCCATAGTACGATATGAAGAAAACATTGGTAAGATACAACGAATAGGCGTGACCTGCGCAACATCTGACAGATAAGATTTGAGTCTATTTGCGGAATCAAATATCACGTGTAAAGAATACACTAGACGCAAATCAATATACAACGCTTGTCATGCTCAATAGACCATCGTCAACGAGTCCTCGAAACCGTTTCTCACAACTTCGGTAACGTGGACTACTCAGTTGAGACTTCAACCATTTGATTATGGCTCTATATCGCGCAGGCTTTCGTGACAAAATCTCACGGAAGGCATGGTAACCTAACCTTGACGCGATTCAGCTTACGAATCAAAACAAATTACTAACCCTGGTAAACCCTTACCAGGCCACAATTTTCGTTGCATCACTGGGTAATTGCCCCCGTCTTGACTGCTTGTGCATATAAGGAAATAGACTGGTTATCATTTCCTGCACAGCTCCTGCCAAGGAATCAGTTTGCCTCTTTTGGAACTGGTTCAGGACGGACTACAAATGAGGCTGGTCTGTTTGTACCAACCGGCATGCCATTCTCGGAGATAACAATGCATTTTCATCGCAACAAGAATGAAGTTCCGGTAAATGTTGAGATAAATGACGGACGTTCTGTTTAAATCAGGGTCCGTATAAATTACATGACACCTCGCTTGGGCTAGCCTAAGCGCTACATCAGTGGTAACTCTGATTGTTCATAAATACCACTCACCTGAGCATTTTTCGAACGAAATTAAGGCCAGGCTTACGTCCACGGGCAATTGTCAAAGTATTCGATAAACCTGAATATTCGTTCATCAATGGCAATCGCCAGTTGGGACTCATTGAAGGCTTACTGGTGCCGTGATAACGACTATAATCGACAGATATAGACAAATCTTTCATGTCAATGGCATACCCACACCAATGGAAATCTATGTGTGACCTCTTTCAGACAATGGATTTAGTATGAAAAATGGACCACGCACGCCGTGCTCGTTGATCTACTACATTCATGATTTGATGATCGTAGTCAAAATTGGTCATCGTCTTGTCCTTTGAGATAAAACAACCATACTCTGGATGACCTATACTATACGTTGGCAACATGACATGATGTTTACGAAAGAGCAGGAAACCTTTATTCATCATATCAAGAAACGACCTTGCTTTGACGAGATTCGTCGTCACGAGGAGATAATCATCAACTACTCTGAATAGTGTCTGGTGGTGATTGAGCCAAGTTCAGCCGCCAAATAGAAGACACCTACACTGTCTGGGCTATCCGTGTATGATCCAAATTGGCGTTCCAGGTCGCCATAGAAAAATGAACACAACAAGGTTGACAGAACGGAACCTTGCGGGATGCCAACAACCTGACGATAGTAATTATTGCCAATCTGGTCGGATTGAGTCACATTTTCCGCCAGTAACTAAATTATCTACTCACCTTCACAATGTTATCCATGATGTGGGAGTTCAACATCTGGAGTACACTATCCTTAGTCACTGTCAAGGCTTCAGGCTGTGTGATTCTAAATATCACCAGAAACGAAGTCAGAAGATAAATTAAGTACCTGGTCCAGAAAAATTGTATGTCGAAGGACGCTAGCCAGTTCGATAGCCAAGTCGATGAAATTCGGATCTTCGTCTAAGATGGATGTCGACCCCATAGGCCTAGCCAAGCATACAATGTATAACCTACCTTTGGGGAATGCTTTTCTGATATGATATTTACACACACGACCATGATGGATTTTGATCTGTGCGTGTCTCCTGACCGTGTAGTTATCCTAAACAGAATCCATATAGTCGGTGCCTTGACATAGAGCAATGATTTCTACCTCGGATATCAGATTTTGGATAATACCCAACAATTTCCCCTGATCAATAGTATCAAAGCAAGCCTGAACGTCCACCTTGACAAAATAGAGTTTTGGCCTTGAAGGAGACATCAGCTTCTCAAATCGTTGCTGTTAAGATTGACTTTACATAGGACCGCATTTATGAGGCTTTATTTTAGATTTGAAGCTGAGAAGCTGCGCGTGGATTTCATCAGCCGTTGTGACGGAAACACCGGTCAAATGTGGTCTGGAATTCTAAAAACACAAACAACGGCGATAAGATACGGTATTCAAGGTTCAGGAGGTATTCGATGCACCTTTTCGTAATTCAGGAGGTCAAATGTGGTCTGAAGGACTTTATTGATCGATCGGCTAGAAGTCTTGAACAAGATCAGAATCAAGCAAGGATTTACGAGGCAGTGACCGTATAGTAGTGACCTTGGATTTCCTGCGTAAGTTGACAATTGGACGAACTCCAGTCTCCTTGGGGAGAAGCCTAACGAATGAAAATCCTAGGTCCCGCTGTCTGAGGATTGCCAAGGTATCTATCTGGAGAAGAATCAGGACATTCATTGAAATTAAAGTGGGAAGTGATATATTACCTCGGGCAGCTTTTCGAAAGTAGCTGACTTCAGCCTTGCAATGAGGGGTGCACATAATGTAGCCCAATCGTCTTGTCTGAAATAAAGGAGCTGATTCCGGAAAGCAGAGGACTCAGTCACGTAAAAGCCAGTCTAATACCAAATTAACAGAAAGGGCAACTAAAGCATGGAATCACTTAACAACCTTGACCAGAGGCAACAAAAAAGAGTCAAAAAACCAAAAAAGAAATTCTTCTAGAAGTTCCTTTCGTTTGACTGCATCTGATACGCACACACGATGTTGTTGCTTTGCTCCAGGACCAGGTGGGATTAACCAATCGCAATCAGATGAACTGAAACCTTGGAGAACATCATGTAGGCTCAGCGTTTCATAACGACGACCCGTGATAAAATTCTTGATATCTAGAAAAACTCAACCGGTGTTGCCAAAAGTAATTCTTTGCATGGAACATACATTGCATGATAATTTTGAAGTTCTTCTTGCTTCCCCAAAGAGTTTTAGGTATTACGACCTTGACTACAGCTACGACGTATTGGAACACCTGATAAAATCAGCCTTCCAAAGTCTTATATAGGCAGTACATGAACATAAACTTGCCTCTGCATATGAGCAAGTAAAATCGGCAAACCGTGGTTTTGGCACCACATCATCCGAACTAGTGCGAAAGCTAACATCATTGAACGACGAGGTATTGGCATCCAGAGGCCCTTGGGTTTGAATTTGAACCGAACGTTCTGACATCCACTCCTTTCAGAGAAAATATCGGAATCACGTAATGAAGAGAAATTGAAAAGGGCAAACCAGTATGGTGTTCTCATCAAGATCCAATCTCGGTTCCTGCCTCACCTATACAAAAATAATCAACAAACATACATTGTTGTTTGAATCATAAGACCTTTGATGGGCAGAACTTATTGAAAAGCAGCTTATAGGGACACTTCAAATGCCTCCAGACCATCTTATCGATTATAGGGACGATGTCTTTCAGCCGTTTGGGGGTATTCGCATTCTTGGAAAGTTTCATAGCCCTCTAACAGTTTTTCTGGTCAGAGAACAATGAAGAGAGATTCTAGATTCTCACCTCAATCTCATCTTCACGATCCATGTAGTCTCTATATTCGTAGGCACTACCTAGACAATTGAACTTGAATGGGTTACTCAGGCCATGCTGTCGAGGGAAAATATATCGTAAGATGTGCCTGGCTTTCAGAGCATAGTCTTTGACATCCCAGACAAGGGGCTTTCCCAAGGGTTCATGAAACATAGAACCATCTCGGTTGCCTATATTGAGAGCATCTTGTTCACACCTCAAGTCAATAATCGGACTCGACTGATGTCTGATCGAGATAAACTCACGCCGTAACGGTAAGCCTATGACTAATGTATTTGATTTCGGAATGTAGTTGGGACGCGCATAGAGCATTCTCACCCGGAGAATCGAGATGAGAGAAGGCCTGTGAGTGTTGTCGAGATGTAAGAGCAAATGACCGAAGAACCCGAATTTCTGCTCACGTTTTGATCTTGTATGTATCTCGTCGCGTTTTCCCAGACTCTAGCTTACGGCGTTTGGATGGAAGCTCTTCGTTGTTTTCAATTGAAAGAGTACGTTTCAAATATTTCTCAGTGCTTTTTGTAATTGCATTTTGAACATCTCCGGGAGGTATGATAAATGGCTCGCCAGTCATCTGACACAGACATCCATTTGGCAAGGAAACAAAAATTGACGTATCCACTAGAAGGTGAAGCATTACCGCAATGCCAATTCTAAGAGAAACAATGGAGGGAAATGATGAGCATGAAAACCAGCACAAAAATTAGTAAAACAACCTCTTCAGTAAGGTTTCCCATTCCTGGCCAAGCAATGCAGTCAAGACCGTGTTGACATTCATGTTCACAATAGTTGAGCCTCCCTTGGTCAGACTGTAAGATGTTTTTCCACCAAAGGTTGCAAATCCAACCTACCATACGATATCCAGCTTTCAGTATATTTTGTTTGTTTGGCTGAGTCTGGAAGAGCAAGGATTGGGCCCGTTTAATTGCCTTGGAGGAGAAGAACAAAAGTTCAATTCAGTTGAGGTCAAAGCATTCAACCCAAACAGTGTTGTCTACATCATCTATTCCAACATGAGTTTCTTCATATTTAATTCTAGACCCAAGTTTGTGGTTGGTTGCAATGTAAATTTCATCGAACAGACGGCAGTACGCGGGGCTGTCATCATTTCCGGGAGCAAATCCGTTATACTGAGTATCAGATGTATCCTCCACATCAAGAGCTTCGGAAATATAGGTATCCAGTCTATTAAAAATGAGGTATGAGTTGGCTAGTAAGGTAGTGGTCGGTTGTGGACGCATCGGATCGGGTATTGATGTGCGCGCTTCAGAATACAAATGTCACGATGGACGTCACATACTGTGAAAAATCCCTTATTATGTTTTTTTCACTTCAGTGAAACGAGCTCCTCCACCTCTTTTTCAAATGTGCACGACATCCTTACTAAAATTCCAGTTGAGCCTCCCAATAATCGTTTGTCGCTAGCATTGATACTGCCAAAATCGTCATCATATGAAAGATAAGATGTATGAAGGACTTTGTCGAGCCAGGTTGCTGAAACTTGTTCCAGAATAAAAAGACTCTACGACAAAAGAATGACCTAAATACTGAAATACTCTTTCTTCTTTTCCTCTCTCATTCTTCTGCTTTACCTTCCTTCTTTTTATTGAGGAAACCTAAGATTGGAGTTACAGTCAATATTAAATTTGGGGGTTTCAATTGGAGAATTCATCACCTTTCAGCTTTTGCCTATGATTTTTTTCACGTTGATCATCTATTTTCCTGAGTCGTACCAATTCCATCGTTGCAGCAGAAGCATCTAGATATTTATGATAGATGGATAGGTAAATGATGAGGCCGTTTGGTTTTGAAATAACGAACCGGATGGACTCTTCGTTTTGATATCCTCCAAGATTTTACTGGCTTTTTCGAAATACCCTTGCTCCCCTAGACCTTTTGCTTTTCTAAACATAGCCTTGGTGTTATTTTCGTTTTTGTGAAGAGCCTAGGTATTCATTACATTGAACTAGAACAAAGCGAAACCCCAAAAGCGGACCTTATCTGCAGTTTCCACAGCACGTTTCCAATTTTCATTTTTGATATGACATGCAGACATGTTTGCGTAAATCTTGCCAATAATATCATCAACCTAGAAGTGAATAGATTCAGTTGCAGTCAAACTTTTTCCAAGTTCTTGACCTCTGTTTTATCGTTCTGATGAGGGTCCTGTGTCGAGCCGCCAGTCTTGTCAGGGGATGACAACCCAAGACTTTTTAATGCTGTTCTTTCAGGAGGATTAAAATACAGCAATAAAAAAACAAGACAAGAACCTACTTGTCGATTCCAACCAAATACAACAAAGCCTGTCCAATGAATCAGCGAAGAGGGAGAACATCAAAAAGTTCGAAATTCTCGTCACTTCATGATATTGCTTCATAGCTGAAAATTTCTCTGTTACTAGTACAAGATTTGACATATAGTGCATACCCTCTTTCGTACCGCCTTGCCTAAATGCTTGATCACCAGCATCCTTCTTTTGCTTTCCCAAATTGAGTTTAGTTTCGGTAGAAAGAGTATTGGGAGGTTCCATGATGGCGGAGGAGATTGATTGTAAGGTGTGGCGATACGGATTGCTTGTTCGTATTTTGTCAAGTCTTGAACGTGAACTACCATGGCCTTGCTATCTAACATATTAGGTTTCTCTCTGTTTGGCCTCGCTACGCGATTCGGTCAATTGGGTATTCAGAAAAGAAATCTCTTTGACAGTACGTTTGAATTTTCTCAATAATTGAATTGTGGTGATTCTTTTTCTATTAGACCCTGGTGGTCATCTTATTGCTATGGGTGTATTTGGTTATGCAGGGTATTGGGCATATAGATGGGACATTAGAGCCGGTGATTTAATAAGGCAGAAGCGGGAAGAAATTCTCGCAAGAAGACAGGTGGGAAGAGTAGTTGAGTGAAAAACAGCTGGTGTGTAGATCTTATCTGCTGTGAATGCTCAAGCTCATACATGAGTAGCAGAATACTGCTTGAGATACCAGGGATGTCTATGTGCGTTAAAACTATGTAAGAAGCACAGACATAAAGTTGGTTTAATTCATAATGAGACCATTCTAAAAAAACACCAAGTCAAATATCAGCAAAACAGGGACGAGCCTCTAACCTCAACCAAATTGTACCATTCCCACTTTTTTCTCTGATGAGCTCCCACTCTGTGGAACCAGCAGAAACAAGACGGTTGGTGAGAATATCCCATAGATGTTGTCTTGCTTCACTTGTCCCTTCAGCCTCAAGGACCCACTGTCCACACCAACCCTGACCGATTTCTGGAGTGAACTGGAGGTGAGGGTGGGCGTTGATGGGAAGGGTGGCGGTCCAGACCCATTTTGTAACGTCGACGCAACCTGAGGGGGCATTTGGACTCTTAACCTTGGCACTGACATTGAGCATGGCGAGCTGTGGAAGGGCATTGGGGTTGAGTGGAGGGAATTGAGGAATGGAAAAGGTCAAGCTGGAGGAGAGATGGGAGTAATAGAATGGAGATGGAAGAGCAATGGGGTTGTAGATAGGGAGGATGTTGGGAAGGGCGTAAGGGACGAGAGAGAGACCGTTGAAGAGAAGCCAGATTGTATGGCGAGGGAAAGAGAAAAGACGGTGGGAGGGTGGAATGTAGCCGAGATTGCATACGACATCACCTACGCTGAGATGATGCCACAGACCGGCATTCACAAGATGCTGTTGGCAAGCAAGAGTAGAGTCTGAATTAAATGAGCTGCAGGGGACAAACACACGCAGGATGGGTGCCCTGGTTCTGGAGGAGGCGATGTCCAGACCAAGCGAAGTGGCGGGACTGGGCTGGGGTGGAGAGATCACGTGTCTGTGCTTGTGGGTGCTGATGGAAAGTTTCTGGGTGGGTTGCTGGTTGAGATAGGAGAGAGAGGGAGGAAAGGCAAGTAATCGGGCAGACCGGACAGCTCTGCGCAGAAACGGCTCAGGCTCATATGCCGACGAGCAGCTGTGCACGAGTGCCTGCAATAGCAGGACGTATCGCGAGTGGGCAAGGCATAATGCAGCCAGCTTGGTGCTCACATAGTCGTCCTGCAGGGTCGGATACCGAGTCTCGAGTACAGATCGAGCGTGGGCAGTATATTGGTCCAGAGGCACTTTGAGTGAAATGACTAACAACTGTCAGTTCCCCACTCCCGGAGACGGAGAGCAGGTCACACCCACACAGCAGGTCTACATCTGCCAGCCCAATCTCAACCCACCGCACATGCTCTCGCTCACAATGCCTCAGTGCCCAGGCATACCCCCGCATTATCCGTCCCAGCACCTCCTCACGGACCGCCTCACTCCGCCATGCGGCCCGACATCCCGTGCATGTGTTGAACAACGCAAGCAGGTCTACCCATTCAAGCCATTCAGCAAGGGTACCAGCGATCTTCCACGTCCCCAGAGCGACTGCTAGCGCGTGCAGGGCCATACAGAGCGCGCTCACAATGTAGCCATATCACACACATATACATATGTATATATGTATCCTCACCATCATCCCACGCATAGATACTTCCCATCATCCCACGCACATATATGTTTCCCATCATTCCCACACCTCCTCTCCTTCACTCCCATGCCCCCTCCCCAGCTACGCGATCTCGAGCGAGAAGTCTTCGGTGGCTCAGACTCCGAATTTTCTGATGATGATGATGATAACGATGGTCCGCCTCTCCTCTTCCCCTTGTCCCTTGCTCACCCTTTCCAGACCTCCAGCTCCTCCTCTCAGCTCCCCGGCAACCCTCACCCAGGTCTCCACACAAACAACCCCCTGAGTCCTCTGGCCCTGACTCTGATGACGACTATGTTCATGAAAAACGCCCAGCAAAGCCAAATAAGCTCTCCCAAGGCTCGACAAAGCGCGCCTCAGACGATCGGCCCCTTCAGCGCAAGCGCAAGCGAAAGACTCCTCTCAATATCGACCCTAACGACCTTCCTCCTGAACAAGGTGCGCTCTCTTTTCCTGTAAATGAATCCCCTCTTCTCACTGATCAAATTGACAGCTTCAAAATTGCGCTTGGACATGCAACTCGAGGCCATCCTCAAACCCAAAAAAGTCAACCGTCAGCGCAAGAAAAAGAATACCGACGAGGTTCTAGATAGTCTTGCAGACGACCAGGTTGCTCGCTTGCGAGAAGCTATGCTTCATGCAGCTGATGAGGATGAACGTGCCAATAGGAACAAGCTTCCCGCAACTGCCAAGTTACGTTTATTGAAAGAAGTCATGGAAACCCTCAGAAAGTATGTATCGCCGTGTCATTTCATCTCCTTCTCATTTTTTGTCACCAGAGCTTCCCTTTCCGAGTCCATGATTGACAACAATCTTCTGGAAGGTGTCAGACGCTGGCTCGATCCTCTTCCCGACACCTCCCTCCCTGCGCTCAACATCCAGCGTGAACTCTTTGCCGTCATCCGCAAAATGGAATTTATCGACGGTCCCGTTCTCAAGGAGTCTGGTCTAGGCCGTCTCATCATTTTCTATACAAAATGCAAACGTGTCACCCCTGATATCGCGCATATCGCCAATCAACTCGTCTCCACTTGGTCTCGTCCTATCATTAAACGTTCCGCCTCCTATAGGGATCGTGTCGTTCCTATTGCTGTTAGCCCTGAAGATGTTCAGCAACGTGAGAGACTGAATGCTATTCTTGCAAGAGCTAGAGAGGAGGACAGACATCGTCTTAGGAAGAACGCCGTTCATATCCCTAATGATCCCATGGACTTGTATAGCATTGCCCCCAGGAGTAATGTCGGTGTCACCAGGGCTAACAATATGAGCGTCGATGTCGACGTTGAAAGGAGGCGGAAGAATGCAGAGAGGTTGAGAACCTTGACTAGGAAGGTTCAGACGAAGTAATTGCTTACGAGCTAGCTTATCATACATGTATATTTGCAAGTATGAGTACTATTAATAGTAAAATACATAGGCTGTTCAGGCACTGGTAACTGGCTATATATGATGTCCCCAATTTGATGGCAATACCCGTCAAATGTGACTGCTGGGGATGATTGTGAACGACAAAGTTACGTGCAAACAAGGACCAACAGCATATATGTAACAACAATTGTGACAGAATGAATGTACCTGCTTGATCGAGTTTCTCGCGAACCGAATCGCACGACGAGCAACGCCGATTCCACCTTTGACTCTTTGCTTTCTGTCCCTTCTAATATTTTCTTAACCTGGTTGCATCATCTTTGAACATTTTCCTTCTCATATCATTTGGGAAATAATCAACCTTTTCATCTCCGAGAACTGGTGGGTATTCGTTTTCTGTATTTTGATATTTCAATAAAAGGTTGTCAATCAGGTAACTCGTCTCGCAATTCCCCCCTTCCCGGCCTAATTTAGATCCTTCTTCTTCCTCTTTGTGCCTGTCATTTATGCAGCTCCTCGTTAACATATCTTATCTCCTAGGTCGACGTAATCTGCTATATTCTTTGGTTGGTGGCCATTCCAATACGACTCTCCCGTTTTTTTCCGACGCTGATCTACTTACTGTACAGGCCCTATGGACAATCCTCAGCACTACCAACCCCTATCCCATGCCTTGAATCCTCCTGTCAATCCTCAGCAACCAACATTCACAGCTGCTATATTTCAAACAAAAACTCCGACTACAGCACCTGTTATGGGTGAACAGGACGATGAGGATGATGAAGAAGGCGATGAGGATGAGGAGGATATTGAGGAACAGTTGAGTCGGCCGGAGCCAGAGACTCAGCCGAACGTCTCACCTGCTCAGAATCAAAACAGGTGTGATTTTCTTTGACCTCCATGCACACGCACACACCCTCTCTGTCTCTCTCTCTTTTTCTTTGCTTATTGATTTGACGGACAGTACCGAGGATTCTGGATCCTGTAAACAAGACAATTCGCAAATTGGTCCAGACACTCAGGAGCCAGACCGGAAGCGCCGTCCAGGTAGGCCTCGTGGCTCCAAAAATAGAAAGACTCGTGTCGGATCTTCAAGACAAGAGGGGGGTTTCTATTACCAGGGACAACTGCCATCTTCCGTTGGACCTCCTCACCTTTCAGATATCAATTCTCAAAATCATCAGTACTATGAATTCCAGTGGCGTGTTCTAAATCTCTGCGCGGAATTTTATGGCGCTGCAGAAGAACTGGTGGTCGGTCGCAATCATTATATTTGTTTTCTTACTCTCTCCTTACCCGTCTGTGTAGAAAGCAACGCCTCCGCTGGTTGTTGCTCAGTGTTATCATATGGGTCCGAGCGTCAAAGTGGATCCATTAACGATGTTGTCGGAAGCAAAGCGTGTGTGTGATATACTCGTACGTAGATGAAATAGCGTTTTCATGAGGGTTTTTGTATTCTACTGATGAGTGCATTTTTTCAGCTAGCTAATCCATCCCAGCTAGTATCTCAGCCTCCGCCGCAGATGTACACTGGGGTTCATTTCTATCCTGCGAGTGCTTTATCAATGCCTCCCTCCGCTCCTTCATCCATCAAGCCAAATACGACTCCTATCATCACCAATCCTCAATCGTTTGTAGTCCCACTTACAGCACAACCGACTGGATATCCTCATGCTCAGTATTCTGTCTATGCACCGGGACAATACCCCACTACACCATACTACCATCAGTACTATACAGGCACGTATTATCCCCCGCCTCCGCCTCAGCCTCAGTCTCAGCCCATCCCCGCTGCGCAACCTCCACAAACATCCACACCCGCTGTGTCAGCGTCTCCTCCTGTATCAACAAATGTCGCTACGGGTACAGTTGGAGCTTGGTCTGATGAGGAAACTGAACGATTGAAAAAGCTTGCCGAAGACTGTAGATCAGTTGGAGTTGCAGGTGAGATAGATTGGGACAGGGTTGTCAATCAATGGGGTAATACAAGAACAAGGTAGACGTCTTCAGAATAATCTCCATTCTATCAGCATTTTGATCGATAGCTTCCAGACATCAGATTCTGATCAAGGCAACAAGTCTAGGGCTCAAGGAGAGTTCTGGTCGCGTACCGAAGCGACGGCGCGAAAATGAAAATGAAAAGGCTCAAAGTCCATCTGTGGCCGACACTCCTGCTACACAGACCATTACTTCTACTGTCAACTCGGGAGCCTCATTTAATACTCCGTCTCCTCCTCCTAGTCAAGCATCAACGCCTGCTGCTTCACCTGCATTGAAACAGCAGCAAACGACAACTTCGAAGAATTTGACGAGCACAACACCATCGCAAGCACCCCAAAGCGCGACAGCAACTACAGCAACATTAGCGATGCCTTGGTCATTGTCGACGATACCAAAAAATACTCCATCTCCTGTCATTGGTGGATCTTCAACTGTTAATCAAGATCATCGGACGAGCTATTATTGCCCGCGACCGGTCGATAATACACAGAGGACGGCGACGCCTCTAACGCTTCATCCGTATATGTACCAACCGCCGCCCAATAATGGAGTTACAAAAAATGTGAGAGAAAATGGAAAGTAGCCATTGTTGGATTGTGTACATGCCTGTATTATATCTACTTTTCATGGGACTGACTATGAGTTGATGACCTCTTGCTGTGACTTGTGCTGTCTGTTTTATCTGTTGTCGTTTCTGTCTGTAATATTTATATTGCTTGGTCTGTCCTAATGGCTTAAGAGACCAAGCAAATGTCCGAGAACTAAAAGTTGTGACAGCTTTTGGGATGACAGGATAAGATAAGTTTGGTGGGATTTGTGATCACATGTCTCCTTCTAATGTCTTCTTCATTACCTCAACAGCGGACTGCCCGAAATACAAAGCCAGTCCCTTCTCCTTCCGCGCCGGTAACTCCGGCGTCAAGCTCTGTGAATCAAACCTCCTCTACGTCAGTCACAAATTTGCCAGGTCGTCGAGCTACTACGCCCAGCTCACCACCACCTATGCAACAACAACCACCGCAACAGCAACAACAACAGACGCGAGCAAGAGATTTGCTGAGAAAGCATTATGGATTGGGGATGGGAGTTCCAATGTCTTCAGGAAACGCGATGAATCCGATGAATATGGGTAGGTTTTTTGCTCTGAGATCTCTGATGACTTTTATATTTTACCTTGTTATTTTGTTTGATACTTTAGATTCCAATGCATTTGATGCAAAGTCTTATTATGAGCAACTCATTATGACATCCTCGCTTCCAACGCTTATCAAACGAGAGAACGATTTAATCACGGGTACTTATCTTTCTTTTTTTCTTGCTTTACTTCGATGTGGAGGACAAAGAAAAAAGCACGAATTTAACTGATGAAAGATGTATATATACACATCTATATACAGAAATCAGGGAATTAGACAGTGAACGACAGTCGTTGGTGTATAACCATCATCATGAACTCGTCGCTGCGAGTGATACCATTGCAGCTGTACGATGAACTCTTTTTTTTGGCCTATTCTACGCTGACGAGTTTTGTGGTCAGATGAAAAGTCGAGCAGAGTGTCTGGATTCTGATCTCGATCTTCTTCGTGCTGCATTTTCAGAAATATCTCGCCTCGCGGCTGAGGTATCTACGGAGCCTACGGAAGAGAAAAAGAAAGATTGACCAATACTTGCTGATCTGATTGGGTACCCTACACATGGTGCTTGAGAAGTATGTTAGAGAATATTTCTCAATTCTGGAAATGATTCTTTTTCTATCGTAGATTTTTTAACATTGGACTAAGATGTGAGAAAAAGAATTGTATGTAATGAATTGAGCTTTTTCAAAAGATCCCTGAGCAAAAAATGAAGAGAGAAAAAAAGCAAATAGCCTCGGAATCTTCCTTTGTGTACACATGACATATAGAAGGGCGTGACGAGGCATCATCCAATTTTTATCCCGCTCAAAAGTAAGCAGATGTTGGAATGGATCGTTATGATGTTTTCGAGCACAGCACACCGTGCTAGCCTAGCTAAGGAAAAAAATCAAAGCTCCCGTACCCTGATGCAGGCAAAAATAAAGACACCTAGTGACTAAACAAGAGCTTTGACTGATCTTGTGACATGAGATTCAAATTTACGTTTACGCTCAAATATGGATCCCAGACGAAAAGGGTCCAATCCTTGACAGAAATTTGAGGCCGCGATGAGAATAACTGAGAATAAGACCTAAGGTCAGTCGCCTAAGCATCTCACAAGCCAGGCGACCTGAGTTAGTATATTGTCCCAGCTTGACAAGAATTGAGTAGTCTGTTTGATATACGAGATCACACTAGTCACACATTCCCTGATTAGGAAGTCTGACGCGTCCTCCGCGTACTAATCATCAAGTCTTGACTTCCACCAAATCGACAACTCGAACGCACTACACAATTCATGGTATGACATCTCATCGTTACTATCTTCCTAATGTTCCGCTAATCCTAATAAATGCAGGGCAACGCACCATCTGGAATGCCCCCTGGTGACCTTCCAGGCGGGGATAAGGACAAAAAACACCAACAACCCCAGAAGAAGAAGTGGGAACCTCCTCTCCCAACTCGCGTTGGAAAAAAGAAAAGGCGTGGTCCTTCAGCAGCTTCCAAACTCCCAGCTGTATACCCAACCACTCGATGCCGGCTCAAACTACTCAAGTCAGAGCGCATCAAAGACTATCTGCTCATGGAGGAGGAATTCGTCCACAATCAGGAACGCTTGAAGCCAGAGACCACACGAGAAGAGAAGAACGAAGCAGACAGGTCCAAGGTTGATGATCTTCGAGGGAGTCCGATGGCTATCGGTACACTGGAGGAAATTATCGACGACGACCATGCTATCATCAGCACTGCGTCTGGACCTGAATTCTATGTATCCATCATGTCCTACGTCGACAAGGACCTGATTGAACCCGGTTGTCAAGTTCTGCTACATCACAAGACTCAGTCCATCGTAGGCGTGCTTCAGGATGATGCTGATCCCATGGTCAGCGTTATGAAACTCGACAAGGCGCCCACAGAGAGCTATGCGGACATTGGTGGTCTAGAGCAACAAATCCAGGAAATCAAAGTATGTCGTGACTCTCGTTCCACTCCCCTTTTCCGTTTGATGGATTGAGCCCAGCCCCCAAGGAATCTGTTGAACTACCGCTCACTCATCCGGAACTCTACGAAGAAATGGGTATAAAGCCTCCAAAGGGCGTCATTCTCTATGGTGTTCCGGGAACAGGAAAGACGCTCCTCGCAAAGGCCGTGGCTAATCAAACCTCTGCCACGTTTTTGCGCATCGTCGGCTCAGAATTGATCCAGAAATATCTTGGCGATGGACCTAAACTCGTCCGTGAACTTTTCCGCGTCGCTGAGGAACACGCGCCTAGTATCATTTTCATCGACGAGATTGATGCTATTGGTACCAAACGGTAGATGAAAATTATTTTCCCTGAGGAGTTCGGTGTGACAATGTTTTTCAAGGTACGACTCGACATCCGGAGGTGAACGTGAAATCCAGCGGACGATGCTGGAACTTTTGAATCAACTGGATGGTTTCGACACGAGAGGAGACGTCAAAGTTATCATGGCTACGAATAGAATCGAGACCCTCGACCCTGCTCTCATTCGACCAGGTCGTATCGATCGAAAAATCGAGTTTCCGTTGCCCGATGTTAAAACCAAACGACATATCTTCAGGTCTCCCCGTCTTTTTTTCTTGTAGAAAGAGTGTGTCTGATGATTTTGTTGAAAAACAGGTTACATACTTCCCGCATGAGCTTGAGCGATGATGTAGACCTGGAAGAGTTTATTACCATGAAAGACGACCTGTCGGGTGCGGATATCAAGGCTGTTTGCACGGAGGCTGGTCTACTTGCTCTTCGCGAACGAAGGATGCGTGTGACGAAGCAAGACTTTACCACTGCTAGAGAGAAGGTATGGTTTCGAATCTTTGTCACTCCTCCTAGATTTCATACCTTGGTATACAGGTGCTATACAGGAAGAACGAGGGCACACCAGAGGGCCTGTACTTGTAGACTAGTAGTGTCCTTTCAGTGTATTCTTTTTTTTTCGGCATAATTCAGCATAGTACATCATTGTCTCTCTCCCAAGTCCGAATACAACAGAAGCGTAAGAGGCGCTTAGACATGTGTCTTGCCACTGCCCAAGGCAAACCAATCAAATGGCAAATTATGCCTTTGAGTGAGACTCATTCAGCGCTAATCATGAAACCCTTGCTTTCGAGATTATAAATTCATCTGCGTTCCATTCATACGACAAACTCCAGTTGGCAGAGCCTTGAATAGACAAGAAACCTCAAGACAGACATTTTTTGTCCCACTTGACAAAATCGTCGATCACATTCCATGTTTTTTTTTAAAAAAAGAGCGTATCATTTGTTTCGAGCGAGAGTAAGTAGAGAGAAAAAAAAAGATATTCACAAACGTATCGAATACCCAGCCCAACAGGTATACTCACATCATAATATATCGAAAAACTGTTTTTTTAAAAGAAAAAAAAGAAAAAAAAAATGAAGCGAAATTCTCCCTCCTTTCTCCACATCATCAAACCAATGAAAGAAGAAGAAGAAAGACTATATACATGCTCATCAAAGATAGAAGAACAAGTGCAAGTACAAGAGAAACCGACCAGTGGAAACTCTCATAACTAAACACGAACGCAAAAATGAAAGTGTGTTATCACCAAGGAAGAGAAGAGAAGAAGAAAAAAAAAACATCACGTTGAATGAGCAAAAATAGGATAATGATACAAACCTTTCGTCCAACATGAAAACTAGATCCGTGCAACAAGACACTTTGAGGAAGTAAAAAGAAAGAGTAAAAAAA
>Ga0153993_100312_pt1 | contig 17968 bp, 17 predicted proteins | sample TSNC077MetaG_FD_104706 | JGI IMG/M metagenome (GOLD analysis project Ga0153993, IMG submission 104706) | Attine ant fungus gardens microbial communities from North Carolina, USA - TSNC077 MetaG | ecosystem: Host-associated > Fungi > Mycelium > Unclassified | place: USA: North Carolina, Lumber...
CGAGCGCGATCCGTTCGGAGTGATGTCGAGCGAGCGTCGGCCGAGCAGAGTCGAGATCTTGATGTCCGCACGGGAGTCTTCGCCGAGTGTGACGCCGTCGTCGAGTCGGAAGGTGACTTCAACGGAGTTGCCGCTGACCGCCAACGAGGTGACCACCCCGCTCGGGACTCCTGCGACGTTGACCGGATCGTCCTGCGTCAATCCGGTGGCGTTGGCAAAGACGGCGTGATACTCGTTGGTCTTGACCTTCAATATCAGTTGAGGGACAACGAGTGCGGCCAGAACTACACAGACTCCGACGAGAATGCAGATGATTCCGTTGCGGACCGGGTTCTTGACGGTGAGCCAGTTCATCGGCACACCGCCGAACGCTCGGGGCCGCCGAGAGTCACCGACTGGTCCAGCGCGCTGAGTCGGAAGTTGCAGATGTAGATGTTCGCCCAGCTTCCGTAGCTCATCGCGATCCCCAACTGGGTGAACAATTGATCGAACGCGGTGATACCGGTCGCCAGCGACTCCCGATTGTCGACGACGACCCGAGCCGATTGATCGACGGAAGTCAGCGCGCCAGCCAACTCGGGTTCCACGCGCGTCACGAGGTCCTGAAGGGAAGAAGTCAGGGAACCCGCGGAATCAACTGCGGCCGAGATCTGTTGGCGGTCCTGTGCCAAACCGCCGACCAGTGTGTCGAGCGTGTTGATCATCTCGACGAAGTTGGGTCGATTCGTCGTGGTGACGGTGAGTACCCGGTCCAGATTGGTCAGTAGTTGGTCCAAGATCGCGTCTCGGGACGTCAAGTTCTCGGTGACGGCAACAGTGCGCTCCAGCAGGCTTTCGATGGTGGAACCTTGTCCTTGGAATACCTGGACGACGTGTGCGGCAAGCTCGTTGACTTCGGTGGGGTCGAGCGCGTCGAACAGGGGACGGAAGCCGCCGAGGATGTCGGTGAGGTCGATCGCGGGCTGAGTCTGTTCGACGGGAATGGTGGCCCCGGGGGAGAGGTAATTGCCGGTTGCGCCCCCGTCTTGCCCTGGTTCGATCGAGATCGTCCGTGCCCCCAACAGATCCGCATACCTCACCACCGCCCGACCGCCGGTCGGAATGCGTTGTGTGGATTCGAGTTCGAAGCCGACGACGGCTTGGTTGTTCACCAACTCGACGCTGTCGACGCGCCCGACTCGGACTCCGGCGATCTGGACATCACTGCCGGTGACCAGACCGGACGCATTGACGAAGACAGCCTGGTACTGCGAGCTCGACCCGGAGACGGGGTTGATCAGGGTGCTCACCACGACGACGGTGGCGAGAATTGACAGTGCGGCAAACAATCCGAACCTGATCAGAGATTTCTTCACGCTCATCTGCCCACCACCGTCGTGCCGCGAAACACCGGCCCCGCCACGAGAGTGTCCAAGGCTGTACCGCCCTGGGTGATAGCTGAGATCAGGGATTGTTCGGCAGGGCTGCCGACCGGGCCGACGGTTCCGCCGAACGCGGTCGCGGAGGCAGGACAGTTGGGGCCGCGAGTCCCGTCGTATTGCGGGCAGTCGGTCTTTCCGTACGGATACAGATCTGTGACAGACAACCGTAGGTCGGTGCTGAGCCACGGACCGTGGGCCAACGCGGGCGGAAGATTGATCGTGAGATTGCGCAGGCCGTTGTAGAAGGTGGTGATGTGGTCTGGCCGCGAAGTGATTGCACCGGTGAGGGAATCGGCGTCGTCGATCAAGGTGATCATGCGGTCGCGATTGTCACCGATCAGACTTGTGGCGGCAGATCCCGTACTGGTGCCGGCCCGCAGAAGCCCCGCCAATCCGTCGGATTTCTCGACGACGGTCTTGGATGTGGTGATGGAGTTCTCGAATGCGGCGAGCATGTCCGGCGCACTCGTCGAGAGACTGTCGGCGAGCGTGGCTATGTCGTCGAGGTCGTCGCCGAGTCCGTCGATGACGGGCTGCGCACCGATCAACGCTTGACGGACTGAATCGAGAGACTCGCCGATCTGGTTTCCCTTGCCGCTCATCGCATCCGAGACTGCCGTGAGCGCCACGTTGATGTCGGCGGGGTCGAGGGAAGAAACGAGCGAGTAGATCCGTGAGATCGATTGGTAGAGCTGGACCGCGACTTCGGACTGATCGGATACCAACTCGGTACCCGGTGCGAGAGCAGGACCACGCGAGAGTTCGTCAGGTTGAATGAGGTCTACGAAGAAGTCGCCGAAGATGTTGCGGGGCATCAGCCGCACCTGACTTGTCGACGGTATGTCCTCGAACGCACCCTCGTCGATTGCGAGCGAGATGGTGGAAGCGGTGGTGCCAGGCTCGATGTCGGCGACCGAACCGACGACGACCCCGCGGTACTGAACTGATGATCCGACTCTCAACGCACCGGCGCCGGCGGGGACGACAGCACTGACCTGCGGTGTGGAACTGAACGTGTCCGTGCCCCTGCTGAACAAGAAGACGTAGGCGACGATCAGCAGGACTACCGCAAGTAAACCACGCAGTGCCAGTGCAATTCGACTGGTGTCCGTGACGATCATCCGGTCAACCCGGGAACCTGAGGTTTGAGTCCCCAGAGCGCGATGGTCATGGCGACGTCGGTGAAGGCAAGGAAGACGATGCTGGTGCGCAGCGCTCGTCCGGCTGCTCGGCCGACGCCTTCAGGCCCACCCGTCGCGGTATAACCGTAGTAGCAGTGCACGAGGGTCACGACGACCGCGAACACCATGACTTTTATCAAGGACAACCAGATGTCGTTGGGAGAGAGGAAAAGACTGAAGTAGTAGCCGTATGTTCCTTCCGACTGGCCTTTGACCCGGATCACCGCAAGCGCCGTTGCCATGTACGAAGCGAACAGGCCGACGAGGTACAACGGGACCACCGCGATGAGCGCCGCGATCATTCGGGTGGTGACCAGGTACCGCAGCGAGGGAATCGCCATGACCTCGAGTGCGTCGATCTCCTCGGAGATCCGCATGGCTCCGAGTTGCGCGGTGAATCCGGTTCCGACCTTGGCAGCCAGGGTGATTGCGGCAACGAGTGGGGCGACCTCGCGAGTATTCGCGATGGCGGACATCACGCCGGAAAGCGGTGCGAGGCCGACGAGGTTGAGTCCGCGGTAGCCCTCGAGTCCGATCTGGGAACCTGCGAAGAACGAGATCGCGAAGATCACGACGACGCTGCCGCCGCCGGCGAGCAGGGTGCCAGAACCGAAGGCCACCTGGGCGACGAGACGGGCGACTTCACGCCAATAGTGCTTGAGGGTTGCCGGAATCGAGGTGATGACACGCGCGTGGAACGTGAACTGATCGCCGAGGCGACTCAGGCCGTCGACGGTGCGCGAACTGACCCGCTTGGCACGAATTGCGATGGGCAGGTGCATCAATAGGCACCTTTCACCGAGACGAACAGCGGGTAGAACTGAGTAATTGCGAGGTTGGCGACAAACACGAGAACGAACGAGAGCACGACGGTCTCGTTGACGGCATCGCCGACGCCTTGGGCTCCACGCTTGACGGTCAGGCCTTTGTAGCAGGCCACGATTCCCGAGATGAGCGCAAAGGCAACGGCTTTGATGCCGGAGACGACGAAATCGCTGGGCTGACTGAATTGAACGAGATTGCGCAGGAAGCTCTGGGCGTTGCCGTCGAGGATCAGGACGTGCACGAAGAGGCTTGCGCCCAAACCGATTACGAGAACTATCGAGTTCAGGAGAAGGCAGACGACGGCGATGGCGATCATCCGCGGGACGACCAGGCGTTCGAGTACCGGCAGTCCCAGTACTTCGAGCGCATCGATTTCCTCACGGATCGTTCGCGCGCCCAAGTCTGCGCAGATTGCGGAACCGCCGACGCCGGCGATGATCAGGGCGCACACCAGAGGCCCGGCCTGTCCGATGATGAGGAACGCGACCACGGCACCGCTGTACGCACCTGCACCGATTTGATCTGCGAGCGCACCGATCTGCAGCGCCACTCCCACGCCGAGGGGAATCATCACCAGCGCCGAGGCGACCGAGGTGACGTGGGCGAGAAACCACATCTGGTCGAGCGCCTCACGCCAGGCGAGACGCTTGCGTCGCAGGGTCGTGATCACAGCAACGCACACGCGAACGGTGAAGGTGAACAGCAGTCCGACTTCGGACAGCAGGTTCGAGAACATGTTCGTCTTGGCGGGGGAGGCGGGTGTTGCGTCCCCGGTTGTTCCAAGTTCGGTGCTCACGCCATCCCCCTTTCCGGCCGCATCGTTCTGGTCGGGTTTCTTCGGTCACATTCGGAAGCTCGAAGTGCTCCAGGTCACGTTCGGAGACGGTATCAGGAAACTGACTCTGAAGTAAGTTCCAATTCGGGCATGCCATCACAAGGCGTGAATGCGGACGCGGAGCTTCCGTTTGCGTCCACGCAACCTTCCCGGCGAGAGCCCGAAATGCGACGGGTGCACAATGAGGGAATGCCACGATCAAGCCCCATTTCCGCTTGGAAGTCCCTTCGCGAAGGCAACGAGCGATTTGTCAACGACGCGTCCATTCACCCCAGCCAGGGAATCGCCGATCGCGCGAAGCTGGTCAACGCTCAGCACCCCACCGCGGTGCTGTTCGGTTGCGGTGATTCGCGCGTAGCCGCCGAGATCATCTTCGACCAGGGCCTCGGCGACATGTTCGTCGTACGCACGGCAGGTCATGTGCTCGACGATTCGGTGCTCGGTTCGATCGAGTACGCCGTTCACGTGCTCAACGTGCCGCTCATCGTCGTCCTCGGGCACGACGGTTGCGGTGCCGTGAAGGCAACGCTCGACGCCCTGGACAAGGGTGCGGTTCCCGACGGCTTCATCCGCAGCGTGGTCGAGCGCGTTGCTCCGTCCATCCTGATGGGCCGCAACGAAGGCTTGTCCACCGTCGACGAACTCGAAGGTCGTCACGTCGTGGAGACCGGCTCGTTGATCATGCAGAGGTCGCGGATCATCGCCGACAAGGTGGACAAGGGTGCGTGCGCGATCGTCGGCGTCACGTACACATTGTCCGACGGTCACATGCGTGTTCAGGGCGCTGTCGGCGACATCGGCGAGAGCGTCGAGGGTTAGATCTTCCGGGGCAGTGATCCCTGGCACCGGACAATGGGTACCGACACGCCGTCTCAGCTGACGGTTAGTCGACCCTGAGCCAACTACCGTTGAGTCCGTGTTGGAACCGAATGGACCACTGCCCCCTGAGATCTACTGGCGTCGCCGGGCGCTGGCCATTGGTGCCGCCGTTATTGCGCTGGCGTTGATCATCTGGGCGGCGTCCGCCCTCTTCGGCGGTGGAAGTGATACCCCGGAGGCCGATTCGGCCGCTGCGAGTTCCTCGCTGACAACAGACGTCTCCTTCACCCCCAACCCTTCCGGATCCAACGCACCGGACGGTGGCGGTGGCTCGGGTGGCGGTGCTGCCGGTGGTTCGGGCGGCTCGGGCACGCAGGCTTCGGGATCTTCGTCTTCGTCGTCTTCGTCTTCGTCGACCACCGGGGCTCCGGTCCCGGCCAGTCAGTGTGCCGACTCGTCGCTGGCAGTCAAGGCAACTGCAGACAAGGCGACCTTTGCTCCCGGCGAAGAGCCGTCGTTCACGATCGTCATCACCAACATCGGTTCGGCACCCTGCGATCGAGATCTGGCGGGCGGCCTTCAGCAGGTGCTCGTCTACAGCATCGACGGCAAGACCCGGTTGTGGTCCAACGTCGACTGCTACCCGCAGCCCGCAGCCGACGTGCGCAATCTCGCTCCGGGTGAGCAAGCCGCGTTCAAGGTCGCCTGGTCGGCAACGACGTCGACCCCCGAGTGCGCGACCGCGCAGAACCCCGAGCGCAATCCGGTGGGCGCAGGCGCGTACACGGTTGTCGGTCAGCTCGGCGCACTGCGAAGCTCTCCGGAGCCGTTCAACATCGCGTGAGAGCGAGCCTGACCGGGCCCGCTAGTTGAACGATCCGGTGATCGACGTTTCCGCGAGCCTGGAAAGTCCTTCACGGATGTGACGGGCCCACAGCCCGCCGATTCCCTCGACCGACTGCAGATCGGCGGCCGTAGCGGCCAGCAGCGACTGAAGAGTGCCGAAGGATCCGACCAACCGGTGGATCTGATGGAACTGCAATCGAGGCACCCTCATCAGCACGCGGTATCCGCGAGGGGTCATCGGAGTGTCGAGTGCTTCGATCGTGCCCGGATAACCGAGAACCCGCGCAAGTGTCGTGAGATCGAGGAGGTCGGCGTCGGTGACGCGATCGAGTGCGACGAGGACGTTGTCCATCGCCGCGGTGCCGATCGGTTCGGGACCGGCCAGGTAGTCCCGAACGATCAGTTGGCGTGCAATGTCGTTGTCGCCGACCAGTTCCTCGAGCTGCAATGCAAGCTGGCGACCGTCGGTGCCCAGCTCGAGGACGTCCTGCTCGATCTCGATCGACACACGGCGAACCATTTCGAGCCGCTGCACGACTGTCAACGCGTCGCGCAGGGTCACGAAATCCTCGATCTCGACGACCGACAGTTGCCGTGTCACTTCGTCGAGTCGCGCTTTGTATCGTTCGAGCGTGGCTACGGCCTGGTTGGCACGCGAAAGTATGGTGGCCGATCCGTCGATGACATGCCGGATACCGCCGACGTACACACTGACGATCGACATCGACTGGCTGACCGAGACCACGGGATAGCCGGTTTGAATTGCCGTGCGCTCGGCGGCGCGGTGCCTGGTACCGGATTCGACGGTGGGAATCTTGTGATCGGGAACGAGCTGGACGTTGGCACGCACGATGCGTGTGCCGTCGGTCGAGAGGACGACCGCGCCGTCCATCTTCGAGAGTTCACGCAAGCGAGTCGGGGCGAACTCCACGTCCAGATTGAATCCGCCGTCACACAGCGCTTCCATCTCCTCGTCGTATCCGAGGACGATCAGCGCGCCGGTACGACCGCGAAGTATGCGTTCGAGCCCGTCTCGCAGCGCGGTACCCGGCGCCAACCTGGCGATGGTCTCTCGCAATGCCGACGACGACTGTGTGTCCGCCATCGCACTGATCATTGAGAAACTCCCTGCTGAGGTCGATGTCACTTCGGTCGGGTCCGATGCCTGCGCCGGACTGATCCCCGTTTAGATTACCTATCCATGAGTAGTACCTGGACCCTGCCTGACGACCTGACCCTCCCGGAGCCGACCGAATTCTTTCCGGCCGCCGGCGAGAAGCTGCCTCAGCACTGGTCGAAATGCTTCGGCTGCGGCGACGACCAGCCTGCGGGAATGGCGATGAGTTTCAGGGCCGGCAACGGGCTGGAAGTGACCGGTCGTCTGGAGGTCGCCAAGAAGTATCAGGGCGGTCCTGGTGTCATTCACGGCGGCATTCTGTCGACGGCTTTCGACGAGGCTCAGGGCATGGCATGCATGGCGCTCGGCTCGCCGGTGGTGACCGGGCACCTCGAGATCGACTTCGCCCGACCGATCCCGTTGGGATCGGTGCTCGAATTCCGGGCTCGCATCGACGGGGTTTTGCGCCGCAAGGTCTACACCAGCGCGGAAGCAGTGATCGTCGAAGGCCCGACAGCGGATCCGGACACGGTGGTGGGAACCTCCCGAGGACTGTTCCTGACCATCACCCCGGAACACTTCGCCAAGACCAAGGAGTTCGTGGACGGCGAACCGACTTCTCCGTTCGGCACCTCGTCGGTCTGACGCGGTAGTCGGACGCAGGTCGGTCATTTCACCGGAGTGAGCTTGGGGCGAGACGGGGCTTGTTTGCCGCCCATCAATCCGGCATAGGCGAGTGCCTCGGCCAGGTTCGCTACTTCGTTGACGCGCATGCCGGGAATGTTCGGGCCGGAATCGACCGGCACGATGGCGCTGGTGAATCCCAATCGGGCAGCTTCGATCAGCCGCCGGTTGACGCCGGCAACTCGTCGAACCTCTCCGGCGAGTCCGACCTCGCCGAGGATGACGAGCCCTTTGGGGACGGGTTTGGCTTTCACCGCGGAAGCGACCGCTATGGCGAGAGCCAGATCGGCACCCGGCTCGGTCATTCGCATACCGCCGACGGTCGCGGCGTAGACGTCGGCCTTCGAGATCGACACTCCGACGCGGCGCTCCAACACGGCCAGAACCATGGCCACACGGGCGGTGTCGAGCCCGCTGACGGCTCGGCGAGGTGTCGGTAGAGGCGTGGCGGCGACGAGGGCCTGAACTTCACCGAGTAGAGGTCGCTTACCGTCCATCATCACTGTGACTGCAGTGCCTTCCACGGCTTCTTCACGGTGATGCAGGAACAGGCCGGACGGATCGCTGATCTCGTTGATGCCCTGCTCGCTGAGCTCGAAGCATCCCACTTCGTCGGCCGCACCGAATCTGTTCTTGACGCCGCGGACCATGCGCAGAGTGGAGTGCTTGTCACCTTCGAAGTGCAGAACCACGTCCACGAGATGCTCGAGCGAGCGCGGACCGGCGACGGCGCCGTCCTTGGTGACGTGGCCGATCAGAAGCACCGGGATTCCGCTGGCCTTTGCCAGGGAGGTCAGGGCGCTGGTGACGGCCTTGACCTGAGTCACGCCGCCGACGACTCCGTCGACGTCGGCAGCAAGCATCGTCTGTACCGAGTCGACGATGACCAGGGTCGGCTTGACCTGCTCGATGTGGCCGAGAATGGTCGCGAGATCGGATTCTGCCGCCAGATACATCCGTTCGTGGACAGAGTTGGTGCGATCTGCCCGAAGTCGAACCTGACCGGCAGACTCCTCGCCCGTGACGTACAAGGCTCGATCGTCCGCGCTGCGCATCGCCCAGCGGTAGACGACCTCGAGAAGTAGCGTGGATTTTCCGACACCGGGTTCTCCGGCGAGCAGAACCACCGAACCAGGTACGACGCCACCGCCGAGTACACGGTCCAACTCGCCGATCCCGGTGGGCTTGGCCTGCGTCGAGGTGCTGTCGATCTGTGTCAACGGTGTGGCCGGCGTCGTCGGTAGCACGGCGCTTGATCCCGCTTTCGCGAGTGAGGCGCCGGCGCGGCTGGCGACGGGTGCCACTACGGCGACCTCGGTCATCGAGCCCCACGAATCGCAGTCCGGACATCTACCGACCCATTTGGGCACTACCGACTGGCATTCGGAGCAGCGGTAGTTCGATTTCACTTTGGCCACCGGGACAGACTAGAGGCGGGGTCCGACATGGACCCCGCCTCTAGTTCAGTACTGAAGTTGTTCTGCGAAGCGCAATGTGCGCCTTGGTGATTCGGGGCTCAGTGCCCGGCTTCTGCAACGTCAGGCGACTTGTCCGACTCGTTGCGCTCGAGCTGCGGGCCGGCGTCGACAGGCACGTCGACGGTGACCGAACCGGCCTTCTCGAACTTGAAGGTGATCGGGACGGTCAGGCCCGGGCGAACGCCCGCCTTGATGTCCTGGAGAACGACGAGAGTGAGCGCAGCGGGTGCGTCGTCGTTCTCTTCGTTGTTCTTGATCTGGGTCTCGGCCTCGGTCGCGGCACCTTCGCCTGCGGGCAACTGGCCGGCCTGCAGCGATGTCTGCGGCTTGATCGTCAGGCCGCCGACCTCTTCACCTGCGACGACGCGTGCTGCGTAGTCGGTGGTGATGCTGACGAGCTTGTCCGTGGTCTCGGCGCTGTCGTTCACGATGCTGAAGGCGAGCACGGCGTTGCCGCCCGGCTCGATGCTGTACTCCTCGGACGAGGGGTAAGCGATGTGCACGTTGCGCAGTGCGATCTCACCGAGGTCGGCGCTGTTGCCGTTCACGGCGGCCTGCTGGACGGCGGTCTGGCTCACCTGTCCGGAACCGCAAGCGGACAGCGCGATGGCTGCGCCTGCAGCCAGTGCAATGGCGGTAGCGACTCGACGAGTCGGCTTACGGATAGCAGTCACGATTTGTCCTCCACGGCGTCAGGTTCGCACTCCACTAGGCAGAGTAGTAGATAAGGTCCCGCGGGCTGGCCGTCGGGTAGCCACAACGGTTGTCTGCGTGGGCTTTCAGTCGGTTACGCAGGGGTGCTCCAGACCAGTTGAATGCACGTACAACAAGCCCTGTCAACCCCTACGCTCGAGCAAGGATGCCCCTGACCTGCACAGTTGATGAGTGGTCGGTTCTTTCACGTGTTAAACTAGTGGAATCGAAAGGGGCACGGGACACATGATTTTCAAGGTCGGAGACACCGTCGTATACCCCCATCACGGTGCGGCGCTGATCGAAGCTATCGAAACCCGCACCATCAAGGGTGAGCAGAAGGAATACCTGGTTCTGAAGGTCGCTCAAGGCGATCTCACAGTACGGGTTCCTGCAGACAACGCAGAGTACGTCGGAGTTCGTGACGTGGTCGGCCAAGAAGGCCTCGACAAGGTTTTCCAGGTTCTGCGAGCACCGCACACCGAAGAGCCCACCAACTGGTCTCGTCGATACAAGGCAAATCTCGAGAAGCTTGCCTCAGGTGACGTGAACAAGGTTGCAGAAGTTGTACGTGACCTGTGGCGTCGTGAGCAGGACCGCGGACTTTCCGCTGGTGAGAAGCGCATGCTCGCCAAGGCTCGTCAGATTCTCGTCGGAGAGCTCGCGCTCGCCGAGGGCACCGACACCGAGAAGGCAGAGACCATTCTCGACGAGGTCCTCGCGGCCGCGTCCTGACTGCAACTCAACAAAGCTGACAGTGGCAGTAGTAGCCCTGGTACCTGCCGCAGGTCGGGGAGTGCGATTGGGTGAGAAAGCGCCCAAGGCATTTGTCGAACTCGGTGGGTGCACCATGCTTGCACGCGCGGTCGATGGACTCCGGAAATCCGGGGCGATCGACCGCGTTGTTGTCATTGTGCCGCCTGAACTGGTCGAATCCGTCGTAGCCGACCTCGGTCGTGCAGCGGACGTCGACGTCGTCGGCGGTGGTGACGAAAGAACCGATTCGGTTCGTGCCGGCCTCAGTGCGGCAGGCGATGCAGATTTTGTTCTCGTGCACGACGCTGCGCGGGCATTGACACCGCCGGAGTTGATCGCGCGCGTCGTCGACACCCTCCGAGCGGGCAGTTCCGCGGTCATCCCGGTACTCCCGGTTACCGACACGATCAAGTCGGTCGACGTGCTCGGCGCAGTCACCGGTACGCCTCTGCGTTCGGAGCTGCGTGCGGTGCAAACTCCTCAGGGCTTCTCCACCGACGTCCTGCGCAGTGCGTACGAAGCCGGTGACGTCGCCGCGACCGACGACGCCGCTCTGGTCGAGCGTCTCGGTGTCTCGGTACAGACGATTCCCGGCGACGCTCTCGCCTTCAAGATCACCACTCCGTTCGACCTGGTCCTGGCACGGGCGCTCCTGAGCTCGGAGACAGAGTTGAGCGTGGATTCACAGGACGGAAATTAGATGCGCGTCGGTCTCGGCACGGATGTTCATCCCATCGAGGTCGGTCGTCCTTGCTGGATGGCCGGGTTGCTGTTCGAGGAAGCTGACGGGTGCTCGGGCCATTCGGACGGCGACGTAGCCGTCCACGCTCTGTGTGACGCGTTGCTCTCTGCGGCGGGCCTCGGTGACCTCGGTTCGGTTTTCGGCACCGGCAGGCCCGAATGGGACGGCGTGAGCGGCGCTCGAATGCTTGCCGAGGTTCGCAGACTGCTCGAAGAGAACCAGTTCACCGTCGGCAACGCAGCGGTGCAGGTCATCGGCAACCGGCCGAAGATCGGGCCGCGACGCGACGAGGCACAGAGGGTGCTCTCGGACATCCTCGGCGCACCTGTTTCGGTGTCCGCGACCACTACGGACGGCCTCGGCTTGACCGGACGCGGCGAGGGGATCGCCGCCATGGCCACCGCGTTGGTCATGACAACCGAACACGACAGGTAAGATCGCTGGTCGTGACCCTGCGCCTATACGACACCGGTACGCGGGCCCTTCGGGATTTTGTTCCGTTGGCCCCCGGACATGCATCGGTGTACCTGTGTGGGGCGACAGTTCAGGGTGATCCTCACATCGGACACGTTCGCAGCGGCGTCGCTTTCGACGTGCTGCGACGCTGGCTGTTGGCGCACGGCAACGACGTTGCCTTCGTGCGCAACGTGACGGACATCGACGACAAGATTCTCAACAAGGCCGCCGACGCCGGTCGACCTTGGTGGGAGTGGGCGACGACGTTCGAGCGTTCGTTCACGTGGGCCTACGACCAACTGGGTGTGCTGCCGCCGTCCATCGAGCCACGGGCCACCGGTCACGTGACACAGATGGTCGAGATGATGGAACGCCTGATCGAGAACGGTCACGCGTACGCGGCGGGCGGCGACGTCTACTTCGACGTGCAGAGCTATCCCGAGTACGGCGCACTGTCCGGCCACAAACTCGACGACGTTCATCAGGGCGAGAGTGCCGCCGAGGGAAAGCGCGATCCTCGCGACTTCACACTCTGGAAGGCCGTGAAGCCCGGTGAGCCCTCGTGGCCGACACCGTGGGGACCCGGCCGTCCGGGCTGGCACCTCGAGTGCTCGGCCATGGCGGAGTTCTACCTCGGGGCGGCATTCGACATCCATTGTGGTGGACGCGATCTCGTCTTCCCGCACCACGAGAACGAAATTGCGCAGGCCAAGTGTGCCGGCGACGATTTCGCTCAGTACTGGTTGCACAACGGCTGGGTCACGATGAGTGGCGAGAAGATGTCCAAGTCGTTGGGCAATGTTCTCTCGGTGCCGAACGTGCTCAAGAAGGTTCGTCCGCAAGAACTTCGGTACTACCTCGGTAGTGCGCACTACCGTTCCAATCTCGAGTACTCGGACGAGGCGTTGGACGAAAGCGCGAAGTCCTACCAGGGGCTGGAGTCGTTCGTCCTGCGCACACACAAGCGTGCAGGTGGCGTCGAACTCGGCACGTGGACCGAAGGTTTCGCGGCGGCTCTCGACAACGACTTGTCGGTGCCGATCGCGTTGGCCGAGATTCACGGCAAGGCGAGCGAGGGTAATTCCGCGCTCGCTGCCGGTGATCTCGACGCGGCTCGGGTGGCTGCCGGTCAGGTGCGGGCCATGCTCGCGATCCTGGGCGTCGACCCACTCGACGAGCATTGGACGCAGTCCGGTGGCGACACCGAGACGGCAATGGAAGCTTTGGACGTGTTGGTGCGGGCCGATCTCGATCGTCGGCAGCAGGCACGTACGGAAAAGAACTGGGCGGTGGCGGACGAGGTCCGCGATCGCCTCATCAAGGCGGGTATCGAAGTAACCGATACTCCCGACGGACCCGAATGGTCCCTTAAGGCAGGGCAGTAACAATGGCTGGAAACTCGAGCAGGCGCGGCGCAGTCCGTAAGGGCGGCACCAAGAAGGGCCAGGTTGCCGGTTCCGGCGGTAAGCACCGTCGCGGTCTCGAAGGGCGTGGCGCTACGCCGCCCGCCGAGGCACGCACCAAGCATCCCGCGGCAAAGCGTGCCGCGCGCGCCGCACGTGCCGACGAGAAGCAGGGCCGCGGTGGCCGTCCGGGTCCGGGCCGCAAGGTTCTCGACGGTCCCGAGACAGTGCTCGGACGCAACCCGGTGGTCGAGTGCCTACGCGCCGGCGTTCCGGCGACGGCACTGTGGGTCGCCGTCGGCACCGAGAGCGACGATCGACTGAAGGAATCCGTTCAGCTCGCTGCGGACGCCGGAATCTCCATCCTCGAGGTGCCCCGCACCGATCTGGATCGCCTCAGCGCCAACGGCCTTCACCAGGGCATCGCCCTGCAGGTTCCGCCGTACCGCTACGCGCACCCGGACGATCTTCTGTCCGAGGCACGCAAGCATGCCGAGCCGCCGCTGCTCGTCGCGCTGGACAACATCACCGATCCCCGCAACCTGGGTGCCGTTGTGCGCTCGGTCGCAGCTTTCGGTGGACACGGCGTCGTGATTCCGGAGCGTCGCAGCGCGAGCGTGAGTGCTGTCGCTTGGCGTACCAGCGCCGGTGCTGCCGCTCGTCTGCCGATCGCTCGGGCCACCAACCTCACTCGTACGCTCAAGGACTGGGCGTCGAAGGGTGTTCAGGTCGTCGGTCTCGACGCCGAAGGTGACACGACCCTCGACGATTTCGACGGCAGCGGTCCCGTGGTGATCGTTGTCGGTTCCGAGGGCAAGGGCCTTTCGCGCCTCGTCCGCGAGAACTGCGACGCGATCCTGTCCATTCCGATGGCCGGTCCGGTCGAGTCGCTCAACGCCTCGGTTGCTGCCGGAGTCGTCCTGGCGGACATCGCCCGCAGGCGTCGTAGCAGCTGAGTTGTAACGGCTTTCAAATGAGCCTGGCGGGCATCTAGCTCCGTACCGACCAGGCTTCCCAGAGCGCAGCGTAGGAACCGTCCGCGCCGATCAGTTCGTCATGTGTCCCGCTCTCGACTACGCGGCCACCGCTCATGACGAGTATCCGATCGGCGCGGACTGCTTGGCTCAGGCGGTGCGCTATCACCACGGCAGTCCTGCCGCTGACCGCAAGCTCGGCTGCCTGATCGAGAAGACCTGCTGCCGTGGTTCCGGCTTCGGCGGTCGCCTCGTCGAGGATCACGACTGGCGGATCGAGCAGAGCCAGTCGGACGAGGGCTATGTGCTGTGCCTGCGCCGCCGTCAACTGGTACCCGCCGGCCCCGACCCTGGTCTCGAGCCCGTCCGGAAGCTCGTGAATCCATTGAGCTTTCATTCCTTCGACGGCTTCGGCGATCTTCGCGTCGTCCGAATCTGGTGCACACAACCGGAGATCGTCGGCGATCGTCCCGACGAATACGTGAACTTCCTGGCTGACCAGGACGACTTTGTGTCGAAGTTCGGCGTCACTCAGGTCGTCAATCGGTGTGCCGTCGACGGTGATTCGCCCGTTCCCGACGGGAATGATTCCGGCAATCAGTTTGGCGAGTGTGGTTTTTCCGGCACCACTGCTGCCGACGACGGCGATTCGTTCCCCCGGTGCAATCGAGATCGAGATCGAATCGATCACCGGGGTGGACTGGTCGTACGAGTACGAAACCCGGTCCACCTCGACGCCGATGGGTTCGGACCGAGCCGAGACAGGAATGCTCGCGGGACGCCCCGGCATCGCGGTGACGCCGATCAGGCGAGCCAGGCTGGCACCCGCATCCTGCAATTCGTCGATGTTCGAGAGAAATACCGCGATGGGGCTGAACAGACTGTGGAAGTAGAGGGCAGCGGCGGTAGCGGCCCCGATGGACACCGATCCCGTGGTGACGAGCCAGTAGCCGACGCTCAGGACCGCGGCGAGCCCGAGCAGTTCGGCGCCGTTGAGTTGGGCGAAGAAGTTGGTACGCAATCGAACTGCCTGCATGTCGAAGCTGATGGCATGCTCGGACGTCGCGGCGATTCTGCCGATGTGCTCGTCAGTTCTCCGCAGGGCAGTGACAGTGCCTGCGCCACCGAGGGTTTCGATGAGCTGCTGCCCTCGCCTGGCCTGCGCGGCGCGAGAGCGTCGGTAGACCGGTCCGGAGCGCCGGAGGAAATGTCGGAGAGCGAAGTAATGAATCGGCGCAACGGCAACGATTGCCACGGTGAAGCGCCAATCGATCACTCCCACACCGACAAGCGTCAATGAAATCATGAACAGGGCAGACACCGTTGCGGGCAGCACCCGGGCGATGACAGTGTTGACCGCTTCGACATCACCCGAGACCCGAGAAATCAGATCACCGGTTCCGGCATCCTCGACCAGCGACGACGGTTGCGCGAGCGTAGCGGCGAACACGTCTTCCCGAAGATCGGCCAGCACGTTCTGCGCGACATTCGCGAGAAGCTGTGTGCTCCACCAGGTCAGCGCAACTCCGGCCGCCGCTGCACCGAGCATGAACGCGGTGATGCGCAGGAGCGCGGCAAATGGTTTGCCCTCTGTGACCGCATCGACCATGAGTCCGAGCAACGCCGGGGTGGACAATCCGCAGGCTGTGGCGGAGAGAAGTACGACGGTCGTGAGTGCGAGCGCTCGCCTACGTGGCCGAAGCAGTGCCATCAATGCGCGGACGGTCTGCTTGGTCGACGCGATCGGCAGGGCAGATGCAGGCGGAACAACAGATGCATCCGGAAGGGTATCGGTCACAGTGAGTCTCCTTCCCGAGCGTCGTCGTCGATCGTGACGACACGGTCACACGAATGGAGCAAGGTCGGACTCGAGGTGATCACCAGTATGGCCTTGTCGGGAAAGTTTCTCAGCGAGTGTGCAATTCGATGCTCGGTGACAGAATCCACGGAAGTGGTGGGTTCGTGAAGGACCAGGATCGGCTGCGGTTGATGGAGAGCGCGGGCGAGAAGTAGTCGTTGGCGCTGACCTCCGGAGAGCTTCTTTCCCTGTTCACCGACCTCGGAGTGGTGTCCGTCGGGCAGATGTGTCAACACGTCGTCGAGCGCCGATGACGTCATTGCCGACGAGTCGACGCTCGGTGCTGCCAGATTGTCGAAGACGGTACCGGTGAACACGGTTCCTTCATGGGCGGAGACGAACACCTGATCGCGAACTGCGTCCGGACCGAGTTCGGTTGCATCGGTGCCGAATACGAAATATCGGTTGCGGCCCAGCGGCGTCTGAAAGGCGAGTTGCAGTGCCAGTCGGTGAGCGGAATCGTCAGCGCGCACGCCCACCACTTCTCCGCGGCGAGCCGAGACGACCGTTCCGTTGTCGGTCGAAATCAGCAGGGCGTCTTCACTTCTGTCGGAGTCGATCGCGGCTCTGTCGGAGTCGATCGCGGCCGTGGAGTGCAGCGATTCGATCAGGTGTGGCTCGGCCAGCAGTTCTGACAGTCTGCGCGCGGAGCCTCGCTTTGCGGCGAGTTCGGCACCGAAGAATCCCAGCGTTTCCATCGGCCCGGCAATCACCCTGCTCAGTCCGACCACAGTGACGAAGTTGCCCACGGTGATCGTGCCTTGATGCGCCATCCACGCCGCCCCCAAGGCGACCGACGCCAGTACCAACGCCGAGACCCCGGAATTCAGCGCGGTCAGACTGGACATCGCTCGGACCGTCCGGATCGCTGCCTTCATGGATTCGCGGCTTGCGTGCACGTAGCGCGACAGTGCGGTGGGTTCGGCCCCGAAACCTTTCAGTACCCGCAGGCCCAGCGTGAAATCCGTTGCCAGCGTTCCTGCCTCGGCTGCCTTCTTCTGCTCTGCATACACACGCTCGTCCAGCGGACCGCTGATCTTGTGGATGAAGGCGAGTTGCGCAGCCGTGATGAGAACGACGATCAGCGCGAGCGGCCAGGAGACGAAGGCAAGCGAAATCACTGCCGCGGCGAGCCCTGCGAAAGCCGAGCCCTGCTCGGCGACAACCCAGGAAAAGCCCGAGACGTGTGAGGCATCCGAGGTGGAGATGGTGAGAACTTCACCCGTCGAACGCTGAGCTTTCATGCCTCTGGCGTCGAGTACCCGTCTGGCTGCATTCAGTCGTAGGTCGTGTTCGCCGTAGACGAAGACCTGTGTGTTCAGGCGAACCGCGATTCGCCACGACAGAGCAAGTCCGACGAACAGAGCACACAGCACCGCAAGCCACACGAGAAGGGCTGTGCTGTCGGACTTTCCGATTGCCCGGTCGACGACGGTGCCGATCAGCACCGGAATGAGGGCTTGAGCTACCTGATACGACGCCTGCCCTGCGACTGCTGCGACCAACCGCGGTCCGCGTCCGGAGGAGAACGATCCGATTTTGATCATCTCGATCGGACCGGTACGAGTTTCGGGCAGCGCTGACACTCGTGAAACTCCTCGCCCAGATCTGAACACTCGTTGTGCAGTTCTACGGTAGAGCCGGTGTGAGTGCGGAAAGTGCTCGCAGATGCCAAGGGCTACGCGGCAGCGGACAGATGGAGCATCGAGACCCCATTACCGGGATCAGGTCTCGATATACCTGCTTGGTCGAAACAAAGTACGTTTGCGAAGAGAGCTGACAGAAGATGAAAAGCACTATCCGAATAGTGGCTGCGGTGGCCGCAATTGCCCTGCTCGCAGGATGCCAGAGCAGCACCGAGTCAACAGCGTCGGAGGACG
>Ga0153993_100313_pt1 | contig 17886 bp, 20 predicted proteins | sample TSNC077MetaG_FD_104706 | JGI IMG/M metagenome (GOLD analysis project Ga0153993, IMG submission 104706) | Attine ant fungus gardens microbial communities from North Carolina, USA - TSNC077 MetaG | ecosystem: Host-associated > Fungi > Mycelium > Unclassified | place: USA: North Carolina, Lumber...
ATAAGAAGCGAAGAACAGGTCTTTGACTCTCAGAACCCACATGATAGAGGAATGTAATCGGCTCCTTGAAAGTTGAATCTTGTTGAAGAAGCCGACAAATCTGGTGAATTCGTCCTCACGCGGACGTTTATCTTGTCGGACATTCTCCTCGTCCATCCTTGAGGAAGCTTCAATATTCATTGACGCTACTTTCGGGACGGCGTTGCTTTCCGAGTAGGTCAAGCCCATGTCGAGTGATGGCTCATCATGATATCTTCTCAAAGCCGACTCTCCTTCACTTCATCATATAGTAAACAATTCTATCAGCCTACTTATCGCATGTCCCTTGTTCATATCTTTGTTGGGATATGCTTCGTTCCTCCTTTATTACGGGCGGGACTCCATATGCCGTCGCTCTGCAAGTCTCAAACACTCAATCCACTACATCCATGAGAAACCGATAGTCCAGAATTAACACGATCAAAATACACAAACAAGTAAATGAAGAAATGGACGAACACAAGAGGGAGTATCAACGCTTTTGTTGAGAACTATCAGAATCACTCGATGAATCATAGCTACGCCGCCGCTTTCGATCGCGTGAACGGGACCTTGGAACGGGAGGCTGATGAATGGGAACCTGAGTCGGAATCAGAATTGTCAGAATTGGAATCTGAATCCGAGCTAGACTCCGACTCATAGTCGGACCTAGATGACGTGGAGGTCGACCTGGATGAAAAGCGTGAGGTAGCAGGTGTAGGGGTAATACATAGTGACGCACCTAGCACGCTTGCGCGATGAAGCAGTTTCCTTCTCTTCGAGGTCCTTTAAACGCTCCTCCTCCTTCGCCTCAAGTATTTTATCAGCTACTCCCGTTCTGTATGATAAATCAGTATTGTCCCTGACCCTTTTGCACGAGCGTACTTTGTCTTGAACTCCTCGGGAACTCTAACGCTCGGTTTGCCTTCAGCCTTCAATTTGGCAAGAAGTCGGGGATTCTCTAACTGTTGTGTGCGTGAAGGACGCGAAATGTAAGGCCGCTCATACTTGCACTCGTAGATGAAGTGTCCTACATTATTTGCATCAAGGTTGATTACTCTTTGTAGGGAAACCCAAGTGACCTTTTTGCAAGCACTTTTGACAAGTGGTTGAAGAAGTTGCACGCGGTTGATTTGTGGATCGCTTATGAGGAGCGTATTTCGACATTCTGATCGCTGCGCAAGGTGTTCGAGGAGACGAGTAAGTTGGCGTGAGAAACTGATGGATCGGATGGAATATATTTTTTATTGAGTAGTCGAGGCATGAGAATTCTTGGTCTTCTATCATTGAATTGCTTCCAACTACTGCGCAACTACCCGTCCCTTTGTGTCTCTTATCGCCAGCCAATCACTTCTGTACACCTGAAATCTCCTTTTATATTATCAGCAGCCACTATCTACTTAAGGAACACTTGCACGAAATGCATGTGCTACTCTCGTGCCATCCTTCTCATACATCAGATAGTCAGCTATCGAAAAGGATATGGGAGGAAATGCATTTGGTTCGATCCTCCAATCATCGGCGTTCCCTCGTCTCCCTCCAAAGGTATATCATGCCCTGCAAATGCGCATAAGGCCTCTATTAGAAGAGTTGTACATACATGTAGGGATCCCTCGTGTAGCTCCTGAAAAGGTAGATTACGGGGATTTGGATTTAATCGTGTGCCTTCCACGACGGCACACCATTCCAACCCAAAGCTCTGTGGCGTTCAATACCTCAGATTCTGAGCAACGGCTATCTGTCCACGTGTCCCATGAAGTCGTAGCTGCGACTATCAAAGCTAGGCATCTCAATCCAATGGATGGAAACCGGATTTCAAATTATGCTGTTCCCATTCCAGAGGGTGAGTGGGCTGTATATGGATCAGCAGAAGCAAAGGCAGAGGACAAGGCTAGAAAGGACGCAGGAGAGGAAGGTATCTTCTACCAGGTACGACACTCAATTGCATGGATCTTGAACTTGAGCCAAGAGAAATTCAGGTAGACGTGGATGTCTGTGAATCCAAGGCGGAGTGGGACAGACGCCTCCTTTTCAACAGTTACGGTGACCTGGGTATGATCATGGGCTTAATTGTGAAGAATGCAGGTTTAAACTTGAGTAGCAAGGGACTCAAGGTAAATTCAATCCTCACGAGGTTCTCTGATACATCTTACCTTCATGGTATAATCCAGTACCCGGATCCACCAAATCCTCCTTTGATACTGAGTGAATCATTCCATGATATATTCGCCTTCTTCGGCTGGTCAATGGACGAATGGGAATCTGGATTTGAGACGATCCTGGCAGCCTACAGATGGGCCGCTAATTCTAAATTCATGGAATTCAGCCACTTCAAACTCAAAGGTACCAAGAAGAAAGGATTAGATAGAAAAATGTACAGTGGATTCATCGAATGGGCTTCCTCGCAAGACAACGCAAGATCTCATTGTGAGATTGGCGACGCCCGAGAAGCTGCCGTCGACTTCTTTAACAAGCGAACTGAGCTAAACCAGCGAAAAATCTTTCAACAAAATCAGTATACAAAAAGTGTCTTCTCAGGGACAAATGTTCGTGACTGGACAGACTTGGGAGGCTATTGGCTCGGGGTGAAAAAGATCATGGACGGGGTGAGGGAGCGACTAGGTGGAGACGAATCAATCAGCAAGTTCGTTGCTGAAAAGGGAGAAGAGAAGCTGAAGTCCATTGTTTTGGAAGTACAAATTGAGCTGGGTGTGTGGCCGAACAGTAAGATGGGGGCGGCAACTACAAATAGAGAGGAAATGAATGTCAGCTTGGAGCAGGGCGTCGAGAAGCTGAGAGTATAGAAGTCTGTTGAAGTATTGAATAATAATAATCAATGCCATATGATCACAAAGGCGGCTGCTCTGCCAAATCTAATCCAAAACCCATAATTCAAGGGGAAGCAGTCCAGGACAGCATAGTCAATGGATTCTTGTTTCACAACGTACATTATAGTTTGACCAGCATAGGGATCAGAATATTTGATGTGATAACAATCTGAGACGACTCGCTGTCCAGTAAGTCTAATTCTGTCAGGTTTCTCATAACCAGATTGACGGCCGAATACCACTTTTGAATACCCAGGTTGTAAAGTGAGCCGGCCCGCATCCTGCGAGCGGCTCTCCTACCCGTGGATGACATTGCAACGTGAACACCGAGAACTCCCAACATCGAACGTGATGCAGGGGCATATGGCGCGAGAACGAATTAAGTTATGCTACCCGCGACATTGTACTCATTGTCCTGGCGGACATGACATGATGGGCAACGTTCATAAAAATCAACTGAGCCAGTGATGAGGCCACATTTTGAATAAGCCTCATCATTGTAGAATAAATGTTGACGTTGATAGTCCATGAGAATATTTCCTGTTGGTGCGGCGAGCTGATGTACTCGTGTGGAGTGCATCCTCTTAAGGGTTGGCCTGTGCAATTGACGATTTTATCGAGGTTTCAAGTTATGAATTTTTGATCCTTCTGGTAATGCTATTGACTAGTACCACATAGCCGAATAAGAAGTCTGCCGCCAGGAACTCAGAACAGGAAGTTGATGGTGCTTGTAAGTATTAGTCACACCAGACTATGGCCCTGTGTCTGGCGAGATGACATGACGTCGAACAAGCTCAGTTGATTCTTGGAAGAACAGAGGTTGGTATTTTATGATGTGAATGGAGAGTTATCATCAATGATCAAGGGTTGTGTGACAAGATCATCAAGGTGGCTGAGTTGTTGACATATGAGCGTTCAAACCTCATCTTGCTAACTATCGTTGCCTTCCTAAAAGGCACAATATGAGCCAACAATTGAAAACAGTGTTCTCAGTTTCAATCTCACAGCTAAATTAAAATTAAAGTTTAAAAAGTCTGTGATTTGTTTTCCCAATGATGACTTGCCAAGGGCAGTTTTAAAAGAAGATATATTAACAAGACGTAATTGGATTTTACTGGGGATCAACAACCAAAAATATTATGTGCAAAAGGCTCGACAAGTAATTGTAAATCACAAACCAAGGAACTCCTATTGTTTATCGAGCAGATCCTTTCCATTGTTCTTGAATTTCATAAGCTCTGAGCGCCATGGTTCCCATACTTGTCCATATTTCTTGAGTAGCCCAGTAAGCTCCTCCCGTTGCTCTTTCTAGGGCACATCAAACTGACGTGAGGGAATTGAGACACTCCCAGGGAGAATTCACACTCACAATGTTCCAAGGTTCTTCTCCGCCGTAAATGTCAGTGAAAAGTTCTCCCAGTTCACAACATTTGAGTGCTTCGGCTCGTTTGAAGCATTGCATTACCTCTGCTTTGAGATCAGCTTTAAGTCTGGCCTCTGCCTCTTCATTCCACCATCCACGAGATTCCATGAAGAGACGGAAGCGCATTAGCGGATTATCTATGCGCTTGCGATCCTCAACTTCAGAGCGCGCTCGGTATGCAAAGGAGTCGTCTGAGGTTGAATGGTGACCAACCCTGAGTTTTGTGTTTGTATTTATAGGCCACTGAAGATGGTTGTTTGGAACGTACCGATAGGTCATGGCTTCTACTAGCACTGCACGACCGTGCTCTATACATCTTCTCCGTGCCTCCTTTACTGCATTAATGACAGCAAGGATGTCATTTCCGTCAACGCGAATTGAGTCTATACCATATCCTGGTCCTCTGGCAACGATGCCATCGCCATTATATTGCTCCGTGGAAGGTGTACTAATTGCAAATCCATTGTTGCGGCAGATGAACAATGTGGGTGAAGGTATAGTCGACGCGAGCATGAGTCCAGCATGAAAATCTGTGATTCCTCCTTGTAAAAAAGCAACCTCAAGCCCGACAGGGATTAACACACCTCCTTCAGATGCAGCGCCCTCTCCAAAGTAACACACAGCAATGTTTTTCGAGCGACGCTGAGGGTCGCGCTTCAGTGCGTACCCCACACCAGCAGCAGCGGGTATCTGAGTGGCAAGTGTTGAAGAGATTGTATGGAAGTGGAGTTCTGGAGATCCGAAATGCTATTTTTCAGAGTTCATGAAATAATTTGCATGGTTAATGCAAGTTATTGACATACGACAGGCATTTGTCGACCCTTTCCTGACTTATCGTTCTCGTTCCCGAAACATTGAGACATCACGTCGTTAACCGTGAAGCCACGCCAGAGAAGAACACCCATTTCACGATATTGACCTGTCCTTTATTTAGTTGTACAATGTTATTGTTGGGAAGTACGAGGTACCTAAGACCCTGCAGAGCGTCAGGATCAGCTCGTGGTAAGATTTACCGCACTCACTCATCATCGTTTGCAAGAGCTGCTGCTGAGCCTATGATTGTGGCCTCTTCACCGTGCTATCCGAACCATCAGGTTTGAGAGTGTATACTAAATGTGATCAGGGACGCACAGATGTCATCTGGAGAGGTTCACATGTCAGTGCAATACACTATTTGCTACATCTGTGCTCACATAGAATGAGATCTTTCCCTGCCTTTGGATGTTGTACAAAACGTTGTCCAAAGCAGGAAGTAACTGCATCTTTGCATAGAGACGATGTGCATACACTTTGTCAATCTACAGGAGACACTAACACTGAATTCAAGTTCCAATCCCTATCAAAAGCTCACTTCTGGAAGTTCTGCACCCTCGATTGGCTTCCCAATTCCGTCTAGCACACGGTAGATTGGTATTCGGGTTGAAGAACCGGTCACCGAATTAATGAACTGAAGTTTGTTGACAATGGGGAGGTTAGTTGTCTGTAGACTGTTCTGCATTGGCCCATGGATCGAGAAGTTACGCCTTGGAAGAACATGTCTGGCAGTCTTGCAAGTTACAGCTACTGTCCGGATCATGGTTGAGAAACAAGGACATCTTAATGACAACAGGTGAGATACTATTATTAGAAATATATTATTAGGATTAGTTTGCCCTACTGAAGTCCTTTCTCCAGTCTCACTGCACTTGAAGAATCAGAGCAGAAAAAATATGAATTCTCCAGGATATTTAGAAGAGGGGTTACATGTTGGCACCCTGATCCTGAGGGAGTTTGGTTGCCTCATTTTGAGCTTTCCGTCGACCACTCATCATGAGTGTAACATAGTCAGCACCTCCAAGAACATGCCCCTCTCCCTTCTTTCCTTTAGTAATTGTAGCTTTGCTCTGCCGTGAAGCTCTCTTTTCAGCGTTTTGTACCCGGATTTGAGCAGGGGCACGAGCAGAGGATTTCAGCTTTTTGGGCTAACGATAAGCAGAGTCAGCCTGCTGGAGGACGCCAAAACAAAGTAGCACACCAGACGTTTATGCAATTTTGCGCTCTTACCCATGCCGTGAAAATTAGAGGGAGTTCAAAATGACTAAGCAGCACGTGTGGCGTGAAAGAACTCGAGTCTACCTCACTCATCGTCTGTTACAGCGAGCTCAGGCAGCAAGCAGCGGGTAGGGTGATGATGACGCGTCAGAAACGAAAGGCTCAGGAAGGCTCCTTCCAGTCTACTGATGGTTCTCTTACACTACTCGTGCCAGATGACATTGACCACGCTACGCTCTCCGATCTTCTTCCTGGCATTAGTATCACCTCCCCTTCTCCTGATGCAATCGTTTCTTTGTACAGAATTTTGCTTTCCCAAAGATCAGAGCTCGAAGAAACCCAACATGAGTTAGAAAATGCACATGCAGAGGTAGAGAAGAAGGACGTTGAGTTGGATCAGGCATTGCAGGATGGGGAGACAGGGATTAAGAAAGTGGAAGCACAGATTGAACTAACTCAAGAGGAGTTGAAGAGAGTCAAAACTGAACGCGACGAGCTTGGTATGTCATAACTGCTCGTGCCACATATATTCATCCAACTAATCGCTTGATAGTTGCATCAAAGTCTAAGCTTCAAAATGACATTGCCAAGCTACAAAATTCACAATCACAGACGGTCTCTGAGACCGAGACCTTGAAGCACCGTGTAGAAGATGTTGAACGAGAGAAACGTGATCTCGTTGGCGTGGTAAGCAGGCTAAAGGAGGAGGGTACTCAAAGAACAGGCAAGTTTTGAGTCTTTCGTATCAAACGCTTTTCTCATATTTGTGCAGATGAGGTGAAAACACTTCGTGCAAACTTAAAGGAGGCACGGCAGGAGCACCAAAAACTGGACACTCAGATCCGTGACCTTCGTTCAGCCGAGACTTCCAACAAGGTGCGTTGTCGCATGAAGCGTTCAACTCTCACAGTAGCTCATTGACTGTCCCTTAGTTTAGCATTGACACCCTTACGAAACAGTTGGAGCTTGCTCAGGCCGAGGCGAAGCGCAATAGCGATGAGCTCAACACAAAGATTGACGAGTTTACTAAATACCGTCGCACAAAACATGCTGAGCTCACTGAACTCCAGGTTGCTTATGACTCTCTCACTCAGACTGCTGAATCTACTCAAGTGTCTCTCAATGCCTTGCAATCCACGAATTCAGCCCAATCCCATCAACTCACCCAAGCTTTGTCCAAAGTTCAAGACCTTACCGGTCAACTTGCCGAACAGGAGACCAAGTTCGCGAATGAAGCGAGTAGTCTTAAACGTTTGGTAAGCCTGATGGAGGAGCGTGAAAAGCAAGTCAAGGAAACTGTTGAAAACCTCGAGAATGAGTGGGCTAGTGTCGGACAAAAGGCTGAGGCACGAGAAGCAGCACTGAAGGATGAGATCGCCAAGGAGAAGAGAGGTCGGGAACAAGCCGAGAAACGGATAAAAAATCTCGAGACTGTTATTGAAGGTATGGGACGCGGGGAACTTGCCACCCCGGCCCGTAGTAGCTTGCCTGCTACACCCATGCATATTCCTGGCACCCCTGGTGACCTCTTTAATGATGGACTTGGGAGTTTGAGCCCAACGATCGCCATTGCAAGCCGGACACAGAAGAGTGGAAAGACCTTTACGGAGGTTTACACTGACTTCGTCAAGCTTCGGGAGGACTACGCCAAGAAGGTAATGGAATGTGATCATATGGAAAGGACACTGCAGGAAGTACTCGCACAGATACAAGAACGTGTGAGTATCGTATTGTTGTCAGTTCTTCTCTTTCACTCAGACACGTTCATCAGGCACCTATTCTGTCTCAACAACGTGCCGAGTACCAACGGCTCCAGACTGAAGCATCTGAGCTCGCAAGACAGCTTTCTCAAGTGATTGCTGAACGGGATGCTCAAGCACGTCTCGCCCGAGAGAGCTCGCAGAAATATGATAAGAGCACTGCTGAGAATAAACTTCTCCAACAGCAACTTCACGACCTTGGGCAACAGGTGCAAAATCTTCTTAGAGAAATTGCCCGTCACGATGATCCCACTATCCCTGCTGATGAAGATTCTGAGGAAGCCACTATTGAGCCTGTTGCTGTCAACCAGGTTATCACGAACAACCTTGTTCTCTTCAAAAACATCAATGGATTACAGGCTCAAAATCAGAAATTACTATCTGTTGTGCGAGACTTGGGCGCAAGATTGGAGAACGAGGAACAGGAGTACAAGGTCGTGATGGAGCGCGAGCAGGCAGAGGCCATTAAGGAGGCCCATGAGGCCATTCAGGAGCTTGCTTCCGCGTTGGAGAGGGAGAAGACTCACCACGCGAAGGTAATACAGGCATACATGAAGGAGCGTGAGGCCCTCAAAGCAATGGTTGCTCGCTCCGGTAATGTTGCACCTCCTCCAGAGGTCACATCTCAAGCTATTGAGAATCCTACTTCTTTTGAAAGTCAAGATGAGCTCGCAAAAGAGTTGACTGAGGTTCAGAGTCGATTTGAGGCATATAAGACAGAGATGGGTCTAGACGCGTTGAAGCTCAGAGAGGATCTTGTGCAAGCACAGAGAGAAGCAACAACTGCCACCGCAGCTCTTGCCAAGGCGGAGGCCAAATTCCAGTACATGAATGGTATGTGATCATTCTGGCCTTTGAACCATTGTTTTACATCTTGTACAGAACGCAGTCGCATGCACGCGGAACAACTTGACCTTCGCCTTGGTGAGGTTGAAAATCTCACCAAACGTAACAACCAGCTCCAGGATCGATGGATGCGTCTTGATATCGAATGCAACCGTCTCACCGAGGATCTTCAGGTTGCGACCGGTCGCGTTGAACAGCTTAGGAACGAAAATGCAAATCTACGCGCTGAGAAAGACATTTGGCAGGTTCGTCTTCTTTGTCGTCAAGTCTCATGGGAAAAAAAAACTGAAAACTACCTGATCTAGGGCACACAAAACCGTCTCCTAGAAGAGAATAGAACATTATCTTTGGACCGCTCACATTTGTCTGATCTCATAGCCAATGTACAAAAGATGCATAATGATCTAGAAAGGTCAGGGGAGAATGATCGCCGACGGCTCGAGAGTCAACTCCAAATTCTTGAAACCCAGGCACAAGATCTTCGAGCTCAGCTCTCACAAGAGCGTGACATTATCCGTAATCTTCAGCTTCAAAAGGAGCTTGATCTCAAAGATCTCCAGAATCGTCTTGATAAAGTTGTAAGTCGAAACTTTCTACAGTCTGCTCAAGATTTTAAGATGTCTTAAATAGGCCGAAGAATATTCTCGCAATCGCGAGAACCTCATGGCGGCAGAGATGACGAAGAAGCACCTAGAAGAGAAGTTCGATGACATGAAGAAACGGCTGCAAGGTAATGAAGAGAAGTTGGCGGTTTATGAGCGGAGGTCTGGATCGATTGTGGTGTCGCAGAATACGGATGAGAACATATCGTGCGAGCAGCAGTTGGAGGCTGAGGTTGCCGAACTAAGGTGCGTCTTTCTGCTCCCTTGTTGTCTTGTTCTGATGCGGTCGCCATCTTACAGATCCGCGATCAAGGTTGCCGAAGTCGAGCTTGCGAATGCAAAAGAACATGTCCAGCAATATCAGGACATCTCAAAAGCAAATGAGGAGGCACTATCAGACCTCAGCGGCACGTTTGACGAATATAAGGCTTCAACTGAGGCTCAGGTTGCTCGCCATGAGGTTAATTAAAGTCTTGCTGTTTGTGATCATTCATGTTGACCTGCGTTTAGACCGAAAAGAAATCACTAGAAGATAAATTTTCCGGTCTACAACAAGAACTTGAGCAAGTCAAGGCCAAGTATCAGGAACTACAGAAAGCATTCGACGGAGAACGTGCGGCCTGGGCTAGTGACAAGAAGTTGCTGGAGGGCACGATTGTAGACATGAGTACATCCGAAAAGCATTCAGAGGAGGATAAGAACAAGTGGGAGCAAGATCTGAAGGCACAAGAACAGCGTGCGAGGGTATGTTATCGCAAAGGAATAAACTATTGGACACAAACCAATCTTTGCTTGTCAGACTGCCGAGGATCGTTACTCGAATGAGTTGGTTGCTCATGCCGAATCCATCAAAACCATTGAGACACTTCGCAAGGATCTGTCTGTTGCTCAAAGTGCAGCCCGTGATAATTCGACTGCCGCTGAGACAGCTCAAGCAAAACTCGAAGCTTCAGAGAGTAGTTGGAAACTCCAGAAGGAGGCGTTAGACAAGGAAATCAGTGATCTTAACAATCGGCAAGTCCTTTTGTTTAGATTGAATGTCCAGTGCTCATCTTGTACCCTACCTACAGGTACAAGGATTTGTCAACTCAAAATAACGTCCTTCATCAGCATCTTGAGTCCGTCAGTATGCAAGCTGCACGTATCAGACAGGCAGCCGGCTCAACATCCGAAGCACAAGCAACGGGTGATGAAGACTCGGATGTGAAACTTGCTGAGCTGCAATCTGTTGTTTCATGGTTGCGCAGGGAGAAGGGTATTGTTGACCTTCAGTTGCAACTCGCTTCCGATGAGAATGCTCGACTCAAACGCCAGATTGAATATCTGACTAAATCATTACAAGAGACACAAGCAACCCTCTTCGAGGTATATACCTGAATGCTTATGTAGGAAAATTAACTAACTACTGTCCCCCAGGAACGCGAAAAGGCTGTTGATAATGCCGCTTCTGCCGCCCAGCATGCTGAACTTGTGGAGAGGATCACCCAACTCAATATTCTCAGAGAGAGCAATGCCACGCTACGTGCCGACTGCGAGAATTATGCCAAGAGGTCTCGCGAACTTGAGGCAGAGCTCAGGAAAGTCACAAGCGAGCTCGAGCCTTCCCAAGAACAGATACGTGTCACAGAAGCTGAGTTGGATGTCACAAAGGCTCAATTGGTACGTCTGGAAGAAGAGTGCCGCAAGTGGCAAGAGCGTAGTGCTCAGCTGCTGACCAAGGTAAGTCATTTCCGTATTTGAAAGCATGCAGATGTATTGAAAATATTGTAGTATGATCGTATCGACCCCGCCGAAGTCCAGGCTCTCAAGGACGAAATTGATCATTTGAAGTCCTCGAACAATGACTTGGAGGCCAAGAAGGTGGCTCTTGAGGCTGCTGAGGCTCAGCATAACCAAGCTGTAACTGATGCGATGACTCGCGTAAGCCTCACAGGAAACCTCATAATTGCATGCTTATGATTTCATTAGCTCGATTCATTCAAAGCCACAGCACAGAAGAACAACAGTATCTTTAAGTCTCGGATGGAAGCTTCGCGGCAGGAGAATGTCAAGATCAAGGAGGAGAAGGAGAAGCTGGAAGCGCGTGTCAAGGAGCTTGAGGCTGAAATTAATTCACTACAAGTCACCAAAGAAAGTGCAGCGTCCAATGCAGAAGCTTTGAAGAAAGCAGCCGAGCAGACTACCGTCATTGTAAGTAAATACCTTATCTCATTCTCCAGCAACTGAAGGTTTCAGCAGGTCGCTCTTTCAAAAGAACGAGACGAGCTGCTTGCAGAAAAGGAGAAATGGACTAAAGTCAACGTAGAAGGTGCTGGTGCAAGCGCCTGGGAGAAGGAGAAAATAGGGCTTGTCAAGGCCAGAGATGAGGCTGTGGAGAAGCTGAGGGTATGTTTACATAACCCATTGTGCGCAATGACCAACATCGTTTCCAGACCTCAATGGAAGACGCCCGCAAGGCGATTGAAGATGCCAAGAATCTTCGTTTCCAAAATGTCTGGCTATCTGCTTTGTTTCTGATTTGAAGCTAACTCTTGTTCAGGAGAAATTTCAAGCTCGTCTTCACGACCTTCTCAAATCTAAACAAGCCGATGCAGAGCGAGCTGCTGCTCAACAAGCTAACGCTGTCTCGGAGGCAGTGGAGAAACTCAAGGGCGAGTTGGGCCCGAATTCTTCAGCAGAAGAAAAGGAGGCCCTAGTTAAAAGGCACACAGAAGAGCTTGGTGCTTTGCAGACGAAGCTAGTTGAACAACACGAGAAGGATCTCAAGGCCGCTGTAAATGCTGCTGTAGAGGCCATGAAGAAGGAAGCCCTTGATGCTACTGTCAATTTTGAAAAACAACCCACCATTGATGCTGCCATTGCCGAATATGATGCTAAGGTCAAAGCTCAACACGAGGCGGAAATCGAGTCGGCGGTCGAGCGTGGAAGAAGAGAGCAGATGACTAAAGGAAAGCTGAAGGATGCTCAACTTGCTAAGGCACAAAAGCGGGTCAAGGACCTTGAAGCTCAAATTCTGGAATGGAAGAACACTGGTGCTCTACCGCAAGATGCCACTATTGCAACTGCACCTGTTGCTGCTCCGCCTACTGCCCCCAATACTACCACTACACCGGCCTCTGGACAAACAGCCACACCAACTCAAATCCAACCCACGGCCTCGACAAGCGCTGCTTCCACCTCACAGCTTGTACAAGCTCCTCCTCGGAGACCTTCAATGCAAGCTGGTCTATCCCCCACAGGAGTTTCACGAGGTAGCGCCCCCGTTATTGGGAGGGGAGGAGCACGTGGAGCCGCAGCAACAAGAACACCGCCTGTGCGAGCCACTGCTGGCAGAGCTCTCCTTACTCATGCTACTGGCTCCCCTACAGGGATGTCAATCATGGGTGCCGCCGCGAAACGGCCTCGTGAGGAAGAAAACGTCCCTACCGAAGATTCTTTTGCTAAGCGCCTGAAGCCTTCAGAAGGGACAGGCAAAGGGCCTGTACCAATTCGTCGTCCTCCAGGAGGAACGTAGTGTTCACTCTTAATGATTTTGATTTAATCCGTCGCTTATCACTTCATCTGTTGTATTGTTATTAGTATCAGAGACACGTTTTTGCTTGCTCTATAGTATCATAGATGGCATCTACATTTAATAATTTGCACCCAATGTTTCAGTAGTGACTTACAGCAATTGTGCAAGACCACTGAATACCCTGTGAATGATGGATGAGGCGAGAACGACGGCCTGGAATCAATTATATCTTCGGAGCCTGTCCTGAGAATGTTTATTCAGCTGCAACCCGGATAGGGAGGACATCCATATGGTCCAGGTTCTTCTCTGTAAAGTCTCTGCGAGACTATCCACATGAAGTGAGGTCACGCCCCTTCACAGTATCCCTTGGCTTATTTCTGCGTGTCTACAGCCAGGTCTTTTCAGTGCTTCAGTTGAGCTCGACCTACAACTTCTGGAAATAAGGAGGAAGATGTCGACGCATAGCTTGATCTCCTACACTACTCAGCCTACACCAAGTCTACTTGCACCGTCCTATGCCTCTCAGCCACTTGAGAACGAGCGGACTATCGCATTTAACGAACGATTGAGGAGACGTACAGGAGATTTTGTCAAGCATAGTAAAAATGGGCATGCAAGGCTCAAATTGATCGGTCAGCAAGAGGGAGTGGAAATACCGGTATATGGGATTGGTGGGTTGGTGCAGGGTGTTATTGAACTGAATGACACGAAGACAGAGGGTGTGGATAACGTTCGAGTCAAGGTATGGTTTTATCATCTAGTATGAGATACTAACGAGCTAGGCCACAGATCGAAGGGCATTTGAAGGTGCATGAGTTGGGAGAGTTTGGAGATTCAACTGCCCAACTGGTCCTCGATACGAAATCACTCTGGGTTAAGGGACCGGGTTCTTCAGAGTGCCCAAAATCAATCAATTTCCAGATGACGCTTCCCACCACATTTACGACTAGTGAGGGTAATACCTATGTGAGATCATCTCGTAATGTTTAGTCTTGCCAGTAATCTCACGGATATTCCAACAGCCTTTACCTCCAACATTCAAAGTCAAGCTGAAGGGTATCCCAGGATTTACTGCTTGTATCGAGGTATACCTGCTTCTCCTGCAGTAGGGGGATTTACTTACTCTGCAGCGACTTTATAGTATTCTGTTTCTGCTTTGATTAATAGGCCCAATATAGTGCCTACTCTGGGTCCATTGGTTAATTCGAAACCGCTTGGATTGCACATTGGGACGAGGTATGTTGCCTTGACTAAGGTCAGGATTGTATAGCTCAATCTTCCTAGTGTCGTTAGTACTCCGTTCCTATATTATCCTCGTAGTCGTCCTCCCGCTCCTCTCCCACGCGCATTGACCTGGACACCTACAAATGGATTCTGCTCCCTAGACGAATGGAGCATTTACGAAGCTGTCTCAAAGACTAAGCAATCGCGTTTACAGGACATTGCAGTCAAAATATACATTCCAAAATCAAGGACATTCTATTTTGCGCAAAGAATACCCTTCTATTTCACCATCGAATCCTCCCCTGTTAGCCTCGCAGCGTTCCTGCCTTTCGCTCCGAAATTTGGGCCTATGAGCTTGAAAGCTGCTACAAAAATTGAGGTATTGAGACACACTGCTGTCAACGTCAGGTAAGCGTGGTTGATACTGTTTGATGCATCAAATTTCCAAGACTTTGGAGTTACAAGAATGCGGCCCACCAGCGGGTGAGTGAAGATATGTGGAGAGTCGACTGTATCGGAGAAGGGAGATTCAATAACCATCTCGTGAGTTTGTACCTGCTTTACAGTGAGCTGTGGTTCACAGCATCTATCCAGGGCAGCGATCAAACGACCTCTGCCTTCTCAGGGGAAATTGGTATTTTCGACATGGTTCAAGTATGTGGATTCAAAGCTGCAGACCTCACTGTCAAAGTTTGTCTCCGAATTGGCATGTTATCAGTAAGGCTAATTTTGATGTTGAGGACTGTATCGTGCTCTCGATGGCGCCTCCAGACTATCATAAATCTCCTTTCGAGGATTTCCGACTCCTCATTCCTATCCGGCTTGCGACAAACGCTTGGACGGCTGATGGTACTGGGATTGGGGCAAGAGACGCAATGCATAGTAATTGATGCGAATCTCAGGATATGCCAGCGATGAAAATAGGTTACTAGAAGAACTAAATTTACTTTTGTTTCTAGTCTCATTTTGATGTTCATGATGTCATACACCAATGTAAATAAGCACAGTAATATCTGTCAACCACTCATGTCCTCACCTATCAACGAACTTGCGAAAAAATCTGGTCTCCCACCAGCCATTCCGTTACCTTCTAGCTTCGCTCCTCCAACCGTGGTCGACGACCCGCATCAACCAGGTGAGCTGAGTGATTGTTAACGTGCAAAATACTTATTATATGTCTCAACAGGGACAAAACCCGGGGACGGCCGTTCACAGGGTGATCGTGATATTCCCCATTCAGATGAGGCACAATTATCTTCTATGTATGAATCGCCAGGGCCAGAATAACGGATAGTGGAAGTTCCTGGGGATACTAGAACAAGCTCTAAAGAAGTCCCTTTTAAGGAGCAAGTAATTGGTCAGTGAGATGGAACATCATGTTTTCCGAGACTAAATTTGACCGATTTCTAGGCGTCGCCCAAGTGCGTGTATTGATAACGCATATATTGAGGTACTGCTTTCTCTTATCCCACCAACATAGAAAACCCGTGGGACGGTGAGTAGATCCTATTGCTTGGCATATTTTCAGATGATAATGCCTTTTTTTTAGTTACTGGGCAAGGTAAGAATTATTTGTCTGGACGAGAGAATAAGTCAGAATCAGTTTTCTTTATCGAAGCCTGATTTAAAGGAGCACGGTCAAAGAATACTTGAGGGGAAAATCACCCACGATGAGCCATAATATGTCTGTAGAGATAAGATAAGATTTTCGGACTGTACGTCATCAAAGGTCACACGGTTTTTTTCTACGAGCCATGCACTCAGTCATTTTTCGTCATGTCTGCCTGTGTATTTTTCAAAAGTCAGCTTCTACTTGACCTCAATCTTGAGAAATCCGCTTTTCGAATGGGGTCAGAGTTTGAAGTGTCACCACACAATCCAGTCGTAGAAAGCTCGGAGTATGCATACAAAGTAAGAACATAGGCTAATGACTCCTGAATCAATACCGGATATCAATTGTGTCTTCCATTCGACAGGCAACGAACTTGGTACAGATCAATGCAGACGGTGTCAAGGTTGCCGCAAACTACGTTTGTCTACTTGCTCTCATCTGATATACCCCTGTCGAGTTCTGATCAGCGAAAATCCCTCTTCCTCCATCGAAAGATAGATTAAGAGAAAGCTTGAGGAAGATTCCTATACACCTAGAACTTGGCGAACGCATCCCCTGCACATTTGTCCACCAGACCCTTATGATCCAACGCACCCTCTAACCAAAACCTCTCTGGACTGGATATTCCTAATAGCTTCCCTCAATTTCAGCTTTTGGTCACTACTTGAGGGCACAAGTCAAAGATACGGTGTCGAATGGTATGCAAGCTGGGAAGAAGCAGAGAAACTAGATGGAAGGCGTCAAGTTTTCACAGGATACTGGAGTCTGGTGGCGTCACTCAACAAAGGTTATTCCCCTTAGTCTAAAGCTTGTTCCTTTCTTGGGCTGACAGCATGCATAGCTTTGTGGGACGAGGATGTACCTTTCATTAACCCCGAATTCTACTCCTCAAAAACAACGTGTCCGGATTCTCTGATAGAGCATGTATTCCGGCCGGCGCCGCAATCAATCGAGAGCATGCCATTGATTCAAGATCGAATACGTATTATACGCGAAAATGGACTCATACTTTGCAATGTGAGCTACCTTGCGTTCGTGTGATTTTGTGCCTGATTATGAATCAACCAGAGCTTCGGAGGTTCTTTCAAGGGTTTCATTGATGAATTCCACCACCGGCATCAGCGACAGGGTTCTGCCCTTGACCTCGTCAAGATGATAGTTGAAACATTTCCCTCGTTCAGAGACCAGATTCAGTACCAAGGCAGAACAAGTTCGTACGCAATGTCCACCATTGACTCAACTGCAGTGCTCATTTTCCCTTAGTCCATTTTTGGAAACGAGCCCAGATTCTCGTAGCAGAGCTCTGGGCCGCATTTTATCCCGAATCTATTTCAATTTCTCACCCGCTCTTTCCGGGACCGTCAGGACCATGCATACAGGAATTGACGATGTTTGCTGATTATCGCGTACCCCAAATTCTCCACCACTTGCGAATCCTAGATTACCCTTCTTCTTTGATGCGTATGCTCCAATCAAGTGCAGAATTGGCCCCTGGATGTAGGGAAGAAGTAAGTTTGCGTGCGGCGAGTATCATTGCCGTTGAACGGGTGCGGGAACGAATAACACAGTCTTCAAAAGAGGGTTCAACTAATATAGACGACCCAAATCATTTGGAAGGTAAAGATGGTGATCGAGAAGCACCTGGATGGGGAGGTGAGACCGAACGAGATATGGGAAGAGTAAGTAGTGTGTTAATTGATTTTTACCTGTGGGACTTAGCCAAGAGGATTGAGAGCGGGGAGGCGAAAGTAGATGAGATCGAGACTGCGGAATTGGCCCCTATCCATCACACTCGAAGCATCTGGTACTAGACTTGTAGTCCAAATACACTAACTTATCTCTTTGCCTACAAGGCACTGTCTATTCATTTTTGGACGGAATGGATTGCGTCCGTATCTCGGGATTCGCACATTGAAAGCAAACCATTCTTTTTAAGTAATCATTATTTTTTTCTACTCCATGGACCATGCGTATACATCCCCATGCATTGCATCGATTGTTTATCTATATTCTATGTTCGACTTCTCG
>Ga0153993_100315_pt1 | contig 17852 bp, 17 predicted proteins | sample TSNC077MetaG_FD_104706 | JGI IMG/M metagenome (GOLD analysis project Ga0153993, IMG submission 104706) | Attine ant fungus gardens microbial communities from North Carolina, USA - TSNC077 MetaG | ecosystem: Host-associated > Fungi > Mycelium > Unclassified | place: USA: North Carolina, Lumber...
TATCGGAGTACCACTCGAGCAGCACCGAAGATTCCACTGCCACCGCTACCGACACACTCCTCGAACCTGCGCTCCCGGTCGACGAAGGACACGTCGACGTGTGGAGGTCACTTTATCGGCAGTGACCGACAGTCATTTCTCGTGCCCGAAAACCGGGAGGGAGTGGCATCGAGACCACTCACCCCCCGGTTGAATCACGATGCGTACTGAGCGTTCGCAGTCTCCACTCGTGTGCCTACGACTGGCGAGCGTCCGGAGTATCGGCGAACGATCACGTAGAGGCAGATCAATCCGATGGCACCGGCAGCGGCGAGGAAGGAACCGACTTTCCATGCGTTGTCCGGATTGCCGTTGATCAGCATCACCATGATCATCGGCGCGAAACCCCCGATGATTGCGGAGATCTGATAGCCGAGTGAAGCGCCCGAGAATCGAATCTCCGGTGGGAACAGTTCAGCGAAGAGCGTTCCCTGCGTACCGGTTTGGAGGGACATTGCCACCACGCCGACGATAACCGCGACGGCAAACGGCCAGATCGTGTCCGGGCTGGACCCACCGATCATCAGCCACATCGGGATACCCCAGAGCATCATGGCTGCGGTGCCGAGGCCGAAGACGAGTTTGCGACCGTAGAGGTCGGACAGGTATCCCGCCAGCGGAACCAGGGGAATCTGTATTGCGCATGCGATCAGGATGTAGGTGAGGACCGTCGACCGCGGTATCTCCAGGTAGGTGGTCGCGAACTGAACCGACCCGGTGATCATCGTGTAGAAGAAAATCACGCCGATGGCATTGGCGCCCGCTGCAGCGAGGACGGTGCCCGGGTTCTTCTTGAGAACTTCGAGGATGGGGGATTTCCGAACTACCGGCGATTCGGCCAGTTTTTCAGCGAGCGCTTTGAACTCGGGCGTCTCTTCGAGATAGCGGTGGATGAGGAATGCCACAGGAAGCATGATCAAGCTGATCCAGAACGGGATCCTCCATCCCCACGAAAGGAACGAATCAGCCGCGAGAGTTGCTGTCAGAACCAGGAACACGATATTGCCCAGCACCACACCGATCGGAACACCGAGTTGGGCGAAGCTACCGAAGAGCCCGCGGCGGTTTGCCGGTGCGTTCTCGGTGGCAAGCAATACGGCTCCGCCCCACTGTGCTCCCACGGCCAAGCCCTGACAGATCCGCAGCGTCACGAGGATGGCCGGGGCAAGCCACACGACATTGGTATTGGGTACGAAACCGACCAAAGAGGTTGCCACAGCCATCAGAACCACGGCGGCAACGAGCACGGGCTTTCGTCCGTACCGGTCACCGAAATGACCGGCGAGCACTCCACCGATGGGACGGGCGATGAATCCGACTGCGACGGTGGCAAACGAACTCATTGCAGCGACCACCTCGCTGTCGGTGGCGAAGAACGTCGAGTTGAACACGAGCGCAGCGGCAGTCGCGTAGATGAAGAAGTCGTACCACTCCAGGGAAGTGGAGATCGCGGCTGCAAAGGACGCGCGCCGAGATCTGCCCGGGCGCTCCACCGCAGATTCGGTGTTGTTGGTCATCGCGATTCGCTCTCTGTGGGGTCGTTCAGGTGAGTTCGGTCAGGACGTGAGTTGCGGCAAGTTCGGTGTGCAGGCGACGCAATATCCAAGTGCGAGTGCGATCTTCGATACGAGAAGTCATATCTCGCCATCGTTGTCGTACGAGAGGCGCTCGGACATTCGGGTGGCGAAGGCGTCCACCTCGAGGCAGTCGGCGAGGTGCGCAGTGTCTCGCGTGGCAATGCGGAGGTGCTCATGTTGCCTGCACTCCTTCGTTCCAATTTGCCAAACGATCGTTCGGCTGCGAGCCATCATTGACCTAACGATCGTTAAATGTCAATAGTCGAGAAAAGTGCACTTTTGCAGCGGATTTCTCCGCATGCGCCGTGCGATCCGGAATCTGTTGCCAAACGATCGTTCGCCTGAGATGATGATTCGTCAGTGATGTAGATCTCAGGAATGGGGATATCAATTCGAGCAGTGGGTGTGCGGACACACGTCGAGGCGCGCTGGTCTCGCACATCGACAGCATTTCGTGGCTTCGGCCCTGCGGCGTTGCAGCCCTACGTGCTTTCAGCCCTACGTGCTTTCAGCCCTTCTCGGCGGAGGTGTCGCCCAGCTCAGCTTGATTCGACCATCGCGGTCGCCAATGCGCAGTAGCGAGACGCGATATCTTCCGCATTCATCGGTCCGTCGACGCGCCACCACACACAGACCTGCTGCCCCATGTTGATAATGGCGCGCACGGCATCCCGGGGAAATGGAGTGTGGAAAGTACCTTCTTCAATTCCGCGCTCGATGACGTCGCGAAACATGCTTTCCTGCTCGTCACGCAGGGTTACGACCAGACGGTGCCCCGATTCGTCCAAGCTGCGCAATTCGGTCGCTCCTACGAGGGCGTCTTCGCGCCTGGTCGTATGGAACATGACCCAAGCGCGGACGAGTGCTTGCAGTTGGTCTTTCGGATCGCCGCCGGAGCGCAGCAGTGCACTACGGGTCATGCTGTTGGCGTCGTGCAGCGCCCGAATCATGATTTCCTGAAGTATTTCCTGCTTCGATTTGAAATGGTGGTAGATGGACGCGACAGTGAGATCGGCGCCGGCGGAGATGTCTCGCATGGACGTCCCGTGATAGCCGCGCTCGTTCATGTTTCGGACAGCGGAATCGAGTATGAGTTGCCGGACAACGACAGTCTTCGCCCCACTCATTGTTCGGTTCCTTCTCATTTCCTCGGTGCCTGCGTCCTGCCCAGCTTAGAGCCGAACAGTCGCGGGACACACCTGATGGAAAGACACCGCCTTGAACTGCGTATATGGGCAGAACTGGCGATTATCGTTCGCTAATCGCCACCAAGAGAAAGAGGACCTGTGGAACACATATCGATGAGTATCGAAGACGGTATCGCCGTGATCACCCTTGATCGACCGGACAAGCTGAACGCATTCACCACGACGATGGAAAACGAGCTCATCGAAGCGTTCGACGCCACCGACGCGAACGACGCTGTGCGTGCGGTGATCCTGACGGGAGCGGGCCGTGCGTTCTGCGCGGGGGCAGATCTGTCCTCGGGAGCAGAGACGTTCTCCGAATGGAGCGCCGAGTCGAACGGAAATGACGCGAACGGTGACGATCTACGTCGGGACGGTGTCGATCTACGTCGGCACGGTGACGATCTACGTCGGGACGGCGTCGATCTACGTCGGGACGGTGGCGGACGCGTCGTCCTGCGGATGTTCGATTCATTGAAGCCGATCATTGCGGCTATCAACGGACCGGCCGTCGGCGTGGGCATCACCATGACTCTTGCGGCCGACTTTCGCTTGGCCGCCGACGACGCCAGGATGGGTTTCGTCTTCAATCGGCGAGGACTCGTGCCCGAGTCGTGTTCGTCGTGGTTGCTGCCGAAACTGGTTCCGCTCCAGCGAGCCCTCGACTGGATCTACTCCGGACGGATCTTCACTGCCGCGGAAGCATTTTCGGCCGGGTTGGTCTACCGACTGCATTCGCGCGAAGATCTTCTCGGGGAGGCGACGGCGCTCGCTCACAGCCTGACTCGTGACACTGCGCCGGTATCGGTTGCCTTGTCGCGTCAGATGGTCTGGCGCATGCTGGGAGTCGAACACCCCATGGTCGCGCATCGCGTCGAGAGCATCGGAATCAATGCTCGCGGTGCTCAGGCTGACGTTCGTGAAGGTATCGCGGCGTTTCTGGAAAAGCGAGAGGCGGTATTCCCCGACCGTTGCAGTGACGCAATGCCGGATCTGTTCTCGTCCCATCTCCCACGCCCCCGGTGGTGAGCCGCTACGACCTTCGGACCGTCGGCGTCGTGGCTCATGCGGTCAACCGCCGCGGCGGGTAAGTTCCCTCCGCTTCTTCAGGGGCGTTGTGGAGAACCAACGCTTACAGCTTCGAGTGAGGGTGCTCGGTTCGGAATAGCCGAGTTGGCGTGACACTTCGGAGAGGGACACGTCTCTGTTCGAGAGAAGACTGCGAGCGAGTTCGCGTCGTGAATCGTCGACGAGTGATTCGAACGCCTTGCCTTCCAACGCCAATCGTCTCTGCAGTGTTCGTGGGTGCAGCATCATCAAAGTCGCGACTTGCTTCAGCGTGGCTGCACCCGCAGGCAGGGAACGCACGATGACAGCCGACACCGCGTCGTGGAACGCCACATCCGGATCTCGACCTGCCATGAAACGCACGGCTAAGTCGTAGGCCATCGGATCCACCCGGGGGAGGTGGCGATGCATGACTCCGCGCGGAAAGGTCAACAGGTTCCGATCCGAGCTGAACTCGACAGAACAACCGAAAAACTCTACGTACCTGCGCAGTTCGGAGATACGTGGATGTTGAAACGAGATGTGCGTCGGATGGAAGTCCGGGCCCGCCATCATCCGGAACGTCTGAAGTGTCACGCCCATCGCCAGTTCCACGACGTGGGACCGATACGGAAGTCGATGCAGCACGGTATCGATCCCGTAGGACACCTCGGTGTCGCCGACTGTCAGATCTACCGCCAACGCCGGGCTGTACACGTGCGCGTATCGGGCAACGTCGTGCAATGCATCTCCGATTGTCTCGGCACTGCGGGCCGCGATGGCGACCGGACCGAGAATGTCCGGGTCCTGTTTGCCCGCGAGTCTGATTGCGAAGTCCGGCGCCTCCAACTCATCCGCACAGAGTCCGAGCAGTGTGGACAAGGCACTGAACGGCAAGAAGTGGTCGTACGCGCCGATGACGGCCGGATCGACGCCCACACGGTCGAGGAATTCGTACGGATCTCCGCCGAGTTCGGAGATCAACTCGGGCAGTCGTGTCAGCGACGAGGCGCTGATCAGATCGGCCATGTGTCGAAATGTAAATAAATTGGCGCATCATGTCAATTTTCTCGTCGGTTCGGCAGTGATGATCAACACAGGTTGGCTGGTTCAACGTCGAGCGTCATCCCTGGAGGAGCCACAATGACAACACTCACCGACCGCACTGCACTGTTCATCGACGGACTGTGGAGAGCGCCGGACACTTCCGAAATCATCCGAGTCGTATCACCTTTCACGGAGCAACAGATAGGCTCGTTCCCCGCATCCGTATCGACGGACGTCGACGCAGCTGTATCAGCGGCTCGAAAAGCATTGCGACGGAACGACTGGTTCGATCTTTCCCCTGTCGAACGTGCGCGTGTCATCCGCAGGTTCGCCGACGAACTCGAGAAACGATCCGAGGACCGCGCGGCGGCGGTCACTCACCAGAACGGCATGCCCATCGAGCTCGCCCGTTTCGCCGAGGGGGCCGCACCAGTCCAGCTTTTGCGCTATTACGCAGGCCTCGCCGAGTCGATGCCTACCGAAGAACGGCGGGCCAGCCAACCGATGCCAGGCACGACAATCGTGCGACGCGAGCCGATCGGTGTCGTTGCTGCCATCGCGCCCTGGAACTTCCCGGCTGTGCTTTCGATGTTCAAGATCGCCCCGGCTCTTGCTGCGGGATGCACCGTCGTGCTGAAACCCTCTCCCGAAACCACCTTGGACTCCTACATATTGGCCGAGGCCGCCATTGCGGCAGAACTTCCCGAGGGCGTCATCAATATCGTTACTGGCGGACCGGAGATCGGTCAGTATCTCGTGGCGCATCCCGGGATCGACAAGGTAGCGTTCACGGGATCCACTGCGGCCGGTCGACACATCGGCACGGTGTGCGGCGGAATGCTTCGCCCCGTTACCTTGGAATTGGGTGGCAAGTCGGCGGCCCTGGTCCTCGACGACGCGGATGTCGAGGAGACGGTAACCGGTCTGGCAACTGCATCCCTGCTCAACAGTGGGCAGACGTGCTATATGTCGACTCGAATCTTGGTTCCCCGCAGCCGTAGTCGGACGTACGTCGACGCCATCACCGCGATGGCGGAGGGTCTGCAGGTCGGCGATCCGATGGAACCGTCGACGTTCGTCGGCCCGTTGGTGAGCGCGAGGCAACAGGACCGTGTGCTGTCCTTGATCGACCAGGGGCGCTCGGAAGGCGGAACTGTCACCACGGGTGGCGGACGCCCCGCCGACCTCGACACCGGATTCTTCGTGCAGCCCACGGTGTTCGCCGATGTCGACAACGGCAGCACCATCGCACGGCAGGAAGTATTCGGGCCGGTGCTGTCAGTCATTTCATACGACGACGTCGATGAGGCTGTCGCGCTTGCCAACAACTCCGAGTACGGCCTCGGTGGGACTGTATGGACCTCCGACGAGGAACGCGGTATCGCAATTGCTCGACGCGTCGAGACAGGCTCGTTCGGTGTCAACACCTTCAACCTCGACTGGGGTTCACCGTTCGGTGGCGTCAAAGCCAGCGGCTTGGGTCGTGAACTCGGTCCCGAAGGGCTTGCGGCGTACCAGCAACTCAAATCCATTTTCCTCGCATCCTCGTAAGAATCGAGCCACCATGTCCGACGCAGGACTCGCCGGCGCTCGTGCGCTGGCAGAAAACACCGTGAAGATAGCCGAGCAATTCGGGACTACCGAGTGGGAAGCGGACAGTGCGTGCCACGGTTGGCGCGTCCACGACCTCATCGGTCACATGGCGTTCTTCTTCAACTTCATCGCCGACCCGGATCTGGTGTTCCCGCCGAACCCCAGTGGAAAGTCCGAGCGGCTCAACGACGCTGCCGTCCGCGAGCGTGCCGATCTACCGCACGAGCAGATCCTGGACTACTACCGGGAGCAATCCGAAGCGGGGCTCGCGACGTTGGCCGCGCTGCAGACAGAGGAGCTTCGCAACAACACACTCGAGATGCTCGACCTCGGGACTTATCGCCTGCATCAGCTCAGTGACGCGGTGTCGTTTGACCATCTCGTCCATTTGACGTCGGATCTTCTGGCGCCGTTCGGGCCGATTCCTCACGGTGAGATCGACGTGGCGGCCGCAGTCGATCCGGCGATCGACTGGATGGTTGCGGGGCTCCCGCAGATGTGCGGCGAAGCTGTCGCCGCCGCGTTGACATCGCCTGTGGCACTGCGCCTCAACGGCGCCACCGAGCGCACTTTCGTCATCTCTCATGGCGATGGGGGAGTGACCGTCACCGAATCTGACGACGTGCCGGAGAACGTCGCGACCACCCAGGCCACCGAATTTCTGCGGTGGGGGACCACCCGATCTGCATGGCGGTCTGCCGTCGAGGTCTCCGGCGACCGCAGGACCGTCGCCGCGGTCCTCGATGCCATCGACATCGTCTGACCCACACCGAACCCGAAAACCAGAACACGAGGAAACAGTTATGTCTCAGTACTTGCAGGACAAGGTCATTCTCATCACCGGTGCAGGGGGTGGGTTCGGTCAACTCATCGCCGAGAAGGTGGCTGCGCAGGGCGCCAAAGTCGTCGGCGTGGACATCAACGAGGCGGGCCTGAAGACTGTGTTCGACGGTATCGCGGCCGCGGGATTCACCGGCACCTACAAGGTTGCCGACGTCACCGACATGGATCAGGTCATCGCCGCGGCGCAGCACGGCATTTCGGAGTACGGGGCGCTCGACGTACTCGTCAACAATGCGGGCGTCATGCCTCTCGCATATTTCGCCGATCACGAACGTGCGTGGCAGAAGTGGCACAAGGCAATCGACATCAATATCAAGGGCGTCGTCAACGGAATCTCTGCGGTATACGACCAGATGATCGAGCAGGGTCGCGGTCAAGTCGTCAACATCTCGTCGATCTTCGGAAACGCCGGCGTCGACGGTTCCGGCGTCTACAGCGCAACCAAGGCTGCAGTCACCACGATCTCGGATTCACTGCGAATCGAAGCCAAGGGCAAGATCAAGGTGACGACTGTCAAGCCCACGGGTGTGACAGGAACGAACTTGGCGAGCTGGATCGTCAACGAGAACGCGATCCTCGGTCTCACCGGTCAACGTGCGGGTACCTACATGGAGAACGTCGGGCACCTGGCCGACGGCACCCTCAGCCCCGGGCAGAAGGATGTCGACTCCATCGAATACTGGCTGATCAAGCCCGACGACCTGGCCGACGCCGTCGTTCACATCATCGATCAACCGTGGGGTATCAGCATCAGTGACATAACCGTCCGCGCCAGCGGCGAGGATTACCTGTACTGACAACCTGATCGAAAGCCGCGCTCTGCCGGTGTGGCTGCGCAAACCTCGCAGAAGACTGCAGTCCGGGACGTTCCGTGGTCGAGCGCCATTGCCATGGCAATGCCTGTCGTCGTAGAGTCTTACTTAACGATCGTTAAGCTGTTGCTGTGGAGGACTCCGTTTGCCGAGGAAGTCGCCGGAATCAGTCCGAGGAGTTTGAATGAAAGCAGTCCACTTGGTGGAGGCGACGGGGCCCGAAGGTTTGTCGTTGGTCGATGTCGACGAACCTGTCGATCCCGCACGGGTGGTAGTTGATTTGCACACCGCCGGCGTGAGTTTCCCTGATCTTCTCCAGACCACGGGCGGCTACCAAATGGTGCGCGAACTACCGTGCGTACCAGGGATTGAAGGTGCCGGTACCGTTCGGAGCGCGCCGCCAGGGTCAGGCTTCGTGCCCGGGCGGCGCGTGGCCGTGCTGACGACCGGGGAAGGCTCGTGGCAGCAGACCGTTGCGGTCGAGCCGTCCAATGTCTTCGCTCTGCCTGATGTGGTCTCGCTCTCGGCCGGTTCGGGATTTCTCCTGAATTATCTGACCGCGCACTTCGCCCTCGACGAACGTGCGCGATACCGTGCAGGCGAGACCGTCCTGATTCACGGCGCGGCCGGTGGGTTGGGTACTGCCGCGTTGCATGTCGCGTCTGCGCTCGGTCTGGAGACGGTCGCTGTCGTGAGTACGGGCGAGAAGGAGAAGATCGCCGCGGAGTCCGGGGCAACGCACGTCGTGTCGGTCGACGGGTGGAAGGAACGCGTCCAACGGATTACGAATGGGCGCGGTGTCGACATCATTCTCGATCCGGTCGGTGGTGACCGCTTCACCGACAGCCTGCGCAGCCTTGCGCCGAACGGTCGCCTGGTCGTTTTGGGATTCACCGGCGGTGATATTCCCACGGTCAAGGTGAATCGACTTCTCCTGAAGAATATTTCGGTGACGGGTGCAGGATGGGGTGAATATCTGAAAACCGATCCCCGGTATCTACAGCGTCAATGGCAAGAGCTCTATCCCCTGCTCGGGTCGGGAGCTCTGAGGGTGCCCGAGCCCACCCTCTACCCCTTGGCGCGTGCTGCCGATGCCCTGACGTCGTTGAGCGAGCGCACGGCGGTAGGAAAAGTCGCGCTTTCTCTCGAATGATCTCCACACGAACAACTTTGTGAACAAGACCTCAGCGAACGAACCTTGGAGTAAACCATGTATCCCGGAGCGTATGTTGCGACAAACCCGGACAAGGCCGCGGTGATCGTTGCCGAGACCGGTGAAGCGGTGACGTTCGCGCAACTGGAATCGAATTCGATTCGGATTGCGCGAGTTCTCCACGGACTCGGGTTGCGGCGGGGCGACAACCTGGCCGTACTCGCCACCAATAACGTTCAGGTCTTCGACATCTACTGGGCGGCTATGCGCTCCGGTGTCTACCCGACGATGGTGAACTGGCACCTGACCGCTCCGGAAGGTGCATATATCGTCGAGGACTGTGAGGCAAAGGTAGTCATCGTCGATGCTGCTCTGAGCGAACTGGCCGCGACATTGTCCGAACTCGTTCCCCGGCAGGTGACCAGGCTTTCCTTCGGCGGCCAACTCGACGGATACGACTCCCTCGACCGGGCGGCTGACATGGAGTCGGACGTCCCGCTCCCGGATCAGCCGCGCGGCGCCGACATGTTGTACTCGTCGGGAACCACCGGCCGTCCCAAGGGCATCAAGCCGGCTCTACCGAATCGTCAGATACAGGATCCCGGCGATCAGATGACGGCGATGAACCAAAGTGTTTGGGGTGTCACCGAAGACGACATCTATCTGTCCCCGGCGCCCCTCTATCACGCCGCTCCGCTCCGGACGTGCGCGTCGGTCCAGGCGCTGGGCGGAACCGTTGTGGTGATGAATCGGTTCGATCCGGAGAAGGCTCTGGAATACATCGAGCGTTATCGCATCACGTACAGCCAGTGGGTGCCGACAATGTTCGTGCGCCTGCTCAAACTGCCACAAGAAACGCGCGACCGTTACGACATGTCGTCTCTGCGACTCGCCGTCCACGCGGCCGCACCGTGTCCCGTCGATGTCAAGCGAAAGATGATCGATTGGTGGGGGCCGATTCTGGACGAGTACTACTCCTCGACGGAACTCAACGGCATGACTATCGTTCACTCGGACGAGTGGCTGCGAAAGCCGGGCACGGTGGGGCGGGCCGCCCTGGGAGTGCTCCACATATGCGGGGAGAACGGCGAAGATCTGCCCCCTGGCGAGGTGGGTACGCTGTACTTCGAACGTGACGAGTTGCCATTCAATTATCACAATGCGCCCGAAAAGACCGAGGAGGCACAGCATCCCGCCCACCCGACCTGGACGACTACGGGTGATGTCGGCTTCGTGGACGAGGAGGGTTACCTATTTCTGACCGACCGTAAGTCCTTCATGATCATCTCGGGCGGTGTGAACATTTATCCGCAGGAGATCGAGAACGTGCTGATCGAGCATTCCTCGGTATTGGACGCGGCGGTGATCGGGTTGCCCGACGACGAGATGGGGGAGATAGTGATGGCTGTCGTCCAGCCAGTCCCCGAAGCCGAAGCCGGCGATGCGCTTCGCGACGAACTGCTTTCTCATTTGCGCGCGCAGATCGCCAAGTACAAGCTGCCGAGGCGACTCGTGTTCAGTACGGATCTACCTCGAACTCCGACCGGGAAATTGGTCAAAGGAAAACTGCGCGATCGCTATTCAGGCAAGGTTTCCATCGGATGAGCGGCCCGTTGCACGGTGTTCGAGTGCTGGAACTCGCGGGGTTGGGTCCGGGGCCGCACGCTGCGATGATGCTTGCAGATCTCGGAGCGGACGTTGTTCGAGTCGAGCGTCCGTCCGGTGGACTCGAGATCTCGCCACGAGAGCAGGACCAACTTTTGCGTGGGAGACGGTCGGTGGAAGCCGACCTCAAGACCGAGTCAGGCCGAGAGTTGGTGAGGGCCCTCGTCTCGAAAGCCGATGTGTTCCTGGAAGGTTTTCGGCCCGGCGTGACCGAGCGGTTGGGTTTCGGCCCCGACGTGTGCACCGAACTCAACAGCCGGCTGATCTACGCACGTATGACGGGATGGGGTCAAGACGGCCCACTCGCGCAGCGGGCGGGACACGACATCACTTACCTGGCGCTGACCGGAGTCCTGCACGCTATCGGTCCGGCCGAGAAACCCACGGTTCCGCTGAACCTCGTCGGAGACTTCGGCGGTGGCTCCATGTTCTTGATCCTCGGAATCGTCTCTGCGTTGTACGAGCGAGAGCGCTCGGGCACAGGACAAGTGGTCGATGCCGCAATTGTCGACGGAACTTCGGTGTTGGCGCAGATGATGTGGTCGTTGCGAGGGAGCGGACAGTGGAGTGACTCACGTGCAACCAACCTCCTGGACGGTTCCACGCCGTTCTACGACACATACGAATGTTCGGACGGCAAGTTCGTAGCAGTCGGTGCCCTCGAACCGCAGTTCTACGCGGCGCTCCTCCAAGGCCTGGATATCGCGCCGGAATCGTTGCCCGATCAGATGGATCGAAGTGGCTGGCCCACAATCCGAGAACGGTTCACAGAGGCGTTCTCGTCGCGCACGCGAGACGCCTGGGCAGCGCTGTTCGAATCGACGGACGCTTGTGTTGCTCCTGTCCTGAGCCCCGCCGAAGCCGCGCTGCACCCGCATCTTGCCCAGCGGGGAACTCTTGTCGAAGCCGACGGAATAGTGCAGGCGGCACCCGCGCCGCGGTTCTCCCGTTCCATGACTGTGCAGCCGTCAGGTGCCCGGCCACCCGGGGTCGATACCACCGCCGTGACGAAGGATTGGCTGGGCGACTGAGTGGCAGATCAACTTTTGTAGCACAACTCGATCGAGTCTGACTGACAAGGAATTTCAATGACCGAAACGCGACCGGATGTCTACGCGAGCCGTGACGGCGGAGTGCTCCGCATAGTCGTCAACAGGCCAGCGCGAATGAACGCGTTGACTACCGAAACCCTGGAGAGTCTTGCCGCGATCTTCGTCGAGCACGCACAATCCTCGGATGTGCGGGTGGCGGTTCTCGAAGGAGAGGGCAAGGCCTTTTGCACGGGCGCGGACCTCGCGGGCGTGACGTTGTCCGGTCCGCCGTCGGCGGACACGATCGATGCCGCTAATGCCTTGGTGCAGGCCATTCGAGAGTTTCCGTCTCCGGTGGTCGCTGCGGTACGAGGCCCTGCGGCAGGTGTGGGTGTTTCGCTGGCTTTGGCGTGCGACCTCGTGCTCGCAGCGGAGTCGAGTTACTTTCTGCTCGCGTTCACAAAGGTGGGATTGATGCCGGACGGTGGAGCCACCGCACTGGTGGCAGCGTCGATCGGTCGCGCGCGCGCCATGCGCATGGCACTGCTGGCCGAAAGATTATCCGCTCGAGATGCTTTCGACTGCGGCCTGGTCTCACACGTGTGCGAGGACGACGCTTTCGCGGTGGAGTTGGCAGACCTGACGCACCGATTGGTCGCCGGGTCGTCCCCTGCATTTCGGTTTACCAAGAAGGCGATCAACGACGCTACGCTCACCGAACTCGGTGATGCGTTCACACGCGAGCGCTCGGGCCAGATCGACCTGTTGGGCAGTGATGATTTCGCCGAAGGTGTTGCGGCGTTTCAGGAAAAGCGCGCAGCAGTCTTCGGATAGACGAAGCGAGAACGGCGCTTACGACGACCGTGGTCCCGAACACAGGATGTTCGGGACCACGGTCGTTCTCGGTGCTGATCAACTCTTCGCGATGTCGCGGCCGATTATCTCCTTCATGATTTCGGTGGTTCCGCCGTAGATGGTCTGGATTCGGCTGTCTACGTAGGCCCGGGCGATTGGATACTCCATCATGTAGCCGTATCCGCCGTGTAGTTGTACGCAACGATCCACGACGCGCTTCTGAAGTTCGCTGGCCCACCACTTCGCCTGTGCCGCTTCGACTGCTGACAGCTGGTCGTCGTTGATGGCCAGGACTGCGTTGTCGACGTATGCCTGTGTCACGTCGATCTCGGTCAGCATCTCGGCGAGGGCGAATCGAGTGTTCTGGAAGTCGCCGATCGGCTTTCCGAAGGCGGTGCGGTCGAACGCGTAGCCTTTGGTCCATTCGTAGGCCGCACGCGCGCAACTGATTGCGCTCACTGCGATCGACAGGCGCTCACGGGGAAGGCGCTCCATGAGATGAATGAGGCCTCCACCCTCCTCGCCCAGGAGGTTGCCTGCCGGGACTCTCACATTGTCGAACGACAACTCGGCTGTGTCCTGACCCGCGAGCCCCACCTTGTGGAGTTTGCGACCGCGGGTGAATCCGTCCATCCCACGTTCGACCACGAGGAGGCTGAATCCCCGCGACCCGGCTTCGGGATCGGTGCGCGCTGCAACGATGATGATGTCGGCGTGAATACCGCTGGTGATGAAGGTCTTCTGTCCGTTCAAGATCCAGTCGTCGCCATCTCGAACAGCCGAGGTCTTGATGCCTTGCAGATCGCTGCCGGTACCCGGCTCGGTCATCGCGATGGCGCAGATGAGTTCGCCGGCAGCCATACCCGGTAGCCAACGTGCCTTCTGCTCGTCTGTGCCGAGGTCGGCGATGTACGGAATGACGATGTCGTCCTGAAGTCCGAGTCCGGCGCCGAACGAGGTGGTACCGGTACGGGCGATCTCTTCGGCGACCACATACCGGTACCGGTAGTCGAGTTCACCCGAGCCTCCGTATTGTTCGGGGACGGCCAGACCGACGATACCCATCTTGCCGGCGGCGAGCCACGCCGATCGGTCGACGAGCCTGGCTTCTTCCCAGCTGTCGTAGTGAGGCGTGATCTCGCGGGCAATGAACTCGCGCACGGTCTCTCGGTAGGCATCGTGGTCGGCTGTGAACAGTGTTCGACGCATGGGTTGCTCTCCTGTCCTAGACGGAAACGCGTTCGGTCATCGAACGCAAGCGTGCCCCGATGATGTCCTCTGCTTCGGACACCATGCGCTGGACCAACTCGTCTACGGTGGGGATGTCGTGGATCAGTCCCTGTGATGTGCCGACCGTCCAGATGCCGGCGTCGGGATCACCGGTTTCGTAGACGGTTCGCCCACGCGCTCCTGCTACCAGGTCGCGCACATCCTCGAATTGTCCGCCGCGGGAAAGTATCTCGACAACCTCTCGGCTGACGGTGTTGCTTGCCACGCGTGCAGTGTTTCGGAGTGGTCGGAAGATCAGTTCGGTCTGTGTTTCGTCTGCGGCGACTATCGCTTCTTTGATGTTCTGGTGGATCGGAGACTCGGTGGTGCACATGAATCGTGTGCCCATGTTGATGCCGTCTGCTCCGAGTGCCAGCGCGGCGACCAGACCGCGTGCATCGGCGAAGCCGCCGGAAGCGATCATGGGTATCGAAATCTTCTCTGCGGCAGCTGGAATCAAGACCAAGCCTGCGACATCGTCCTCCCCTGGATGGCCGGCGCACTCGAATCCGTCGATACTGATTCCGTCGACACCGAGATCCTGTGCCTTCACCGCATGCCTGACTGTTGTGCACTTGTGGAGCACTTTGATTCCGGCGTCATGGAAGATCGGCAGGTGAGGTGCGGGATTGGAACCTGCGGTCTCGACGATCTTCACGCCTGAGTCGACGATCACCTGGCGGTACTCGTCGTACGGCGGTGGCGTGATCGACGGCAGAATTGTGAGGTTGACGCCGAACGGTTGGTCGGTCAGGTCGCGGCATCGGGCGATTTCGTTCGCCAGGTCGGCCGGCGTCGGCTGCGTGAGTGCGGTGATGAATCCCAAGGCGCCGGCATTGGCAACGGCTGCGACGAGTTCTGCTCTGCCGACCCACTGCATTCCACCTTGGACGATGGGGTGGCGAACGCCGAACGTTTCCGTGAATGCTGTCGAGATCATGAAAATCCTTGTTGTTCTCTCGGGACGAATGGTCAGAGGTGGGCGATTCCGGCGAGGTCGCTGACGTATTCGCGTGCCCTCGTCGGATCGAAGGAGCGTGAGATCTGCAGTTTCTCGGCCTCGAGCGATCCTTCTGCGTGCGTAGCCAGGACTGACTGGTATCCGCCGTAGTCGCGGGCGGTCAGATCCGCAATGAAGTTCAACAGACGGAGACGCTTTTCGGCAGGAACTGCTGCAGCGTAGTATTTTTCGAGAACTGCACGAATTTCGGGATTGTCCCAGTCTTCACCGCCGGGGCCGGTGGCGAGGAGGCCACCTGAGAGATCGGTGAGGATGGCGACCGCGTTGTGGAATCCATGTGCGAAGTGGTATTTGGCCATATTGACGGCAAGCGGATCTGGTTGCCGGACACCGTGTGCTCCTGGCTTCGATCGAACGGCGGCGAGTTGAGCCAGTCCACGGACGGTCTCGCTCCAGGTGATCAGTTCGGTGATCTTGCCCTTTACATGGCCTGCCTTGCTGATGCCGTTGGCCTCGGCGATCAGTGAAGCTGCTCCGACCATGATGTCGAGTAGGGGCAACTTGTAGTTGATGGCGGTGAAGCGGTGGTAATCGACAAACGCCAGCGCGAGTGGCCCGGCAAGTTCGGGTTGACGGTTGAGGAAGACTCGATTCTTCGGTACTCGGACATCGTTGAAGACGGTGAGCGATTCGAGGAGTTTGTGTTTCGTGGAGATCGGAAATTCGAAGGAGTTGCGTTCTCCGGCAGCGTAGGGAGAGACGTACAGTTCGAGACCTGGTGTGTCGATCGGGATGGCGAAGGACACTGCGTAATCGGCGTCTTCGGGGCCCATCGCGCGGGTGGGCAGCACGATCAACTCGTCGGCGTTGGCGGAGAACGAAGTGTGGCACTTCGCGCCGCGCACGGTGATGGAGTCGGCGTCCTCGTCGACGATGTGCAGGTAGAGGTCTGGGTCTGCCTGTTGGCGCGGTCCAAGTGACCGGTCACCCTTGACGTCGGTTTGCGCGACGGCGAGTGCGAGATCGCCGTCGCAGACCCGCTTGTAGAAAGCGCGCGCATTCTCGAGACCTTCACCCGTGGTTGCACGCAGAAGGGCGAACAACGCATCGCTGCCCACCTCTTTGAGGACGATGGTTCCGCCGCCGCGTCGCGATACTTCCTCGATCAGGGCGCCGCGCCGAATCAGATCGTCCGCAGATGTCGGCGCCACGTAGAACGCGCTGACTGGGTCACCGTCGACATCGGTGACCGCGAGGTCGGGTCGGTCGTCGGCGATGTCGTAGCACAATGCCGAATGATCGACTGCGAGAGTCAGTTCGGGTTCGGCGTAGACATCGGAAATCTTCTTGCCTCGGTAGAAGACTCGACGATCGTCGCTGAGCCCTTTTCGGTACTGGTCACTGGATCGCACGGCCACTGGATACTTCCTTGATCTTCTGTCGCGGTTACTGCATTGAACCTAGCTTAACGATCGTTAAGTAAGTGCGCAATCGTGTGCTCGACGATTTCCGGCGACTCATGGTGCAGGTGACGAATCAGGCCGTGGTGAAGATCGATTTGGTCTGGAAGTAGGCGGCCAGGCCTTCCGGTCCGAGCTCGCGACCGATCCCGCTCGCCTTGGTGCCTCCGAACGGTGCTCCGAAATCGAGTGTGTAGCCGTTGATCCCGAACGAACCGGTATCGACTGAGCGGGCTATTTCCAACCCGCGATCGAAGTCGGCAGTCCACACGGTTCCACCGAACCACTGTGGGGCGAGGCGGTCAAAGCCGTCGTAGTTGCTGCTGCAGGACATCAACTCGATATCGACGTGATTTCAGGTTTCGTCCGAAGCCGACTTGCCGGTTACAAGTGCCCCAAGTCCATCGAGATAGTCACCGAACTCCCGTTGGGCGCTACGGGCAAGATCCTCAAGCGTGAACTTCGGGCGCGATACACGACGGTGTGAGAATCAACGTGCACGCTTGCGGCTGGGTTTGCATCCAACCGTGTTCAGTGCGATCACGGCGTACTTCTGAGCCACCTCTGCCGGGGTGAGTTCTCCCTCCGCGTGATACCAACGCGGAATCGACTGGCACATCGCGAGCAGCGCGCGCGTGGTCTCGGGTATGTCCGCCACCGAGAAGACGCCTCGTTCCGCGCCTTCCGTCACGATGCCCAGTACCAGTTCCTCGACACCCTTTCGTACGACGCGGTATCGCTGGCGGTTTTCGGGGCTGAGGTACCGCACCTCGCCCTCGAGAGCCGCAAGGCGTGACCGGGTGGTCATGCGAAGGACGATCGCTTCGACGACATTGGTGAGCTGTTGCCGGGGGTCGTCTCCACCGTCGGCGTAGGCGGTGTGTGCTCGTGCGAGCACGTCGCTGGTCGAAACTTCCAGGAGAGCAAGAAGAATCCCTTCCTTGCTCTGGTGGTGGTAGTAGAGAGCGGGAATAGTGACACCGACACGACGCGCGATCTCGCGTACCGACGTTCCGTGGAATCCGTTGTCGTAGAATCCTTCGAGGGCGGCTTCCAGGATAGGAGTCAGCTCGAGCGGCTCGATCCGTCGCCAACTGGCTGTGGCGTCCTTCGCCGAATCTTTCGTGGCCATACGGGGTCCCCTAGCTATCGCTCGATAATGCTCGGGGAGATACTACGCCGTGACGAGGTCACAACAACTGCACGTTGCTCAGTTTCCACTCGCCGTCCTCGCGGACCAGCGACAGTTGCATGCGGTTGCGGTCGATCCTCGGATCCGGGGAGTTGGTGTTCGTAATCGTCTGATCGAGGAA
>Ga0153993_100318_pt1 | contig 17836 bp, 29 predicted proteins | sample TSNC077MetaG_FD_104706 | JGI IMG/M metagenome (GOLD analysis project Ga0153993, IMG submission 104706) | Attine ant fungus gardens microbial communities from North Carolina, USA - TSNC077 MetaG | ecosystem: Host-associated > Fungi > Mycelium > Unclassified | place: USA: North Carolina, Lumber...
AACTTAGTTTTGTTATCTCTGAAGCTATAGTGGAATCTAGTCTTGACCTATTTATCTCTGAATCCATCTCCTCCTGCAAATTGGGGACCTGCATAGTGGAAGGTGCAATCAACTGTTGAAGCCAAACCCCATCTATTCCCTAGGCTTGATATACTCTGATAAGCTCTATATAATTAATTATACCTTTGGATATATGTACTGCTACCCTATCTACTAGCAGATTCTGCCCACACCTTACTTTTCTAGCCACATACCCTATACACCCCTGACATTGGGCCCTGATCAGGCCCTTGGTGTAGAAGAGAAATTATGAATTCAAATATATATAGTCAGTCACATGTTAAGGATGGTAGGAAACACTTGCATACAGCTCATCAAAATATCCTGAAAAATATCGTATCTCCATATCAGCTTCATATCACTCTAGAAGTGGTCATTATTGTTGAACATGCGTGCGCGCTGTCTCCTTTTAGTCTTTTTATTTTATGATCGACATCTCTTCAGCACCTAAACGGGGAAAGAAATTGGCCCTCAGCGAGTTCCTACAAGACACAGGTAAGTCACAAAGCAGCCGAGACGTCCGATAGTTCTGATCATGGTTCGTGCAGCTTCAGGATCATGGGCAGATGAGATGGATAACTTGCCCAGCGCTCGTCAGTATCGTTTTTTATGTTTTCAAAATCTGTCCCTAATCTCGCCCTGATTAGCTGCACTGAAAGAAGGCCCTGAAGTACATCCCTCGAGACGAGATGATTTCCTATCTTCCAAGCGTGAGCTCCCTTTCAGGACTTGGTGATATCGTACGTTTACGACATTTTTCAGCGGACCGCGCTGCACCAATTCACGAAGATATTCCGATACCGACGCGGCCTCCCTATACTGCCTTCGTGGGGAATCTCGCCTTCGACTTGGTAGAAAGTGATCTAGAGGTTTTTTTCCAAGACGTCAAGGCATGTTCACAAATTTGAGATTCACTGTCGTCTGAATTTCATGCATAGTCTGTAAAAATAATTAAAGATCGAGAGGACAAGCCGAAAGGCTTTGGGTACGTTGAATTTCAGGGGTCCTCGAGCCTTAAGGCAGGTCTCAGTAATAACGGTCGGGTGAGCTATCATTATGTCCATCTGAGATAATCCTTTCATCTGTGTGTTGGCAAGAATTTGGCAGGACGGACGATCCGTGTCAGTGTTGCAGAACCTCGTACGCCATTGTCCAATTATGATGGGTCAGCCCCTCGACGTTGTCTTTGTTTTATAGCGAAAGAACGATCCTTTGGTCACGGCCCGCCCGAAGACAATACCAAATTCGACATCCCTTGGCGACGCGATGGCCCTCTCCCGGATCTTCCGAATGCCCGTGACCAACTGCGTCGTAAATACGAAGGTGCCCCTGAAAAAACACCTAGTGCGTCCGATTCTGTCAACGATTGGCGCTCTCAGCGCGCTTCAAAAATTCCTGATGCAAAAATGACTGAACGGAAGGGATCTGGGTTTTCGAATGGAGAGAGCGCTGCTGATAAAGAGGAAGTGTGGTCAGTAGGTTCCAAGTTCAAGCCGTCATCGACAGAGGAGAGGCCTGGTGCCAAGTTTCGGGCGAAGGCAGATACATTTTCTTCCCCAGCAGATGAAGGTGACTGGCGGAGTCGGACAAGACCCTCTCGTGAGTGTACTTTCCGATCTCTGAGTATCGTATTAATCTCAAAATATATTCAGCAAGCGGTTCGACTCCACCTACACCTCCAATGGGACGCAGGAAACTAGAGCTCCTACCTCGTTCAGATAATGCTTCGGCCTCCCCAAGTCCTCTATCGTCTCCGAAAATGGCACCTGCTCCTGCCGTGTCGTCTCGCTCAAACCCTTTTGGTGGAGCTAGGTGCTACACTTTCCTTCCTTCCATACAATGATAGGCTGACATCCCTCAGACCCGTAGACGTCACCGAGAAGGAAAAAGAAATTTCTGAACGAGTTGAAAAGGACCGAGACCGTTTGAATATGTCCAGGACAAATTCTCGTACGGCATCCGAACGCCCTGCACATCGTTCGGGAACTCCGCCTACCTCGACGCCATCTGTTGCCTTGCCTCCGCGAGTACCTCTGAAAGCATCAAATGTCAAACCAACTTTAAGTTTTGCGAAGGTAACCGCCAACAAACTACTTGAGACCAATCACGAAACCCAGATTCCAGAAGATGACAAGGCCGGAGGCGATGTATTATAGCGATCTCAATCTATGTTGTTTGTAACTACGATTTAGAATTGAGTCTAGTATCGGTGGTGCTCAGGATCAACATATTTCATCCGACCCCTGCCTAATGACATATTATATCAACAAACCACTCATGAGATGTCAAATTAACTTCCCTTTGAAACGCACGATGCCTTGCGTTGAATCTTGACGGGTCTCTTGAATGCGAATGAGAGTACGTATTCTTTCCTGTTCAAGTCTTTCTGCTTCTTCTCGCTGAAGTCGGGCGTCGTATTCCTCTTCCGTCTCCTTCCGTTCTGAATGCAATTTTGATACAACAGCCTTGATTTTGTCACCGCCTTCGGGCTTTTCTGAGCTGTTCTCTCGACGGCTGCGATGTTTCTTCGATTTCTTGGTGCGAGGAGAATGTTCTGCATCTGGAAAGACGAATGAGCACTTTCGCTTTTTTCATGATGAGCATACCTGCGTCTTTGCGTTTCCTAAGTTCTAATTCCCCACAATTTATGATTAGGATCGGTTTTGTGGGTTTATCCTTTTGGTCCACAGGCACTTCGGCAATTTGCTGAACAACATCCTCAAAGCCTCTGATGACTTTGCCAAAGACAACATGTCTGCCTAATGGTCGATGTTCACACATTGTTTCAAGTATGCTAACAGAATACTTACCGTTGAGGTGAGGACAGCTTCTGAGAGTGATGAAAAACTGAGAACCATTGGTGTTTGGACCCTTGTTGGCCATGCAAAGAAGGGCAGGTGAATCAAGGTGTCTTTGTAGGTCCTCATCTGAAAATGTTCCACCATAAATAGATTCGCCACCAGTGCCGTTGCGTTGGGAAAAATCTGACGATTCTCAGCAACTCATTCATATCGTTGGTGAAGAAGGCCCACCTCCTCCCTGAATCATAAAATCTTTTATTGAGCGGTGGATGATGCTGCCCTTGTAATATAAAGCATTTCCGTTGGTGGACAAGCCCCGTTCGCCAGTGCAGAGAGAACGAAAGCTGAACATTGAGATCAGTGCCCTCCAACTCTGAGTGAAAAACATACTTTTCACAGGTTTTCGGAGCTGTATCGTTAAAAAGTTCAAAAATGACTCTATAGTAGTACATCTCAGATGGATTTCCCTGCCACACTGTGTATATACCTTCCATATGGTTCGTCTGCGACAGCAAAATCCATGAAAACTCTTGTGCGAACCATGACGTTGATTGACGTGGACTGATGGTGAGAGAGCAACCTATTCGAGAGTCTCACGGCTAGCGTCAATCGGAAGCCAGGCATCGCTATATGTTTTTGTCTTTTCACTCTCTCGTCCTTTCACTGATTGATTGACATATTATGCAACGATTCAATGTTGTTGTTCTCGGAGGTAGGCTTCATTGAACTCATATCGATGTCCTTCAGTCTCATGGCATCGAAGCTGGAGGAGTAGGCAAATCCGCCCTCACAAGCAAGTCGTCTGCCTGTCCTCCGAACGGGGTGTATTTAAGCTTCTCCCTCCAGTCCGCTTCATTCGTGACGAATTTCATGATAATTATGACCCAACTATAGAAGGTATCAAGCCCGACCTCCAACTGAAGTTGTTGTCTTTGGCTGAGCCTGACGTAGAAGAATACCGGCGTCCCCTCATGGTCGATGGAGAGCTGACTTCGGTATGCTATACTGTCATAGTAGTTAGAGCGCAAACTTCCCACTCATAAACTTGTAATTCAGCTCGAACTACTTGACACCTCTGGCGCTGAACAGTTCACGTCGCTACATGAGGTCTACATCAAGGTGTGAAGCAAGAGCTATCTTCCCCATCTGACGCCAATGCAGAAGTTAGTCTGGGCTTGGATTCATACTCGTATTTAGGTGTGATCTGAGGATATTTATCTGAGAACTTACATTAACGGCTTTTATAGCCTTACGCAAGAAGCGAGTCTGACGGAAATTGACTATCTGCGAAGGCAAATTTTTCGCATCAAAGGCAATGATACGGTGAGCCCGAAACCATTGTACGACGCTGATCTGAGCTCATCTGCGTAGTCTGTCCCAATAGTTGTTGCTGGGACGAAGCTAGATCTTGTGAATGAACGTGAAGTACAGAGGAGCACAATTCAATCTTTGGCTAACCACTGGGGCAATCCATTCTACGAAACCTCTGCAAAACGAAATTGGCATGTTAACGATGTTTTCGAAGACCTAGTGCGGCAGATGAGGGAACGATATCCGCCAAAGCGGAGGAGGTCCAACAATCGCTGCATCATCGTGTAGACCTGGGACATCACGACAGCATCACAATGTCTAGTACTACCTCAGATACCCGCTTGTTGTCTGGCTTTCTGTTGTGATACCCTCGGGAGAGAGTATAAATACTCTAGGAATAGGAGTAAAGTATTCCCGAATATGAATATATGCCCCGTGTTTGTCTATATTGATATTGGTTGCACTGCATAGGTTACCTTTTTTTTCTGACTCCGCTCTCGACGCATCTTCCTCACTTTTCATCACCTTGGCCATCACAACCCTTCCTTACAGCTTCTTCTGCATTCCTACAACATGGCAAGTCTTTTTATGATTTGTTTCTCCTCTCGCTGCTCACCCCGTTTAGAGTTACGGTGGCGGATATCACAGCAGTAGCGGAGGATATGGTGGAGGATATGGTGGGGGATGGGGAAATGATGACAGAATGTCTGACCTTGGGGGCAGTCTTCGGGCGGTTGACTGGGCTAACACCCGCTTGGAAAGGTTCGAAAAGAACTTTTATGTCGAAGACAAACGAGTCTCCTCTCGTTCAGAACGGGAAATCGAAGACTTTCGACGCAGCAAAGAGATCAAGGTTCAAGGTCGTGATGTGCCACGACCTGTCACCTGCTTTGAAGAAACTGGATTTCCCCAGTATCTAATGACATCAATCCGCGCCCAAGGCTTTGCGAATCCCACCCCAATTCAATGCCAAGCTTGGCCTATGGCTCTCAGTGGCCGTGATGTTGTTGCTATCGCTCAGACAGGAAGTGGGAAGACGATTTCATTTGCTCTTCCGGCTATGCTACATATCAATGCGTAGGCATCTTACGCATTCTATCCCAACAAAAATTAACACTTTCATCCAGACAACCCCTACTCTCTGCCGGTGATGGCCCGATCACTCTTATCCTCGCACCGACGCGTGAGCTTGCAGTTCAGATTCAACAAGAGTGTACTAAGTTTGGGTACGCGCCATATTCCTTATGTTTATATGCTATGTCTCTTAAACTCATCAAAGATCCAACTCAAAAATCCGTAATACTGCAATTTACGGAGGTGCTCCCAAAGGTCCTCAAATCCGCGACTTGCAACGTGGCGTCGAAATTGTTATCGCGACACCAGGAAGATTAATTGACATGATCGAGAGTGGCAAAACCAATCTCAAGCGTGTTACTTACCTTGTTCTTGATGAAGCCGACCGAATGCTCGACATGGGTTTTGAGCCTCAAATACGTAAAATTGTTGGGCAGATTCGGCCAGACCGCCAAACTCTCATGTTCAGTGCCACGTGGCCTAAGGATGTCCAAAAACTGGCAAATGTAGGTTCTTGAGCCCCCAAAGCCACTACTACCTAACAAAAGAATTAGGACTTTTTAAAAGATTCCATCCAAGTCAACATCGGTTCTATGGACCTAACCGCCAACCATAATATTCAACAGATTGTTGAAGTCTGCAGCGACTTTGAGAAACGAACGAAGCTCATCAAACACCTGGATCAAATAAGTTCCGAAAACGCCAAAGTCCTCATTTTTGTTGGAACAAAAAGGATTGCCGATGACCTCACCAAGTACTTACGCACAGATGGTTGGCCCGCTTTAGCCATCCACGGTGACAAGGAACAGTATGTTATAGGATGTCGCCCTTGAAAGCGAAGACTCAAATTTTTTTGTCTAGACGTGAGCGTGACTGGGTACTAGGAGAATTCAAAGCTGGTCGATCTCCAATCTTGATCGCTACAGACGTTGCGTCTCGCGGTCTCGGTACGTATGTTCAGTTTCTAGCAAGCGCTGCGGCTAGGTGATCCTTTCATCTGAGTGATAAGACCATTATAAGTGGGCATGTTGTTTTCTTCGCGTACCATAGTCGCGATCAAGTCCGGTCTCTGGGGTATTCTGAGAAACCTGTTACGCCACGAAGAAGGCGGTGCGGGTTCATACTTGTACTCACCAGATCATCCAGAGGTTCCCAGATCTTCCTAGGACAGAAATCGCACTCGAGGTGTTTACAGAATCCGATCCAATGCTGACCTTTTGGGCCCACTTGTTTCCCGTTCTGGCTTTATCATCAGGAACGTTCTGAGTCAAGTGTGCTTGGTCGTGTTACGGTACGGTAGTAGCTCGAGTATCCCGATTTCTACCTGGACTTGGTGAAGACACGGCAATATTGTAAATGTGTAAACAAGTGTTGTTTCCACGTTTGAGCACCATGCCCCCTCTTTGCTGGCAACTCTTTGGATGTGCTCATCAGAGACTCGAAGCGCTTGTTCCCCCTACGGATCTTTATTGATTTTTTATTTTTGACTTTGGCCGCTCTCATCCGCAGACGTGAAGGATGTAGGTTATGTTATCGTAAGTCTTGATTTATTTTTCTTCCATGTACCCTCATTTTGTTTTTGCAGAATTATGATTTTCCTAATAATTGTGAAGACTACATTCATCGGATCGGTCGAACTGGGGTAAAGGATCTTATCTTAGAGTTCCTTCACAGGCACTGACGTTGGCATACAATCAGCGTGCCGGTATGAAAGGGACCTCATTCACATATTTCACTACCGAGAATGCAAAGGCTTCCCGAGAGTTAATTAATATTCTCCGCGAAGCCAAGGCTGTTGTTCCCCCGCAACTTGAGGAAATGGCAGCTTTCAGTGGAGGAGGTGGTGGTCGGGGTACTTGTGGATTCCGATTCAGGCTGGTGGTTTTCTGATTTTACTTATAGGCCGTTACGGTGGAGGAGGGAACCGTGGTCGAAGTGGTGGCAACAGTCGTTACGGAGCTGGAGGAGGATATGGAGGGAGATACCATTCAGGAGGTTACGATCAAGGTAGTCGTGGTGGCGGTCGGTGGTAATTAATAGTGCCAACTTGGTTTCCCCTATTTTAGACCATTTTAGTGCCCCTAGATATCAATAACCACAGTCATGGAGTGACCGACTGCCTTTTCTTCCTAACCATGGTCCACTCGAAACAGATTGTAGTAGCAGGCTTGATCGTCAATGTCTTTAGCTTGGCACGTCTCGCAGACTCTCCTCGGCCAATTGTAGGGTTATTCTTCTTACACGGCCGTAACGGGTCAGCATCGGCCATTGAAGGGTATGTGGAGACAATTCTGAGAGAATCTCAACCTCCACAAGGATTGGATGATGGGCGTGATCTCATGATCATCACTTTTGTATGCTACCTTGGTCATGCCAATTGTCTACGCTCAGAATGTCTTAGGATCATCGAAATCATGGTTCACGACTTGTAGACAAAAAAGCAAATGACGGTTGGTCCAAGAAACCCGAGCTCAGAAACGATCGACATGCGTAAGAGCTTTACAAAACAAAGTGTTTCTACGTGCACTGATGAAGAAAATGATCAGGCTGGATATGTACGCAATCCAGTGTGAGCAATGTTTTCTTTTACCGCCAATCTTTTGTAGCTTACGGAGTCCCATCAAATTTGAAGGCGGGACGGCAGCGGACGTCTCGTTCTTAATTGATTTTCTGCCTGCATATCTGTTCCCGATGGACAACCGCAGTGTACATGTCTGGGGAGTTGCCGGTAAAAGTCTCGGAGGGCATTCTACCTGGCTGAGCCTCGCGCACGGTAAGAGTACATCCAGATGAGTTTTCAGCAACTAACTACTGAAGAAGATGAACGCGTCAAGCTTGGTGTTCCCATCATCGCATGTCCTGATTATCTGAAGTTGATGCATGCAAGAGCTATGAAATACTCTGTTCCCCCGGAACCCCCCTACTTCCCGACTGGGCTCACTGAGATGGTGACGCGCAATGATCCTGTGGCGACACCGTATGACCGTCTGGACGCAACAAACGCATTCTTGGGTAAAAAGATATTGGTCATGTCAGGCGCCGATGACAAGCTTGTGCCGTGGGAGATGAGTCGGGACTTCGTGGAAAGGCTGGAGGTAGGGCCAGACGGTGTGAAGAAATCGATGCTGCTGGCAGGAGTCGGACATGAATGCACAGATTCGATGCTCGAGGCGCTGGGAAGGTTTGTGGGGGAGGAATATTTGTGGATTTGATTACATAACGCATGTGTTACATCAGCTTCTACAAAACATAGGCCAATTCCACACCTAGAACGCCCAGAACAGAGTATTGCACAGCACTTGCAATCAGCACAGATATAATTCAGTAAGACGTGAATCGCGGCTTACAATACAGGCTCCGATGCCTCGCCGAGCCGGTGCATCACTTGCAAACTCTGTTTACATCCAGCCACCACAGAACGAGTTCCTCCTCCGCACTCATTGGAAATGGGCCGCATTTTGTCAGTTTCTCACCACTTTCTCTCCCATGCTCAATATGCACGGTATCACGCCAAATGTACGGACGGCCTTGTCTTTCTCACCCCGTCCTCTGCTCACCCATTGCAGGACATCGAGTCCGATCTCGTGTCTGGCACGAAAGACACCGTTTCTTTCGTCATGCAGAGATTGTTGCACACACTCACTTATGACAGAAAAATATCGTATGTGGATGCCATTTTTTTTCGTCTACCCCCATAGACTATCTGGTCCAGCATCGACAATTGGCAATCCGCCCTTCGTAAGCAATATCTGAAACGGGATCCTCTTTCCAATCCTCTGGGCTCAGAACCTCCAAAGGCACTGAAAACAGAATTGAAAGAACATTCCCCAGATATTTATGACGGTCAACGTCATCCAGAGGAGGCGAGTTCCCCCTACACTCATGTCGTTATCATACGAGCTTACCGCACACTGTAGGTTCCCTTGGGAGCGTCTGCCGACCATACGTCCCAGGAATCTCAAGTCCTTCCAGTGCCAACTTCCGGAGTTTCGCGTGCTGCCACCCAAGAACCTGATGAAAAGAAGGGTGTTTCTATTGATTGGTTCGATCTTCCAGTCCTCGCGAAACTCGAGTCTATGCATCTAGTCACGGAATGGCAATTCCAGAATCCTACTCGCCTCAGAACGTTAATGAGAAATGACGATGAGCTTGCTGCTTGGGTATCGTGGATTAATCTCCTCTGTCACCTTTCTTGCTGATTATTCAATCAAGCGTCATGAACCAATTGGCTATGACAGCAAAAAAAATGCCTACTGGCTTATCGGTGGTATGTCACTTGGAATCATGGGTAAGAATTTGACTCATAGTAGGCATTAGAGGATCGTCTTTGGATACAAAGGATACGACCCAAGCCCGCAAAGAGTTTGAAACGCAAAAGAACTGCTGAAGATTGGAAAGCTTCACCAACAGAACAACACAAGCGAAAATTATCCAAGAAGCGACGTGCTGATGCGAGTACAACGCAAGAAGATTTGCCACAAAGAACCGGATCAGGTCGAGCGGCCAAATTGCAGGCTAAAATCAAACTTGATGCACGGGCCAAAGAATTTGCGACATTGCCATTGCCAACACAGGCACGCGGCACAAGACAGGTTGTCAGGTTAACAGAAGGCAGTACAAAACGCCCAGCTCGACCACAGGGTACACGTGTTAGTGCTCGTTTGCGAGGAGCACAAAATGAATGGCAGTGTATCCCGGCCGAATGGATGAACGAAGCACCAGAGATCAATCATGAACATGGCAGGGATAAAAAAAAAGGTTCGCCAGCAGGGAATATAGCAAATGGTGCCCGGGATGATAGTGTCAGCGAGTTGACCGAGCTTTCCGATGAATCCAATGATCTAGACGCACAGTTAAAAAATCAGGTTCAACCCGATAGATTCATTCAAAAAGAAAAGGCCGAAGAGATCTTTCTTGAATGGGAGACAGTAAGTTTTTTTGGGCTCGGCAGGTTTGGCTTCCCAACACTCTTGATCTAGATCTGTGTCACTCTTGGGGAGTGGGAGCATGTAGCGGAACAGTTTGAACAAGCTACCCATTACTCGGAAAAAGCTTTATATAAGCGCCTCACGAATGAAATAATTCCCAGAATAACTGAAGTTCTGAGAGTGAGCTTGGACATTCAGACATCCGGTGTTCCCTCATTTAGTCTCTACAGGAGGTGGAAAGGAAGAAACGCATGGAAGATTCATTTGTACACCGCAAGAGGTCATCTCGCCTTGCCATCAAAGAGAGCGAACGGGAAGAGGCTCGTCTTACACAAGTACGCAAAGCGGAGGAGGAGGAAAAAATGGGTCGTGCCAGGAGATTGGAGGCTCGTCGCCAGCGTGAAGAAGAGGAACGGCTGCGGCGCGAACAAGCGCGTGAACAACGGAGAAAGGAGCGAGAAACTCGCGAATCACGCAAGCAAACAGATCAAGAGTAATAGCATTTTAATGTCGTTTTGCAATACTAACTTTTATCCAGGCAAGAAGAAGAATCGAGTAACGAGGAAGAACCGTGGCCCACTGCTGTCAAGGAGTTCTCGCAGAAGCCTCAGAAAGCCAGTAAATCTCACCGACACCGAGCCGAGCCTTCAGCCAATGATACTGCACAGAACGCTCGTGCTAAGGCAAATGAATGGGAACTTGACTGCGAAATATGTGATAAACGAGGACTGAATTTGGTGCGCTTCATGTCTGGCAAGTGAGTTACTCAATTAATGCATGGACCAGGACGACGGCAGTCCAATGATGTCCTGTGGGAAATGCTTCAAATGGCAACATATTGCTTGCCATGACTTAGCTGACAAGAGGGCTGGCCGCTCGAAGCGAAATTGGGATTCTATCGAATTTATTTGCCATCAGTGTCGATCTCGAATGTTTGCAGGGGTCGATTCTACTTTCGAAGACATCCGATACAACCACCATCCAGTGCAAGGCATGAATCCATCTTCTCCTTCTAATAACCTCACAACATACCAAGCCTATGGAACCTCAGAGGTAACACCTCAGGTTCCTATTCGATCGCCGCTTTATCATGCCGCCAATGGCAGTGATCCAATTCACACCCGACTTTATAGTGATCTCCGTACCCACATACCTGATCAGTACTCCGCAGCAGCCAGCCAAACCTACATCGCAACCCAGTATATTCAATTCCCTTCAGCAAATGCATTTAGCCATTATCAGCCTCAGGAGGGAAGATTCAGCCCCAGCGTTAAGTCGCAGTCACAACCGTCCTATCAAGTTGAATATGACCAACGCTTCCGAACTCAGCAGCATACAACCTATGGTGATCTTCATTCGAGCGCACACGTAAGTAATCAGAGATCCACAGTGAGTGTTATTCGTGTATCCATTTTGATATAGTTCTCAAGAAGGATGTTTCCCAGGCCGCCCAACAATTACAATCCGTCTGGAACGTTGGGACATCGAATCCCGCCACCGCGTACACTACACCATATCCTGGTACTATGCATACTAGTAATGGGATGCCAAGGCAAGACCTCTCATTCCAGCTTAATATGAAGCCAGGATCCTCATCTTCCTCCAATCAACAATCCTATCCTAACTCGCAATTCAGATACCATTCTACGACTTAACCGTTTAATCATTAGATGTAGATTTTTTTTAAAGATACGTTTGTCTCTTGTGTCCCTTGTATATTCATATTTATGATCCATTCTGATGTATCTACAAACTTGGCCTAATGTTGTAGTCTCACTGGAGACTTTATCGAATGATGCCTACTTCAAGTTCAACTTGCAGACAAATGAAGAAAGCTGTGAATTCAAGGCGACCTGTAATCAACTGATAATTCCCGGGATATAGAACATAGAACATCCATTTGAGCGGTTGTATGTTCTGTGATCATATTGCGGTGCCTCATTCAATAAAATTCTGACCCGATTCACATGGGGAGGCAAATTTCATCGAATGACCTCGTATAGTTTGTACCTCGGAGACTCAAAAGTGAAGGGGTCACCGTCGTAGGTTTGATCCCTGTTTATAATGAGAAGTGAATGAGAAGTGATCACAGAAAAAAGAGTGACATGATTGAACTCAATAGGACCTAGCACACGCAAACCTCGGACATGAGTATCTTTGCCGTTCATGTGATTGGCCAGGATAATCACTTGAAGGACAAATGCATATACAGGAGCTCTAATGAAGGATCAGAATTCGAGAGAAAAAAACCAAGGTTCAACATACAAGCCATCATTGTCTCCATTAGGCTCACCAGATAGATCAAAAGTTATCCATCCGTCTGGTTTTTCGAGACTGAGGACTCTGACATCTTGGAGGTCACTCAATCCGGTCCCAGCACGTACAGCCAACGTCGTTGGGGTGTACGAATCGTCTAGGGGATAGTTCAATAAAATGCTGAGTTTCTGTGCGCCCCGAGTCATGCTAGACGTAGAAACACCGAAAGGCTGCCAACTTGCCTGAATTGCGACTTTGCGAGGAAATTCGACAGTGATGAAATGAGGCTGAGGACCGTCTGAGCTATGGCACTGCATGGTAAGGCGATTTATTGCATCTTCAACAAAAATGCATAAAGCGTACTGCCAGAATGTGTCGGGATCTCCGTCGCGAAGACATTCCGCTCCAAAACCGAACTTGAAAGAGGAGACAGACCATTTTCCACGACCGGATATATTCGGCCAGGGAGAACTTGGTGATTTACTGACTGATTAACACTAGGGTGAGAGGCGACACAAGCATTGAAATCGTTGAATACCTGTATGGACCGACGAGCCTCCCTCTTCTTTGGCTTCTTGATTAGTGGGCATAAGGATAATGAAGCTATTAGCTAAGAACTACCTTTTCTTCAGGCGCCCATCTGATCCATGACTTCACTCCCTCTCCCTCTTCTGGACTACAAGCGCTATGGACGCCAGATGATACTTGACGGATTCGGACTGGCTGGTCAGTTGTTCGAGGCCCTTTTGGCCTTGGCTTACTCCCTTAAGTTTGAACAGGTCAAGTCAAACTTGGCAAAAGTTCTGCTGTCGTTGTCGGGGCTGGTGGGCTTGGTTGCCCAGTACTTCAGTACCTTGCAGCAGCTGGTGTAGGTCAGGATAACAATGAATAGCTTCGTCGGGCCTCGACTAAATTCCTGCAGGAACTATTGGCATAGTTGACGATGACATAGTCGAACTATCAAACCTACAACGACAAATACTCCATGCAGAAACTTCACTCGGTTCATACAAGGCTGAATCCGCAGCTGAAAGCATCAAAAGGTGAATTTCATGTTGTTAGGTGTCTTCTGCTACTTCACAGATCATCAGGATAAACTCATCGATCAGAGTGAACGTCATCAGGAGTCGCTTGACATCACAGAATGCTTTGGACATCCTTGGTCACTATGATATATTGTTGGACTGCACGGATAACGCTCCAACTCGTTATCTTCTATCCGACGTAGCCGTCGTCCTGCGAAAGCCCCTGGTCAGTGGGGCTGCCCAGAAATATGAAGGGCAACTCGTCGTCTACAATGTGGGGTCTGACGGTCCGTGCTATCGATGTCTATTTCCTAAACCTCCAGTTCCAGAGGTTGCGGGAACATGTGAGGAAACAGGTATTCTTGGAGCAGTAACAGGCATAATCGGAAACCTTCAAGCACTGGAGACAATTAAACTCATAACAGGTCTTCAAGGTGGTATTAAGTCCGAAAGATTCAACTGCGATTCGTTACTTACACCAACATCAGAAACGAAACCGTCGATGCTTCTCTTTTCTGCTTTAAGTTCTCCGCCCTTTCGTTCTGTCAAGCTTCGTTCCCGCAAGAAGGATTGTATTGCGTGCGGAAATGAAGATTTTGACCTGAGGTCAGTAACAGAAACAGACTACATTCAAACTTGTGGAGGACCAAGACCTGACTGGATAGGGAGAGGTCTACTCCATGGACAAGCTGGACGACGGATAACGGTCAGGGTGAGATTTTTCTCAGGTCAATAAAATTATTCGCAGTTGTAATAGAGATCCAGGATTTGAAAGCAATCCTAGATGAGGGTACAACCATGAACCTCATTGACGTTCGCCCATTGACTGAATTCAGAATATGTCGACTTGAATCAAGCAAAAGTGAGTGTAGATGTTATGTCGGTGACATCTTGCTGATCGTCTTTAGACGTCCCTCTCCATGAACTGGTTGCCAAACCTGAGGCACACCTGCCTAATGATGAAGATATTCCAATCTATGTTCTGTGCCGTTTGGGGAACGATTCACAAATCGCTGCCGACACACTGCGTCACTGTCGCCCTTGCGGTAAAGTTTGGGACGTGATAGGCGGACTACGAGCATGGTCAACGGATATAGACACCAACTTTCCGATCTACTAATTACACTTGCAACTATTTCTCTTTAAAAACGCATGAGGTCAAAACTTGAGGTCACTGTGTTGACTCACTTCCCAGTCTAAACCATTTGGGTTGTTTTCGTTCACTACTAGATAACAACTTGGAATTACCAGACGGCTGATCGGCAGGAGAACTTTGGCTGGAAGGTCGATCAGATTCTGATGGTATTGGTAGATCAACGGCTTGCATGAGGACTTGCGGTAAGAGAGGAGCCGTGACATTCACATCTAAAAGCATCATCCAATTGTTTTCTTTGAGACGCAGGAAACATACGATTGAGGCTATCATCCTCGAAACGTAACAGGAGCACCGATGCAGGAGCAAGCTGGAGTTCTGAAAGAGATAGTCTTTTGACTGCTGGGTCAGAAACCTTCAAATCTCGCTTAGGGGGTGATTGATCTGTGAGATAGAGCATTAACACAATGGAAATGGACAATGGACAGGGACATACATAGTATGAACTTGATTGGCTTCACGTCGTCCCGCAGCAGCTCTCGCACGAAGGCATATACAGACTTAATATTGTCCGCGGAAGGAAACACTCGTTCCAGCTGAGTGCGATCGGCAAATCTGACACGAATCCTCGTCTAAGTGGCGGATGAGGATAGGTATGTTCTGAGTCAAGAGAGACATACCAAGGGCCACCGATCCCGCTTTGCCTTTTCAGTGGCTTCTCTCGTCGTTCTTAGCTGCAGTGGGGCTTCGTTCAAAGCACGCGAGCGGGCAATCAGTGTGGTCTGGGCATCTCTGAGGTCGGCTGCGGTAGGTTCAAAGTATTCATCGGGCAACGGTGCTGCATAGTGCTATGCTGTTGGCCAAGCAGTGTGTCAAGTTCCACAACGACTCACCGAGCAATTTAGTTACTGTATCCGTAGGCTTGAAGACTTTAAACAAAACAGCAGGTGGTGGAGACTGGTATGGTTGGGTAGGAGGCAATTTGTGTTGTTGTATGGACTCAATATGAGGTCCGTGCTGAGGCTCTGGAGTCTGTTCTGACATGGAGTAGTACAAAGTAGAAAAATAGATTGATGCTAGGATTATTGTACGAGTACAAATGTGCGCTGCAGGTATTCCTCCCTCGCTATGTCGAAAATTTGCAAGCTGGCTAAATCATCAGCACTGAGATCATATACATACAACAAGAGCAAGTTGAAGGAATCAGGGATTTCTGTTGTCTCATTCCACCAGTCCCAGGACGCACTGGCGGGTGGCCCCTTCGCAGGAAGGTGTTGATCGAACGCAAATTACGGAAAAACATCCTGGATGAGCTGCAGATATAAAAATCAGCGCACCTTCAGTGAGCGAGTTTGTGACAGGCAGTAGTCAAGGAGGTCATCCAAACAAAGCCAAGTACATCACTCCATCTTATGACACACGAACACGATTCTCATTGCCATGGCGGAAGCCATGACCACGACCACGACCACGATGCCACAGATCTCGGCCCCCAAGATAGCCTTTACACTCACATTGACCGTTCCAATGTTGTGGCTTTGAATGCAGTCCAACCTGGTGAAGTCGTCATAAAGCCTTGGGACAAGCGCCTAGATGAAATCCAGGTGCACAGACATGCTTTCGTTTTCAGACATCCAAAGTTGCTTATGTAGTGCCAGTTCCTAGAATCAGATACCGATGATCAGATGTGGGTCTTGCAATCCCTTTGAACGCGGGAGACTGATATTCGACTATAGGATCATAAAAGTGCCTTTCACGGGCTCCGTCAGGCTACGCTCTGTGCTTTTGAAAACGGGTCCGGGTAACCAAACACCTAAGAAGGTGCATCTTGTATGTATGTCTCGACCAGGCGCCCCTCGCACATATTCTCAGATGTTAAATTAGTTCGCCAACGAAGACATGGATTTCAATGACATTGAGCATAAAAAACCGACTCAGGAACTTGAAATAGCCGAGGGAACGGAAATTGGAGAATATACAGTAAAGTAAGTCGACTGACAGATTCATCAGAGGAATACCATCACATATGCTGTCAAAGAACTGTAAAATTCTCTAATGTTTCCTCTCTTACTCTATTCTTCCCTGAGGGTCGTGGAGCAGAGACCATTCGAATCTACTACTTGGGATTTTTTGGACATTGGACAGAGGTATGTTCAACCTCACTGCTTACATAAAGTGAGCTAACAATACTCTTCTAGAGAAAGAACAATCCTGTCATCACAGTATATGAAACACAAGCAAATATTGCAGATCACCCAAAAATCCAAGGAACTGAAGGTAATTTCAGCACTACTCAAAAATAGGTAGTACCATGAATCCAAACAAAAACCAATTAATCATTTTGACTATTTCTTGAAAGAACTGGAATGTACTCCTAAATAGAAAGTCTGCTCATCAGTAATCTATAAGAACAACTGTGTTATGATCTACTTTGTATAGGTGGTTGCTTTATGTTTGTCAGTGTTAGGAACATAAAGCAAAATAAGATATTAAGTAGTAATATAACTCCAATATAAATAAACAAAAGGAGAAGCAAAACTAATTGATAAAGAATCAGGAAGGAATATACAAGAGTGCTCTAAGGTGGAGTAACATAGAAGCAAGAGATGACCAAAAAGAAACAATCTTGGCTTTAACTTGTATATTGTGTCCTAATCTCCTATTACAAGGAGATGTCATTAAAAGTCAAGTAGAAGTCCAAGTCCAAGTTAAGAAGTGTATATAGGGGCAAGGAGTAAGGAATAGAAACAAGAGTGATACAATAGCTTCCGAAACCAACCAAATATTTAGTGTTTTTGGATTAATCATCTAATACCACTAAGAGTATCAATTTTAAAACTCTGAAATTAATACATGTTATAGTAGAATTAATTCCCTAGAGATGAGCCCATAAGTTATGTAATTTTTATCAAAACTGGCTGAGCAATAAAATAAACAAAGTAATCAAACATTTGGCCAGTTTTAGAAGCCTACTTTAATTTACTATTCAATAATTAGTATAACCTCCCTTGGCCTTGAGTATGACCTCAATTCTTCTTGACATGCTTTCTATAGGCCTTTGGCAGGTTTCTACTAGAATATTCTCCTACTCCTTTACCAACCTTTTCTACAATTCAAATATTCTCTTGAATAAATTCTCATAGTCGTTTATTTGCCTTTTGAGATAGTTCTAGAGATGTTTAAGTCAGGGGATTAAGAAGGTCAGACAAGAAGCTTGATTCTCTAGTCTTTGAACTATTTTCTAGCTTTTTTTGAGATATACTTTGGATTATTATTCTACTAAAAGAT
>Ga0153993_100323_pt1 | contig 17742 bp, 15 predicted proteins | sample TSNC077MetaG_FD_104706 | JGI IMG/M metagenome (GOLD analysis project Ga0153993, IMG submission 104706) | Attine ant fungus gardens microbial communities from North Carolina, USA - TSNC077 MetaG | ecosystem: Host-associated > Fungi > Mycelium > Unclassified | place: USA: North Carolina, Lumber...
ATAAATAATGTTTTATTTTTCGCTGTGCTATCCTATTTTTCCTTTTATCTGTACTTTCACCCTTCCTAATCTATTCTGTGTTGAACAGGCTTGAGATGCTGCCCAGTTGTTGGGTTGGGTTTGATAACAATATTGAACGGCAATGTGTCTATACCTGCCCACTAGGTGTATTTTTACGCTATCAAATTATTTGGACCGTCATAGTGAGCTTTTGAATCATCTGCCAGGTGGCCAAACGTTCTGCTTGCCTGTCTCTGGCTCTAATGACCACCCTTTTTGTTACGAGAATATATGATGTTGAAGTTGTGCGAAGGAAAAGCCGAGTAGATGTCACTGCCTCGCTCGCTATCTGTTTGACCTTGGAGCGACTTGACTTATTTGGTACACTTCAATGTGAGACACATTTAAAATCAAACAGTAAGCTTTTTCAAAGCTCCAGACAAAGTTCACTATTGGGTCCAGAAACTGACTTGTAAGTCAGACATTGTCTAACAAGGTTCTCCTGATGGGTTACGAGATCAATGTCGTGACGATGAAACAAACCGCATTCATACTTACAGGATCTCAGGGGGTTCAGTGAAAAAAGTCGTTCCCCCCAAAAACTCCCGCACCCACACATCTCGTAAAAACCAACCGATATGACCGACTCCACATCCAACAAGATCGGCCACAACAGCCTTCCAAGTACCATTGAGTATCCAGGAGAAAGCAACGAGAGCCACTGGTAGATAAGGAGCATTGATTGTGAAAAGGCCAAAAAACGAAATTGGAGTGGTTGGGTGGCGCCTTGACCATATGTATATGGGAACGAAAGCGAGAGAAGAAGAGAGGAATGGGACATTAACAAGTGGGGATACGGCCTAAAGAGGGAATGAAGTGAGGGATGTAGCCTGAAGAAGGCTGCGTACCAATAGCATGACTGAAGACGTAAGAAGGAGCCATAAGTAATCTGCTTTTTTGTTTGCAAACGATGATTCTTCCAGCATTCTGCTATACCGCATACTGTTTTCTCGTTCAGTAGAACTCGTTTTGGTTGTATGGATAAGAGCGCACAAGAAGAAGAGATGAAAAACAAAATCGAGTGATATTGACCCAAAGTAAAAGAATGTGGTTATAGCTCGCCATAGCTGATGGAAGTGAGCTTGGAAGGAGGACATATATCTCAGTTACATACTTGGCCATTGGCAAATGTGCTCTTCCAGTTGAAGTAAAGTTGTAGGGGCGTTACCAGTTGACATTGCTGAGCAAACAAGTTGTACAACCGGAGGATGTTTAGATAACCTCAACGCACATACCACAGCCAGACTGATGAAAAGCGAAAGTGCAAACCAACCGCGAGTAATTGGGGGAATTTGTGTTATCCAGGCTTCTAAGCCGACAGGCATGTAAGAGCTAGTGAGTGGCGATGAAAGTGGTAACTTAAGACGTCGTGATGAGTTGTAGTTTGTTTGGTTTCAAGAGGATATTGCAGGAAAAGTATACGCCGAGCGAGGGTCGAACCCGCCCCGCTGCTTTCACACTGGACGCATGGGAGTGCGTGATCAGGGCCCTCAACCAGCCTGCAACAGGACCAAGCAAGCGTGATGACCACTTCACCATCGACGTGCTGTAAACTTCTCTGCTCAAAATCATTATTTACTACACATTTATCTATCTATAACGTAATAAACTCTATGAAATCCCTACTTTTCATAGTGTGGGATGTGATAAGTACTATAGCAACAAAAAAAAAATAAGTACTATAGTAGTTCTGTGGTTACTCGCCTCGAAAATAACATTCAACTTTTACTGAGTCTTGCAAGTGTTTGCCGCTTCTTCACGAGTGAGTCAAACTACGAAACACGGTGTGACATACATCAAAGCCAAATAAGATTGCTTGATAAGTCTCGAGGCACTCTCAACCTCTTCTCCTCCTCTTTGTATTCTCTCCTTCACAATGACATCTCACGTCTTCAAAAGAGGTGCGTGGTGATCCCAATATCGGTTCCTTATCACCCTTATCCCTGTGTAGATGGGTGAGTTACGCGTCTCATGACGCGTCAGTAAGCGCTGATCATTCTGGCCGTGTTCAGTCGCAAAGAGCGCGTCCAGTTCGATAAGGCATGTCATGAATTACGCGTACTACCTATACTGACTGTACAGTTAGATTACCTCAAGAATCGAGAAGTTTTACTATGGCTTGACACTAACTATGTAGATCCCATTGAGTACGTGAATATTTCTGAAGTGTTACCTAGGACAGTACTTTAAAGAGCCTATCATTGGTCGTCTCAATGGATTTGAGTCCCGCCAACGCCGCTACAGCCTCTTTGGCAATTTTGACTCAGTTGAGGCAGCAGTGTGCCCATATGACAATGGTCCAGGTCCATTTTCTCAAGCAGGTCCATTTTCTCAAGGTGGTGACTGCCATTGTTGGTCCCAACAATGATTTTATTGCACAACTCACTGGTGGAACTGGTTTGAGTGACTATTCTGACATTATCTATGGTACTCCCATGGAGTGGCTCTGGAATAATGTTATCAAAGTCAAGTTTCCCAATGCTGAACTCTTCTTTGATGTCCCGACCAACAAGTAGGTTTGTCTCTTTCCCTTTTACTACCAATGTTCCTTATGACCTTGAATTCCAGTGAGTTGTTAGATAACAACTCATCCACCATTCTGCTAAGCTGAGCTTTGACATTCAGTAAGCAAGGGCTAATGTCATATAGAACTCAAGTGGTTTCAGAACATGTTTCATAGCCTACACACTCCTAGATGTAATATTGTCCCACGACTTGCTGCCGGATCAGATCGAAGCGGTGTTTGTTCATGTCAATGGACTCGACTAAAGTCGAGAGAGGAAATTCTGCGACCGCCTTTCAGAGTATCCTTTCCGCTGCTGTTCCTCCCATTCAATCATAGTCTTTGAGACGAAACAATCCTTCACGCCTGTGTCTTCATACATCTCCAGTTGCCGTGTACCTTTCCTGAGTAAATGTTCAATCGCGTTCACGTCGCGATTTGATACTGATAATGCATTCTGACGGAAAGTATAACGAACATAGAGAAGGAATTTGTCTTGCGTCGGTTTTGGTTTGGTTTTTACCATTCGAAGCGCACTTCCAATAGGCGATTAATCGATGTATGAAGCTAGAATACAGCCCAGGAAGAGAATTACCGTCTATACAGAGCGAGAACCTCCCGCTGAAGGCCTGACCTTTGCATGACTGAGCAGCGTCATTGACTGCAACTATTCCGAGATATATGATGTGAATTGGCATTGATGTTTGGTCCCAAGGCTGTGGCCAAGCACAGAGCGTCATTCGCATAAGCACATTTTTTCTCAAGGCATGAGGTTACGATTGTCTCCATCTTTGTCGAGAATAATACTACAGAGGCGACTCTATGCCAGTCAACCGACGAGTCTTGACAGCCCTCCAATTTCGGATCCCTTCGGTTATTGCGCAGACCTTGTACGCAAACATGACTACGAATCGTACTTAATTTCCCAGTTTTGGCCGAGGGATATAAGAGGCTCCTATCTTGCTATAAAGGCTTTCTCTGTGAGTTTGTTTCCTACCAATTATGATTCCAGGGTCTGACGGGCTGGTTCAGGTGGAGCTGGCTACAGTACAAGATCATGTATCTAATGTCACAATCGGGAAGATGCGAATGCAATTTTGGAGAGATGCAATCAAGGACATATTTAATGTAAATTCTCTCTCTGGTCCTCTCGATCCTATGCAATAACTTGTTTGTCGGGTAGGGCAGGCCGCCGCGTCATCCCATCGCCCTTGCGCTCTTTGATGCAACACAACGAGCCCAACTTCAACCATATCACTTCAAACGTATTATAGATGCTCGTGTTTGTTCTGTCTCTGCTTTACTATCGTTCGCCTCGCTCATCTACTGCTCTACGGATAGGATGCTGAACTTGAAACAACTTCTTACCAGTCCACCGACCAGCTGATCTCTCACAGTGAATCAATACACAGCACCCTACTTTACATTCTTCTTTCACTCCTTCCTCACCCTCTTAGTGAATCCCATGCCCTCTTACACTGTGCATCTCACCTCGGCAATGCACAAACCATAGTCACGCTTCTTCGTGCTCTACCTTACCATTCCAAGCAGGGCCGTAGCGTTATTCCTGCAGAAATCACGTCAAGACATGGCGTACGACAAGAGGAACTTTTCCGAAAAGGACAAGCGGCTCATGGGATTGAGGATGCAGTATATGAGTTTGCTACGCTTGCAAATGACCACATGCTTACTGCTCGTTCGATGTTGAGGGATCAAGGCGGCAAAGTTCCCAGTAACTCCATGCCTGTCTTCATGGCTGGAGTGCGTACTTTCTGAAGCTTTAGAATCCAAATAAACTTACCAACGTACGCTTAGGTACCCGTGGCAAATCTGCTGCAGCGCTTAGAAGACAATAATTTTAACGCATTTGACCCCAAGCTCCAACATCGTGACTGGAAACTCCCATGGCAGATCTATCGTGGCTACTATCGACGAAATTTCTAGAATCATCGCACAGCCGCCGCCGATGCCTTCAATATACAAGAAATGTCATTTAGAAGACATATCGATATTGCAGCACCCTATCTCCCAGCTTCTGCTGTTCTTCCGCCGACAATTCCCAATCACCTCTACCTTCACCCTTAGTCTTCTCCTTTAGAGCTATTAGAATCTTATCGCGACGTTGGTTTTCCTTGTTCATCCACCACCACAAATATGATGCTGTTATAATAGAGAAGAGAAGGTATCCGATTGCTATCAGATGTGGTATACGGAATCGGTCTGCGGCAAGTGATGGTCGGTAAATCAGGACACTGGGTGATAAAGTGATTGTTGGTCAGCTTGAAATGCCTAAAGAGGATTGCTAATGTACCCTGCGATCGCCCCAATGTCCCCTATTGTAATTTGCATTGCTACAGCGACTGCGCGTTTCGTCTGTGCTGAGACATTCTCTCCTGGCCAACTGGTTGTTCGTTAGCTATACCTCTTCGAGGAACTGTCAAAAGCATAATTGGGGTTCACCTCAATAGCAATGCATCACCGGTGTATACACCAGCGACAGCGAGATGCACACCAACATACTGTGCGCCGGCAGTCTTAGTCGTTAGAAGAACAATGTAACCTTGACCAAGATTAGACAACAGGAACATATGTCTAGTAGAGAACTTATCACCAATGATAGCAACAGATGCGGCAGCAGTAATGAATATTGCACGTCGATTGTATTTTGTTGACAGCCAAACGGTCACCCAGAGTGAGATACTTGCAAGGCTGTTGGGCGGTACGGTCAACCTACATAATATTGAACACAGTTTTGGTGGAAAGCGGATCGGATTATTGTTTACAGTTGTGCTTGCCAGCTGGCAAATCCTAAATCTTGGATGATAGAAGGCTGGTCATTGTCAACACGACCAATCTATTAGTAGTCATGACTGACGCTTACCAGGAACAAACTGAGCGAAAACAAGGCAAAGGCAAATCCATGAAATAGGAATGCATATGCCCATACTAGATGATCAGTCAATGCTTGCTTGACATAGAACCATTCAAATTTCTCGATCAACCCTGCATCTGAGTCCGCGTTCAGGCGTTCTAAAAGTCGTTCGCGTTCTGGTCCTGTTAACTAGACAAAAACCAGGGTTAATTGACTTCAAGAAAAAGCAACAAAATGAGTAAACGTACGAATTTGGCCTTATGTGACCACGTCGGGACGACAAAGTATGCGAGGACTGCAACAACAACAGTTATAACTCCTTCGATGATAAAAATCCTAAGGAGTTGTTTTCAATGCTTTCATGACGAACAGCCAATGACATTTTGTACCATTGCCATCCTTTTCGACCGCCTATACCGTCCATTTTACCAATAATATAAGCGAGAACACCGCCAAAAGCACCTGCGAGGGCAGCTCCTCCAAAGAAAATAGCAACGCGCCAGCTACGTTCATGTCTGTATTTTCCCACATCGATCGACTGTTATTCCCGAGAGTGATTAACGCGTACCTCCGATAGTATACGGAAAACACGTAGACCGTACCAGGAAAAAGGCCAGCTTCGGTAGCTCCGAGGACTTGAGCGATTTTGATCATGTATCATTGAACGTACTCGATACCGAGTTGTAGACAGCGAACTCACGGAATCGAATTCCGAAAAGACCAGCTTTGTTTTTGACTAGTCCTTGACATGTACTGACTATACCCCAAACAAGCGTCAAAGTTGGCAACCAGACTTGTGGATTAAAACGTTTCAGGCTGGTCAAGAGTGCCTTAGGACTTGTCATTTTCGTGCTATGCAAAAAAACGCGTACATGATCTATATCAGGCAGTGAGCTCGTGCACAGAATGGCGGACAAGTTTTCAACGATAACTCACATTAGCGGGCACTTCGAACAAGACATAAGCGATGAAATAGAGTGCAAGAGAGGTGTTGTATTCGGAATTTGTTACTTGTAGGTCCTTGATTATATTCTGAGCATGCGAGGATAAGAAATCATCTAGCACTCACCGTTGTCAGACCTAGAATCCTATAGAGGAATATCAATTGAAACCTCTGCTCAGAAAGAACGACAAAGGACTTGCTTGGCATTTCCGATATTGGTCCTGTCGTGGGTAAGCCTATGTGATAACATGGAAGGGCAGAAATCCGTACCTGTCTAAAAAGCTAAAGAGATACAATGTGGTCAATATTGGGAGTAATCTATGCAAAAAAAGTCTTGAAATTAGTGTCTATACGGCTCTCGTAGAGAAAAAGGAACCTCAGGTCTACTTTACGCAACAACCGGCGGTCTTGTGGTGTAAGATAATCTTGCTCGTCGGAGTGTGAGACCGAGTTGATTGAAGTGGACTTTTCTACCATGGTTTCGAGGTAGTCCAAAGTACCGGTGTAGGGGAAAATAGGTCCATGGCTGCCCGATTTTTATCTTCCTGATATGATGACGCTTCTTTGTAGCAGAAGCCATTTCTATGGCTTTTTTTGGCGCAAGATGCTGCTTATATGGCGCCATCGAATTGTGATGTGGCGCAAACTAGAACCGATCTGGGGGTTGTTATCAGCAAATATTAACCGCAATAGGCAAACTCAAGGCGTGGCAATGCATGTAGGTAGATAGACATATCCCCAGGCACAGCCCAATGGATGTCTACAGACCCAAATTCAGGAGGTCAATAGCAACGATAGTGCTCATCACTGTCTCACCTCTTCGGACCATGCACCACGTCAATGATGTCTCACTACAAATACGAGACACCCATATGACGGCTTTCTTCATTTCTACCTAGCTCTCGGTCAAGGACCAGTCAGACAATAACACATAGATTATCATTGATTCCCTCAGTCGTTCACCCGGACCGGTAATGCCTGAGATAGTTACTATCTTGGCTAATGCAATCCACTGGAATGCGCATCTGAGCAATGCATTTGCTGATTTCAGATATGGGGGAAGGTAGAGTAACTTTGAGGAATTCATTGGGATTGTCGCTCTATTGGGACACAGGTCCGACCCCGATGGTGTCCAGAGTCAAACCGTCTCAAGGCAGACGATAAGTATAGCCCTCACGTTCTTCAACATATATGATCCTGTGGCCGCCATGTCCTGAGCATACACTGAAATCTTCTAAGGTACACATAATCCTTTGCACGGCAGCGCGTCGAGTCTCGCCACAGTCTTAAAGTCCATCGGCATAGGTAGTCTATCCAAAGATGCATGTACCATGCTCACCGCGTCTTAGCACCAGATTGCGGTAAATACAGGAACAAACTAATAATTTACAGCTCGTGACCACGTGGGAGTATCATTACCATTGCCCTGGTGTTACGGATGCGCTTATGGAGGCACTATTTTTCAACGTATGTTACGCTCACTTCCTGGGTTATATGTATATCGATTAACGCATAGCTCGGGGCTGTGGTTACTAGGTTGATGCTGGATTTCTTGAAGGTATAATTAGGGGGTACAAGTCAGGGGTCCTCACTCAAAACCAATATGCCAGCTTGACACAATGCGAGACCCTTGAAGGTGTGCATCTTCGTGGAAAAAAGCACGCTTGCCCGAATTTATGAAAACATGCAATAGATTTCAGGACACAGCTCTCTGCTACTGACTATGGCAACTTTCTCGCTAATGAGCCTGTACCCATCTCGACGTCTACCATCTCTGATAAAGCTACCCAAGTCCTTGTTGACCAGTTCAACTACATTCGATCGAATGCTGTCGAGCCACTTAGCAAATTTCTTGAATACATCACGTATGTCCTTTGACTATCTTGGCGTGAGCCTGAGGCTTACTCGCCAACCAGGTATTCCTACATGATCGATAATATCATTCTACTCATCACCGGAACACTTCATGAACGTGATACTCATGAGCTTCTGGAACGCTGTCATCCTCTCGGTATCTTCGACTCGATGCCTGCCTTGTGTGTTGCAACCAATGTCGAGGAGCTGTACCATACTGTTATCGTCGAGACACCGCTTGGTAAGTCCAGTCCATTCAGTTTCTATCTATCCCCATGCTCATTGCCTCTACTCGAAGCTCCTTACTTCCGTGACTGTCTTTCCGCTGCTGACTTGGACGATCTCAATATCGAAATTATACGTAACACAGTTTACAAGGCCTACCTTGAAGATTTCTTCCATTACTGTGGTACTCTGAACTCTCCTACTGCAGATGTCATGCAGAAAATTCTAGCTTTTGAAGCTGATAGACGTACCATCAACATCACCATCAACTCTTTTAACACCGAACTCACAAAAGAGCAACGTGCCCGACTCTTTCCTTCCATTGGCCGCCTTTGGCCCGCCGGCAATAATGCCCTGGCCCGCGCAGATGAAATAGACCAAGTGCGTCAAGCATGCGAGACAGTTGGCGACTACCGCGCCTTCTTCGGTGGTCCTAATATCGGGGACCATGGTGACGACTTGAGCATCGCATCTCAACTAGAGGACAGGTTTTTCCAGACTGAAGTGCAGCTTAACAAGGAGGCCTTCCTACAACAGTTTCAGTACGGTGTTTTCTACGCTTACATGAAGTTGAAGGAGCAGGAGATCAGAAACTTGACTTGGATTGCGGAGTGTATTGCACAAGACGCCAAGGACAGGATACAAGACTTCATACCTATATTCTAAGTGTCTATACACTCCTCTTAACGATTTATCTACGATCTGTGCCCTTGTGTGCATACTTGAGATTAGACAATTGAGAAATGCTTTCAGCGTCGCTCCCAGTGGTTAAATAACAATGATCAGGGAAATTTAGATTTATATTCCACAACAAGAAAACTCAATTTGACATGCAGTGAGTGTCGAGTTAGGTGTAGTTTATGATTTGACCAATGAGCTCACCAATGCCCTGGGTGATAAGCAGAAAATTCAATTCTTTGCTCACAGCACCACTACTCACATATCAAAGGTTTGGGCTTTGTCCCTCTTTGTCGCTGCTCGGACTTCATAAAGGGTAACAATCTTAGTCACGTCCAGAATATCAAGTGAGGTATGACGACCTATATCAGAGTAGACCTACTGATGATTTGTAGTCGTCTATCATACTAGATAGCGCATATAGGCGCGATTCAATGTCCAGAACCAACTGGGTCGTCCATGAATGGTGCCGGAACCCTGTACAAGAACCTCCATACTCCAACTTCGATTCCGTGGCGCAGACTGAGTTTCATTGTAGCACAGGTACAAGGTAGAATTGGATACCTCGAAGGAAAAATTACCAAGGCTTTAACCGGGCCCGAAACACCTTTGCGAACTCGGTGGAACTATCCCACTCCTTCCTTTAGAGGTCAATACGAGATGCATGGACGCGAGGATTATCTGTACAGCACCAAAAATGACGATGGCCCTGGACTAGACCTTGATGAAACTGCAGCAAAGACGCGGGCATGATATATGAACATGTTATTGGACAGGCAGTGGACAAGAGGGGTGGTTTTCGCCAGGTTCCAACAGAAAAAAAAACACGCGAGGGGGTAGTGCAGTAGCAGCCACACGAAAGAATGTCTTCAAAAGTGCACTATCTGTAACACGAGAGGAGGATAACAAGCAGCAAGTTTTTGCCCTGATGGCATCGATGATAACCTTTCAAGGTACAAACTCCAATATCGCTACATTGAGTGCTATCCCTGACATTTCTTCTCACCACCCTCGAATGGTAGAAAGAGAAGTGGTAGTTAGTAGAAAATGGCTACCAGACGACGTACTGAAATTGGACTCAGATGCAAATTGCTCTGCCTTGATAGATTCACTAACCAATCGTTTTACACATCACATTATGCTCTTTCCAAACAAATATGCTTTCAATAGAACTCGATGTTCAGGTTTGCAGGCGATGGGACTGGATAACATGTCCTTCACACCTGAGATTAAATGTGTGTCACAAACGTAACGTCATGTTGTATGCGTGCGACGTAACTTACTACCTGTTCACTTCCAATGGTCACTTCATCCCCACCATTGCGGGAAGGATATGTATTTGCGGTATCAGGAACCTCTCTTATAGATGCTCCGGCGAAATCTGTATGGAGTACACTCTTGGAGTTCCAATCATATAAACATTGGTCAGCATACTTGTTCAATGGCTCACTAAACTATCCAACTTGAGTCTGGAATTAGGAACCCATTTGTGTAAGATCATGTTCAGATAGTCCGTAGCAGATGCTCAAACCAAACACGTTTTTGTACACAGCCGTAATCAAATTGTGACCAATTCGCGCAAGATTCCGCTTCCTGACCAGACCCTTCATGTTGGTGGTCACGTATACATATATCCGGTTCACCTCCCACCTATGCTGGACGACGCTTCTGTCGGGATGTTCAACAAGAGCTCTGCATTCTGTGTTGTCACGGCATTGGACCACGAAAATTTCAGGGTTGCCTGGTCTACATTCGGCATTCCGAACTGGATTCTCTGGAGTGAGCGTTGGCAGTGGCTCACAGAAATCGATGTCGACCTCGGAGATGGCAAGGGAAAGAGATTGACTACAAGATACGACAGTATAGAGACTTTTGGAGGCATGGCAGCTTATCTTGTCAAGTGGTTTGTTGGAAGCAAGTTGAACATGGGGTTTCAGGCTCAGGCGGACGGTTTGAAGATGTGGACAGAAAATAAAGTTCGACAGAAAATTGTTTAGCACCAGGCCTCTAAAAGATCTCATCTTACGTTGGTCTTGAATCACTACTTTCAGTCACGGCTCTTTCCCGTCGGTCAACCGTATCAAACAGCCTTTCATTGCCTCCACTCAATCATCTGTTCCCCGTTTTAGTCCTCTTTTCCTCAAACCCTCAACCATCCAAGTTAACGTTTCTTTTTGCAATGACCTGAATTCATCGTGCAGGTTTTAGTTTAGAGTCGGAACCAGGATCGCCTCGAATGTTTCATTCATTATCTTCACATCCCCGTAGGAGGTTCAAGTAAACCTCTACCTTGATAAAACGCACCTGACAAGGAAATTCTTGATCATGTAGCTTGCGTTTTTGATCTGTCACGATTACCACTGCTTGTTTCTCTTCTTGTAAGAGTACTGACATGTGGAGCTCTTTGTATTTTTGTATTGAATTCTCTGTTCTTTGTGCGGAATTCGGGCTTACAGAGTCACAGTTTGGGCTATGTCTTTGCTTGTTGCTGCGACACAACGATAGGCCCTCGGAATTACCAGAGGTGTATGGATGTGCCGGAGGCATGGCTGGAAACAGATTAAACAAGAGTGTATGTGGACCAAGAGAATGTCATCTAGAGAACACTGTATCTACCAGTTACTGTATAATGCCACATCTCCACTTGGATTGCAGTAACTGAAACTTCAATTAGAAGTTGTTTGATCTCGTTAAAAGTTGAGTTCTTACAGGATCCCATTGCGGTTTCTCTACCCATGACAGTTGGTTCCATCATTGTTCTTAGGCTAAATCAAGTGCCGCGCGCCCCAGCTGAACTCGCACCCATTTTAGTTTTTGCAGACTCCCATCAACAGTGCTTGTGTTGAGTTGAGATAGAGGAGCGAAAACTTGCAAATGCACGACGAATCTCATCTCAACTGCTTCTACTTTGTGTCTATCTACCATCATAAGATGAAGCAATTGATCATCAGGGGACGGGACCTAGCTAATTTTATAGCAGAGCAACATTGGGATAATGATGTTACACTCAAGGACCGAGTGTCGAAGACAGGGTCCTAGTGAGAGCTAAACTACGGTTGAATATGAGTGGAATTGAATGTAGTCTCAGGAGTAGCTATAGTGATATGACGAGGATTGAATGGAATGACAGTGGAAACCAAGAATTGGGCGTGACGTAATGATGACAAGTTAAAGAATTAGCGTTTCAATATTATTTTTAGGGTAGCGCTCAATATTTCAACAATTTATATAATATCCACCGATACGAAACTCGACTTGAATCCGTTCAGAATTTTTCCCCGACCGTTTGAGAACACTGGCTGGTTTTCGACATGAGTAGTTAGCCATGATGGTGTCAGCTTACGCATAACTTTTCAAGGAAGTTGATGCCACGATATCTCATCACCTGACTCCGTCGGATTTAACTTTAGCTCAGTGGACCAATCATATCTGATGGATAAAGCATTTCACTGGATTGTCATTATCCGGCATGATCTTTACACGCCAGCATGTTTAAATACTCAGGCTCGGCTATGGCTCCAAAGGAATTATCTATGCAAACCTTCCGTCCCCTCCTCGCTCGACTGGTCCAGACACCTGAATACTTCTCTGCTAATGACCTTAAAGAGGCTTTGAACCACCTTTTTACTCCAGATCTTCTGGACCCGACACAAATTGGTGCATTTCTCGTTGCCTTACATATTCACAGGGTGGAGCGTCGACCCGAATCTTTGTCGGCTGCGGCTGCAGTTCTTCGTGAACGTGCCCTCAAACCCGCTATTGAAGATCTTGACAAGGATTTTACTGTTGACGTTGTTGGAACTGGAGGAGATGGATTCAATCTCTTCAACGTCAGTACTGCCGCTGGGATCGCTGCTGCTGGTGCTGGAGCTCGTGTGATCAAGGTCTGTTGTCATGCAACCATTTCAACTCCATGTGCTGATATCAAACATAGCATGGGAGTCGGGCTTCATCGTCGTCTTCGGGTTCAGCTGATCTTCTTGAGTCGCTCGATTGCCTTTTTACTCCCCCATCACCTGGAACGGCTCTCCCGATCAGGCGTATTCCCTTCACCTTCATTCTTGCACCTCATTACCACCGCTCATTGGCAGCGATCGCACCATACCGAAAAGCACTACCATGCCGCACTATGTTTAACGTCTTGGGTCCTCTCATTAATCCCGCAAGCCCTCGTGGAATGGTCCTTGGAGTCGCTGAAAAAGAGCTCGGCTATACTTTTGCACAATCGCTTCATGAGGGTGGCGTGGAACGTGCTCTTGTCGTCTGTGGTTATGAGAAGATAGATGAGATTAGCTGTGCTGGTCCTACATGGACTTGGGAGCTAAATCATGGTCAAATAACAGAAGGTACAGTCGCACCTGAAGACTTTGGATTGAGTCGGCATAGCTTGAACAGAGTCATGGGCGGAAGTCCGGAAGAAAACGCGGAAACGTTCAAACGTATATTCCATTCAGGGGGCAATGTCCCAGAAGATCTCATTCCGGTGTTGGAGTTTATACTGATGAACGCCTCTGCACTTCTGGTGGTTGCTGGAATTGCTGAAGATTACAAGGAAGGAACCGAACTTGCACGTGAAAGCATTTTTTCTGGAAAAGCTTGGAAAGCCTTGGAAACCTTCAGAGATGAAGGAACAAGGTTTGCAAGTAAGGTCATCCTATTTCGTATTTCATAATACCTACTTATCACGCTCCTGACAGCTCAAAATCAGTGATACCGATTTATATGTGGAGCTAATTAACAAAAACCTGATTATGTACCATTTATTGATATTTATCACAGTCTGGTAGATATCCCATTTGACTCTCAGTGTCCTTATTATCTCTATCACTGTTTCTGAGTCTTCGGTTGGATCAATCTATCCTCATTTCAGATTAGCGGTCGAGCCATAATCTTTACACTTCAATTCCTCTGTAGTTTGCCAGTACTCAATAACAGGCTTCAACTATAGGTCAGTGACATGAAATGACTCTTCGTCAATGTTGGTAGGCTTGTCAATGGGTACCATGTGAGATCATATCTACCCATCTGGATCCCAGGATCATGACATAAGACTATTAGCATCGCTCCGAATCGTACATGATCCTCCATCTGCCAAGCGAAGGACCTCAAAGACCCCAGAACATAAGCTGCAACGCCTGAGGGCAGCAAAGCAGAGCCCTCTGACATCATACGGCTAGTTGTGAGGTCAGTCTGTACATTGGCAGGCAGTAGTGATGCACATTTGTCAAGATAAACTTGAAAGAGGTTTTATCCAACTCCTCCAGATAGATCCAGCAAGAGTCGTTTCCCTCGACACTATCCCAATATAAACAATCTATGCAACCTTTGACAACAGCGCCGGGCTTTCACTTTCTGAATCCCTCATATTTGCTGACTTAGGTTGTAACTATGAGTAATAAAACATCTTTAAATTATCCTTTGACTTTCGCGACAGTGGTCATCAGCATTTCTAGACTATATGCTAGACTACAGATGAATCCAAAGGCTTTCAGTGTGCATGTCCAATCAAGTTGCTCAAAAATGACGGCATGACGGTTCCAATCACAACTAACAGAAGCCTCATATTAGGCTTAAGTTCTTGTATCTCTGGCTGGTGCTGAGACACGGGTTGAAGAACCGTCGCAACATAAAGGAACGTGCCACCCTAGTCATAGAAGTAAAAGAGCAAAGTTAGTAAGGCAACACAGGTGAAAGGGAAACAAAACAGGTTATAGATCGGCAGAGTGGTCTGAGACCTAAGCTTACAGATATGAGAAGGGCTGAGCCGGCCAAGCCTGCGTTGTCGGCGAAACCAAAGAAAAAGAGAAGAAAGAAGGTGGATAATGCTCCTAAAGGAGTCGAAGATGCGAATATTGCAAGATATTTCTTGCAGTCTGCCCGAGGGAGGTTCGTATTCAGAAGGGAGATTGCAAATGCCATAGAGGTAGGTACTGAGAAATGTGCAATAAGTACACAAGCTCCAAGTGGCTGCATTGTGGTGTGGTTAAATGTTGAGGAAGCGTCTCACCTTTGTGGAGGAGCAAGGCCAGAAAGACGATCAGGGATAGTCCATTTGAATTCTGTGATGATGTTTCCTTGAGTGCTGACACACCAAGTGCACATCCGTCAGCAATCCCATGAATGATAAGACCAATGGTAAATGGTATCGCCTTCTGCTTTGCAGGTGCAATAACCTGAGTGGCCGCTGGCCCGTGCATGTTTTCAGAGGCGCGTCTTTCAGACCGTCCACTTTGACCAGCCTCGAGCTCTGCGTCGAACTCCAGTTGGGTTCCTCCACCGGAGGTGGGATCAGGACCATGGTTATGGCTCCCGGCCACAAAATGTTCGACCACCATCATGAGAAGGAAACCAATTATGAGGTCATTTGCAATATTAAACCCCAAGGATTCAAGACGGTCTTTGTAAGTACCTGCTAGTACTTCAACCCCTCTGCACTCAAAAACCCCAATACACAGTTAGTTGAGTATGTGTAAAAAGCTATAACATACTCTGGAATGATTATGCCCAATGCGGCGCCGAGAAGCAAGCCAGTGGCTAATGCATTCAAGATATTCAGGCTTTTTCCTGTGAGATTTTCAACATCTCATACGTGGCACAGGTCTTAACGTACTGGAGATTGATGCAGACAACGGAATCAAACCACACACAAAGGATGAGACGCCCAAGGCACCTGCCATAATAAGGAACAGCACAGGCATTGTGTATACCAAAAACCTTCAAAGTCAAAAAAGTAATGGCGAAACCCAACGACAACTGGAATGGGTATGTCGAACGTACCGTGATCCAAGTTTTCCCACGTCAGATGCAAAGCCCTGTTCCAATTTCATAGCATAGCAACTCGGTTTCTATCATGGACTTAGTGGAGAATCTGGATGTTGAAGCCTGTTATCTTGCTATCATACCCTGATGATCTTTCCATTTGACTATCTGTGACAAATATCGTACCTGGCTGCAAACCATACCTTGTAACCTTGTATATATCCACGCACATTTCATTTAGTCCCACATTGCCGCCTCCCTGGTAATGTATAAATGTATAAATATCCAATCGCTGGTTGCACGTGACTCAAACCGACGTCGGCTCACAACAGTCTATTCAACGTCAACAGTCGCTCTTTTCATCTTGCCTTGCATCATGTCGGATCTATGTCCTCCTTATGCCCCATTCTTTGGATTTGCAGGCGTTTCTGCGGCGGTGAGCTTAACAGCCGGTCTGAAGTGTTGGCAGTTTTGACGATCCTATGCTTGGTAGATGATATTTAGTAGTACGTTCACCACAGACTATACAGAACTGGATAGGATCTCATGGCATACTTACTTCAGCTATTGGCGCTGCAGTCGGCACCTCAAAAGCTGGTATTGGTATTGCAGGATTGGGCGCATTCAAACCGGAGCTCATCATGAAGGTGTGCTCACCCGGATTCCTTTGTTTTTGGATACGACCTCACTTTATTCTAGTCTCTAATTCCTGTTGTCATGTCCGGTATCATTGCAGTCTACGGCCTTGTAGTGTCAGTCCTCATCGCTGGGTCTCGTAAGTAGCCTCTCGATATCTTTATTTTGATGACTTTAATTGTGGTCTGGATAGTGACACCCGATGGCTATGCGCTTGCTGCAGGCTTTACACATCTCGGGGCAGGGCTTGCGTGTGGGTTAACTGGTTTGTCTGCTGGATACGCCATTGGTTATGTAGGTGATTCGGTACGTCAAACCCCAAGTTTGTTCAAGTCGTGACACTCACACTTCTATGCCTTCAGTGCGTGCGAGCTTTTCTAAACGAATCAAGAGTCTTTGTTTCCATGGTTCTTATCCTCATCTTTGCGGAGGTGCTGGGTCTCTACGGGTGAGTTTCCTCCTTGACAGGTTCTCTCATACTAATCTGTGCCAAGGCTTATTGTCGCTCTAATTATGAACACGGCCACTATTGATATGCCATGCTGATCAACCATATCAATGAACACTTGCTTGTCGTGCACTTTTGCTAATATCACCATTTTTCCCAACAAAACTTGAATGTCCTGAACGTCGTTAAACAGTGCCATTCGGAATTACACAGACAGAAGTCAGTAGCATCAACTAGAACCAAGACTCATCCAACTGAACGGTGAAAGGGGTTGGCAGTTGTCTTTTCTCTTCATTATTTTAGATCTTAGAAGTCCCTGAACTCTGCTCTGAGAGAAAAATAGCTTTATTTATCAGACAGATGAATTGATGCTCATTCACAAGTCTGGTGAATATGATACAGTGCATAAAGATGTGTGCATGAACTCTTTCAGTCATCTTCTGGTGAATCAAATTCACACTGAAGAAACCAGAAGAGGATTCTCAAGATGGAGGACGCGACCCAACAATATCTCTTCACAATTCCAAACCAGACTCTGTTAGGGCAGCTTGGTGGAACTTTGAGTAATATCATGATATCATGCTCGACAGATCCCTAAGACATAGATGGTACATCAACATTACCAGTGTGTACAGGTGCAAATAAGAAGCGAAGAACAGGTCTTTGACTCTCAGAACCCACATGATAGAGGAATGTAATCGGCTCCTTGAAAGTTGAATCTTGTTGAAGAAGCCGACAAATCTGGTGAATTCGTCCTCACGCGG
>Ga0153993_100327_pt1 | contig 17664 bp, 23 predicted proteins | sample TSNC077MetaG_FD_104706 | JGI IMG/M metagenome (GOLD analysis project Ga0153993, IMG submission 104706) | Attine ant fungus gardens microbial communities from North Carolina, USA - TSNC077 MetaG | ecosystem: Host-associated > Fungi > Mycelium > Unclassified | place: USA: North Carolina, Lumber...
GAATAAATCTCAGACTTAACAACATCTTTTGCTGCTTGTCTAACTTTGCTTTTTTGAGCACTTTGATTATCAGATCAACCAATCACAAATCAGTAAGTGGCCATTTGTGATAAGGAGCCTCATCCTATTCTCTGAGGTTTCTCCTGGAGGTAAGTTGTAATATATTCTGGAGTATAATTATAGACTGAGGTTTCTCCCAGAGTTACTCTGCTCTGGTTGCCCTTATATCCAAAGTCCAAGTTGAGAAGTATATAGGAGAAGGAAAAGGAATAGGGACAAGGTATGAGTAGATGTTAATCTACAGACTAGCTTGCTACCATGTATCTACTCTATATATACTACAGCTGGAATAGAAGAGAGTCAGTCTGTGCCACAATACTCCTACATAGCTAGGAGTAGTTATTTAGGAGATAAATAATATCAAAGAAAAGGAAAGAATAATAAAATAGAACTGAAAATTTGGTATATGACACTTTGTCTCCAACAGATGTAACACATCTCTCCCTCTTTGTTCTTTTTCTTTTCTTCTCTTCCTATTTAAGTAGTGTACTATGTACCTTCCACAGACTGCAATTAAGCACCATGTAACAAATTGTAGATGTAAAAAAATATCACTTTACAAAGTAGACAGCTGAGATATAATGAGAAGTCCTTGACATATATATGTATTAACTGTTCTTTGGTTATCTGGCAAAGCAAAACTGAAACATTCCTAAAGACTGCTCAGAGAAAATAAGAATGATGAGTGGAATGTATCATGTAAGGCCCCAAAGATCCATTAGTATGAATATACATCACCAGCACCATAATAGGGTTAGACCATGTTCCAACCAATACATACCTTTTGTTCCATTTACTGGGCTGAGGGACTTTTGTAACAGGTGGGCCCTAAGCAGACCAGGGTTGAGAGTATATTTTCTCATAGTTATTCCTTTGAGCCTCAGTCATTATATATCAGATCTAAGGTCCTCAACAATTGAATCTGTAGGTGTACAGTGTCTCTGGAACCCACTTATAGTTGTCTAAATGGGCAGCTGTCCCATGGATGAGTGTCGAAGCACAACAAGTATAAATAACATAAGTTTCAATAGCTACTCGCAACTGAAGTGTGCTATTTGGACTCACACAAATTCACCATGGCTGATTATTCAAAACCTATCGCTTTTTGCGAACATCTTCAGTTATCTAGCCTAGGAGTCCAACCTGCCTCGATTTCATTCCAGGTGAAACGCCTTAATACTGCTGACGTGCACCTCATACTGATGTCTTTTTTCTGCAGGTGCTTGTTGAGATATTTTACGGTTGAAGCAGGAACCTGACCTTGTACCTACCCCAGACACTAACGCTCGAATCCGACCGGTTTATCTGTGTACGCGAACGGATTAACGAACGAGACCAAGTGGTCATTGTTGACCTTGCGGATGCTAACAATGTTTTGCGGCGACCTATTGGCGCTGACTCTGCCATTATGCATCCAACTCAGAAGATCTTGGCGCTGAAAGGTCGGTTTACATGTGTAACCTTGGGTAGCGCCACTTTGACAGACGTGGCCCATAGCCGGACGTACACTTCAAATCTTCAACATTGAGTCGAAGCAGAAAGTCAAATCACACGTCATGAATGAAGATATTGCTTTTTGGAAATGGGTGTCTGATTCTACGATCGGTATGGTTACCGACACGGCAGTATATCACTGGTCAATCACCGACCAGACTTCGCCACCTCAGAAAGTCTTTGACCGTCACCCAACACTTCAAGGTAGTCAAATTATCAACTATCGCGTGACACTTGATGAAAAATGGCTCGTACTTATTGGCATCTCTTCAAATACGACAAATCCATCTGCATTCAAGGTCAAGGGCTCAATGCAGTTGTTTAGCCGTGATCGTGGTGTTTCACAAGCAATAGAAGGACATGCTGCTGCGTTTGCAGAGCTCAAGCTAGATGGTCACCAGAGACCTACTAAACTTTTCACCTTCGCTGTACGTACAGCAACTGGAGCGAAAGTGTGTGTCTTTCATTCCCGTTGGCATTCATGATTACTTATTGTGTGGTTAGCTCCAAATTGTTGAGATTGATCACCAAGCTCCTGATCCCCCCTTCACAAAGCGTGCTGTAGAAGTTTTTTTCCCCGCAGAGGCAACCAGCGATTTCCCTGTAGCAATGCAAGTGTCTAAGAAACATGGTATCATTTATCTTGTGACCAAGTATGGCTTCATTCATCTATACGATCTCGAAACGGGTGCCTGCGTTTACATGAACCGAATCTCTGGCGAGACAATCTTTGTCACGGCTGAGCACGAAGCTACACATGGCATCATTGGTGTTAACAAGAAGGGACAAGTCCTCAGTGTTAGTGTCGACGAAAAAACAGTCGTTCCATATATCTTGCAGAGCTTAAACAATACGGAATTAGCTTTCAAGATGGCTAGTAGAGCAAACCTCCCTGGTGCTGATGATCTCTATATGAAACAATACCAACAACTATTCGCAGCGGGTCAGTACAGTGAAGCAGCTAAGGTTGCTGCTAACTCTCCTCGGGTGAGCTCAGATTCTACACGTATCCGATAAAGTCTCACACTTCAGCTTTCAGGGTATCTTGCGAACAAATCAAGTCATTGAAGCCTTTAAGAGTGCCCCAGCTCCCCCTGGTGGCCTCTCCCCGATTCTACAATACTTTGGTATCCTGCTTGAGAAGGGTGAATTGAACCACCTTGAGTCTTTGGAGCTTGCGCGGCCGGTTTTGCTTCAAGGGAGGAAGCAGCTTCTTGAGAAATGGCTCAAGGAAAATAAGGTATGTCAATCATTAGGACGTTGTCGGCACATCACTGATGGTCTTGAAGCTCACTTGTTCAGAAGAGCTTGGTGACATCGTTCGCCTTCACGACATGTCACTGGCTCTTTCTGTTTACCTCCGTGCCAATGTACCCAGCAAGGTTATTGCCTGCTTCGCTGAAACTGGTCAAATCGACAAAATCATTCTGTATTCAAAGAAAGTCAACCATACCCCCGATTATGCTGGTTTGCTTCAGCACATTATGCGTGCCAATCCTGAGAAGGGCGCTGAATTTGCTACCCAACTTATAAATGATGATTCTGGTCCTCTTGTTGACATTGAGCGGGTAAGTTACTGGAGGCGCTGGGTCAGCATGATCAACTACTAACTTGTTGTGTAGGTGGTCGACATCTTTATGTCGCAGAACATGATACAGCCTGCCACTTCCTTCTTGTTGGATGCTCTCAAGGATAACAAACCTGAACAAGGACACCTGCAGACGAGGTTGCTTGAGATGAATCTCGTTAATGCTCCTCAGGTGGCCGATGCCATTCTCGGAAATGAGATGTTCTCGCACTACGATCGTCCTAGGATTGCTAATCTTTGTGAGAAGGCCGGTTTGTTGCAGAGAGTAAGCATTCAGAATTATAATCATGTAGCCATCTTACCCGGTTTGTCGCCCCGCTGACAGGCATTAGAGCATTATGAAGACTTGTCAGATATCAAGAGAGTTATCGTCCACACTAATGGTCTTCAACCCGACGTACGTTAGGCCCAAAACTTTTGTACTCTATGGCTTACATTTGCCGAACAGTGGCTCGCCAACCACTTCAGCAGGTTTACTGCAGACCAGTCCATGGCCTGCCTCGACGAGATGCTGCGTGTTAACATCCGTCAGAATCTCCAGGTTGTCGTCCAGATTGCGACCAAGTACTCTGACATTCTCGGTCCTGTCAGACTCATTGAATTGTTTGAGAGCTACAAGAGTTTTGAGGGTTTGTATTACTATCTTGGTTCTGTTGTCAACCTCAGCCAGGATCAGGAAGTAAATTTCAAGTACATTCAAGCTGCCACCCGAACTGGACAAATTCGCGAGGTCGAGCGCATTTGTAGGGAGAGCAATTACTATAACCCCGAAAAAGTCAAGAACTTTCTCAAAGAGGCCAAACTTTCCGACCAGCTTCCCCTTATCATTGTTTGCGACCGTTTTGACTTTATTCACGACCTAGTTTTGTATCTGTACCAGAACGGTCTTACTAAGTTCATCGAGGTATACGTTCAGCGCGTTAACTCTGTCAGGACGCCCCAGGTCGTTGGTGGCCTCTTGGACGTCGATTGCGACGAGACTACAATCAAGAACCTGCTTGCCAGCGTCCAAGGAACTTTTCCTGTTGATGAGCTCGTTGCCGAAGTTGAACAGAGGAACAGGCTCAAACTGATTCTCCCCTGGCTTGAGGCCCGCGTTCAGGATGGCAGTCAGGATACTCCTGTCTTCAATGCGATTGCCAAGATCTATATCGACAGTAACAACAATCCCGAGCAGTTTCTCAAAGACAACAACGTGTGTCAAATTTGGCTCCAGTTGATTTAGTCTGACCCTACATTTCAGCTATACGATCCTCTTGTTGTTGGTCGTTTCTGCGAGGCTCGTGATCCGTACCTGGCGTATATCGCGTATGCCAAAGGTCTCTGTGACGAGGAACTGATTTCCATCACCAATGAAAATTCGATGTTTAAGCAGCAGGCGCGCTATCTTGTGAAGCGTCGTGAACTTGATCTCTGGTCTCAAGTTCTTGTCGAGGACAATCTCCATCGTCGCTCCCTGATTGACCAGGTTCGTGCTTAACTCTTTTGCGGATCTAAGGCATGGTTGACCCAGATGTACAGGTCGTTGCGACTGCCATCCCCGAATGTACAGATCCCGATGACGTATCTGTTACTGTTAAGGCTTTCATCCAAGCCAACCTCCCCATGGAGCTCCTCGAGCTCCTCGAGAAGATCATCATGGAGCCTTCGCCGTTCAGCGATAATAAGAGCTTGCAGAATTTGTTGCTTCTGACTGCCATCAACTCAGACAAGGGTAAGGTCGTTGGGTATATCAACAAATTACAAAACTACGATCCATCGGAAATCGCGAAAATCGCCATCGACAAGGGTCTCCACGAGGAGGCGTTCACCATTTATAAGAAGTACGAACAGCATGCCCAGGCCATTAATGTGCTTGTTGAACATATTGTCTCTATCGACCGTGGTTCAGATTATGCCAACAGGGTCAACAAGCCTGAGGTTTGGAGCAGGCTGGCGAAGGCGCAGTTAGATGTGATGCGCATCAAGGATTCGGTCGGTACGTGGGTTTCTATGAAATGCTCAGTCTTGTGCTCATCTATCACTCAGACTCTTATATCAAGGCTGAGGACCCATCCAATTTCGCCGAGGTCATCGAAATTGCGAACCATGCGGATAAGCATGACGACCTTGTACGCTATCTCCAAATGGCGCGCAAGACTCTCCGCGAACCCAAGATCGATACTGAGCTGGCTTACGCTTACGCCAAGACTGACCGACTGCACGATATGGAAGACTTTTTGGGCATGACTAATGTTGCGGATATCCTGGAGGTTGGAGAGAAATGTTTTGAGGATGATTTATACCAAGCTGCCAAGCTTCTGTTTACGAGTATCTCTAATTGGGCAAGGTTGGCAACCACCCTGATTTACCTCGGAGAAAATCAGGCTGCTGTAGAGAGTGCAAGGAAGGCTGGTAATACCCAGTCAGTGGTCGCGAGTTTCTTTCTAGTGGCGATGATTTGAATTGATGATGTTCTAGAGTCTGGAAACAGGTACATAAGGCCTGCATCGGTAAGAACGAGTTCCGCCTTGCACAGATCTGTGGTCTCCATATCGTCGTTCATGCTGTATGTTCGATATACACTATTGAGTTGATGAGTTGGTACTGATCCATTCATAGGAAGAACTTCCGGCTCTTATCAGCATGTATGAACATGCAGGCCACTTTGAGGAGGTGATCAACCTTCTTGATGCTGGTTTGAGCTTGGAGCGTGCCCATATGGGTATTTTCACGGAGTTGGCGATCCTGCTCAGCAAATACAAACCTGCCAAATGTGGGTCTATGATTTGTGATATTAGGGAGCATGATTCTTATGTGTTGCAGTGATGGAGCATCTCAAACTGTTCGTGGCTCGTATCAATATTCCCAAGGTCATCAAAGCGACAGAGCGAGCTCATTTGTGGCCTGAGCTGGTGTTTCTGTACATCAAATATGACGAATTTGTACGTTGCAGAGTTTGTTGCCTGCCCTGTGATTTGACGGTTTCCCAGGATAATGCAGCCCTTGCCATGATTGAACGTTCTGCAGATGCTTGGGAACACAATCAATTCAAGGAGACTATTGTGCGAGTGGCCAACGTGGAAATGTAAGGCAATGACGGTGGTATTTGAGATGATGTTGACTGTGAATTCAGATACTACAAGGCTCTCACGTTTTACCTCCAAGAGCAACCAACGCTTCTGGTTGATCTGTTGAGTGTCCTGATTCCTCGCATTGATCACGCCCGGGTGGTTCGGATGTTCCGCCAGATGGACCATGTTCCTCTGATTCGGCCTTACCTGATTGCTGTCCAACATGTATGTTAATTTTTATTTGCTTGGATATCACGCTGAATCGTTGTTTAGCTCAACATTGAAGCCGTTAATGATGCCTACAATGACCTTTTGATAGAAGAGGAAGACTACAAGACACTGCGTGACTCGATCGACAGCTTTGAGAACTTTGACAATATTGCATTGGCGCGTCGGTTAGAGGAGCACAAATTGCTTGAAAATCGACGACTTGCGGCGCATTTGTACAAGAAGAATCAGAAATGGGATGAGTCGATTGCGTTGTCGAAGCAGGACAAGTTGTACAAGGATGCGATCGTGACGGCTGCTACGTCTAGTTTGACGGAGGTTGCGGAGGAGTTGATGACGTATTTTGTGGATATTGGGAATAAGGAGTGTTTTGCGGCGACATTGTATAGTTGTTTTGATCTTTTGAGGCCGGATGCTGTGGAGGAGGTGACGTGGTTGCATGGGTTGAGTGATTTTTATATGCCGTATAAGCTTCAAGTCCAGCGGACGCAGGCTACAAAGGTTCGTTTGTGTGTTTTCACGGTGTGTGTGATGTTGATTTTGGTTATGGTGGATAGCTGGCGTCTTTGGAGAAGGAGGTTAGAGAGCGAGCGAAGAAGGATACGCAAAAGGAGCAGGCAGAAGCTGAAGCTCCGATGATCAACCCTGCCGGGATTGGGCTGTTGACATATGGAGGGTGAGTGAGAAGAAAAGTGTTTGAGATATGCTGATGATGGATTGGTTGTGGCAGAGGTGTTGGGCAAGCAGCTACGGGGATGAACGGGTTTTCAACAATGAATGGGGTACCTCCTGTAAGTCGAGGACGCATTTCTTTGTTCTATAACAAGTTTTGACGCACACTCCTTTTAGACTATGACTGGATTTTATTAGAGTTAGTCATAATGTTACATTTTTATTTTTTTTCTCTGAGAATGTGAGCACTTTATTGATGGTTGGTGTGACGACCGGCCATTGTCAGGCATTATTATTATCTATTATTATCAGTTGTCAGTTGAGAAACAAAGGGTGTTGGATGATATAATAACTCCCACTCACTTGACTCTTGATGCACTCAGCTACTGGATTATGTCTGGGATCGGAGGTCGGATAAACCACTTTCTGAAGAAGAGGAAGAAGAAGGGGTCAGAAGATGCAGCAGCAGGGGCTAAAGTAGCTGTTGTTGTCAAGGACAGTAGTTGGGAGGATCTGCTGGAACCACCTATACCACCACCCAAGGACGACGACGTGCCCAAAGAAAGGAAGGAGGACTATGGGTACGTGATGGATTCGTTAAAGAAAGGGAAATGGGCCGAGCAACGAGAGCTTTTGGCGGTTCGAGACCCTGCAGAACGGGTACGAATACGTATGGAAATGCAAGAACAAAAGGAGGAAGCAGTGCGGATGATGGTGGAGAAAGAGGAAGAAGAGCGGGAAAGGGTGTGGAGGAGAACGAAAGAACTGCTGAAGAGACGAGAAGAGAAGGAAGCTGAACTGTGGCAAGCGAGAATTCGAGAAAAAGCAGTGCAGGATGCTGCTGAACGACGAAGAAGGGTGGCATTGGAGAAGGCAGAAGACGAGCAGCAGGCAAGAGAAAAGGTAGAGAAAAGGACGGCAGAGAGACAGAGACGGGCAGAGGCGCGCGAGGCTTGGGAAAAGAAAAATTCAAATCCACAGGAAACAAATCTACAGCAGTCTCCACCGGAGCTGACGACACCGCTGCTCGAAGTTGGTACAGACCCTGTATGGGCCACGATCCAGACCCAGCACAACGGTGTCTGGAAACGACGCTACTGTGTCTTTGAAACAAGCACGCTACGTCTCTATCGCGCAGTGCAGGATACAATACCTGTACTCGAGGTCCATGGGTCAATCACCGCGCTTAGAGAGCCCGAGGACGGATTTGAAGAACTCAGCACGATGCCGCACTCGTTTGTTGTCGAATTTACTGACCGCAGGCCATGGGCCGTGTACACCGACTCTGGCGAGGACAAGGTAGGCAACATGTGTCGTATTTTTTTTCCAGGATTAACCGCTGGTTATCAGTTGCAACTGCTGGCCCTGTTGCAGCGCTGTAGAGTATCCGCGTGACATAATTAGCTTAGTCAGAGTGACAACATGCCCTTCTGCAGTTCCTCCTCCGTCAATGAATCACCCCCATGGCCCTTTTGTCCCTAATGTACACGACGACAACAAGATTTATTCCTTGGTCATAGATCTCATGAATCCAGCCAACAGAGACCTGGCTTTGCTCGAGCTCAGCAAAAAGCGCGAGCAGTACGACAATCTCGCCCTCGTCTTGTGGCATTCTTTTGGTATTGCTGTCGTTGTCTGTTTTTGCGCTCCCTGATCTTATGGTTGAATAAGGCATCATGCCCGCCTTGTTGCAAGAGATTGTTGCTGTTTATCCTATGCTCTCGCCCCCAAACTTGACTGCGACAGTCTCCAATCGCGTCTGCAATGCGTTGGCTCTGCTTCAATGTGTAGCTTCTCATCCAGAGACCCGCCAGTTGTTTCTCAATGGTGTGTCTGAGTGCCCGTGTTTAGTCGTAGATGGTGACTGACGATGAGTAGCTCATATACCGCTCTTTTTATATCCTTTTCTCAACACCACATCCAAGACTCGTCCTTTTGAATATCTACGTCTCACTTCGCTTGGTGTCATTGGTGCTCTTGTCAAGGTTTGTCCTGACCTCGCCCCCTTTCCCTTTGTCTGACGTCATCTAGCAAAACGACAACAACACTGTCATCCATTTTTTACTCTCCACCGAGATCATCCCCCTTTGCCTACGTATCATGGAGACAGGTTCCGAACTCTCCAAAACTGTCGCCATCTTTATTGTTCAAAAAATCCTCCTTGACGAGACTGGCCTCACTTATATCTGCCATACCTATGAACGCTTCTACGCTGTCGGAACTGTGTTGAGTAATATGGTAAATCAACTTGTTGAGACTCAGGCTGTCCGGCTCCTTAAGCACGTTGTCCGGTGCTATCTCCGCCTGAGCGATAATCTTCGGTGCGTGCTCTTGTCTGCTCCCGTACTCCACCCCTTAAACTCTATCCAGTGCCCGTGAAGCTCTCCGAGCGTGTCTTCCAGAACCGTTAAGAGACAACACATTCAGTGCTCTGTTGAAGGTGTGTTGCATGTGACAGTGCCTTTTTTTTTTGGAATTTACAATGTGCTTCGCAGGGGGACCTCGTGACAAAGCGGTGCCTGACTACATTGTTGAATAATTTGAATGAACCATGAATGGATGGATGACTTTCTCTAGGATTGTAGTGCGAACCTTATCTTATGGTCTGAGGAAATCCAGAGGGAGGCCTGTCATCTCAGCATGGAGCATTTTGGGGAAATCTGTGTATACAGTACAGATGCCTGTGGGAAGTCATCCAGAAGTAATCGAATGTACTTAATCTATGTATTTATTCGCGTGGGAATGTAAACCTGTCTTCGCAACCTTGACCATGTCCAGTTATGACCCTCCTTTCTATTACTCTTCGAGTCCCTGTCTAGTTGACAATCTTCCTGACCATCTACTTACCCTTGCAGTTCCTGTTATTGCATACTGGTCTCTCTCCCTCTTCTTTCATGCCTTGGACGTGTCCGGATGGAAGTGGTTGGACAAGTATAAGCTGCATGAGTCTGAAGAGCTCAGGAAAAAGAATCTTGTCGGGAGATCCGAGGTCGTCTTCGCGGTCATTTTTCAACAGATCATCCAAACGTTTATGGGCCTGCTGTGGTTGCAAGAGGAAGTAGACACTACGAGTGCTGCGCGTGCTGCGCTCGTGATGAAAGGGCTGCAGAGGTGGCAGAGAATTTTGGAACCTCTAGCCGGCAAGTTTGTCGTTGGGGCTGCTTGGTTTGTGTATTGGTGGGCTATCCCTTTGTTTCAATTTTTGTTTGCTATGTACGTCGCTTTCTCTCTCTCTCTCTCTTGTGTGTGAACGAGCCTTGTCCTTATTCCCTTCCTTTCTATTCTAAAAGGTTCATCATTGACACATGGCAATATTTCCTTCACCGTGCCATGCATGTGAATAAATTCCTCTACAAATCCTTTCATTCGTGGCATCATCGGTTATATGTTCCCTATGCTTTTGGCTCGTTGTATAATCATCCTGTGGAGGGGTTTTTGTTGGATACGACGGGTGCTGTTCTGGCGGAGTGGATGACGAGGATGACGACGAGGCAGGCGATGGTTCTGTTTCTTGTGTCTGTGTGTAAGACGGTGGATGATCATTGCGGGTATAGTTTGCCCTGGGATCCGTTGCAGATGTTTTTTGGGAATAATGCTGATTATCATGATATTCATCATCAGGTGTGTCTTGTCTTTGCTGTGTCTTGGGTTCCCCGTGTTGATTCAATGTGTGTGTTGTAGGCTATTGGGATTAAATCGAATTTTTCACAGCCGTTTTTTGTGCACTGGGATACTATACTGGGGACAAGGATGACGAGAGAGGAATTGCAGAGGAGGAAGAAACAAAACGTGGATAAGATGGAGTGAAGGGAATGCTTGTTTTATTGACTACACTCGGTATTTATTTAAATTGTGTGTCTATTCCAGATGTACTTTCCTGTAATATTGCGTCCTGGGAGGTACGGTCTTGGAAAATGGTAATTATTAATGGACTGGTGAGTTCACATAGCGACAAAGTTTCTTTCAAAGCGCGACAACGAAAAAGTGAAGTCATGGCTCGTTGTGAAGGCCTGTTTTTTCTGAATCACGAGATACTTTTCATCGTTGGAGGGCGCGGTAGTGTAGTTGGACAGCGTTTTAACTTCCGTTGGTGACTCAGTCGTACAGCTTCCTCAGGCAACAAGTATCCAGCAAACCATCAGTCGGGTTAATCTTGCATAACAGCCGTGTACTATGCTCACATCGCCCGTAATTAAGGAGACATCACGTACTGATGCACCAGGGGACAATACTGTTAATCTTTACTAATTTCGATCAAACCTAAAATTCAATCCGTCCCCCTGCGAGCTTCGTGGGACCTTGCTTCCCTTCGTTTTTTCATCAGTACGTGATACATTAGATGGCAGTGTACCTGTACCTCAGACCCTCTCCTCGGGCCTCTGCCCCGATAAACTAATGATGATCACTTCGAAGGATCCTAATTCGAGTAAATACAGGTGTTTGGGTGATGGGTGCGTTTTTTGACACCATCAACGTAGATACAGAAGTGTTGTTCAGTGTGGCTTCGCCAGCTGGATAAAAAATATCGGTGTGACAAATGTGTTTGAGAAACCATTTGTGCAGGTATGATCAAAGGCCACGAGGGAAGCGAAGAATGTTCACAGGCCACAGTCTGCGACGGAGTATCTGGAATTCAGAGTTTGGGAAACTGTCTGATCGGAGGTGTAGAGTGTCATATGCAACGAAGATAACATCTCTAGGGACGGGGACGGCAAGCAAATGACAAATGACCAATATACTACCAATGTGCGAGAGCAGATTTTGTAAGTGGTACACTCTCCAGTTCGTGCTCGTATTCCACCTCCATACGCGGCCCTTCTATTGGAAAAAGTGTGTCAAGTGAGTCAAGACATGAGAAGGCAGAGAGGAAACTAAAGACGGACTCTTTACTTTCTTTTCTGGCCGCTCGCGAGGCTTTGGTGGTTTGGAAGGAGCCTTGCGCTTTCCAAGGGAGGCTTTCTTCGAGTCTTTCAATTTTCCGTCTTCGTCTTCGTCTTCGTCTTCGTCATCAGAGTCCTCTTCGTCTTCTTCTGAATCAGCAGAAATTTGTTCAGAGGCGTCATCCTACATACTCCATCATTATGAATTCACGATAGAATTGAAATAGCATCACTTACCACTTCTTCCAGATCACTCAACCCATCATCACTTTCCTCCCCACTAAGATCACTCACGAACTCCCTGCCGTTCCATTCATCCACCTCATTCTCATTCTCTCCCTCTCCCTCGTCCTCGTCAGTCTCATCATCAACCATATCCAGCCCACCTGTCTCCAACTCAGTTTCTTCGAGTCCCTTTTGCCCACCACGCTCACGATCGAGGATGGCTTGCCATACAGTTTCATTGACGTTGAGCGGAGCGTCTCCGTAGGCTTTCGATTTGAGCCGTTCAAGAAGTTCTTTTTCGATTGAACGTTCGAGATGGGCGGCGGAAAGGGCCTTCCGTTCGCGTGTGGCTTCTCGACGGTCGAGTTTTTTCTTAATACCAACGAGTTGAGGTCTTTCAACAGTTATAGAAAAATGATAGGGAAGAAAAAACTTGAGTGTTCCGTGATGTTGACCGAACAAAAATTGGGTACATACTGTTGGCGAAGTTTGAGTCGTCGCATTTTGATGAGATATTGTGTGATCCTCGTTACACGTTGCTTGCATTTGTGGATTGTGAAGTTGGGCCAGTGAATTAGTTCGGTGTCGATCTGCATAATTGCATGGGGAGGAAAAAAATTAGCGCAAAACCTAGAAAGTGAAATTCAACCACACCTGTTCCAAAGCCTTGGAGTAATTATTCGACAATTTGATTCGCTCCCACATATTCGCCGGGGTGTGAGCTCGTTCAATCGTCTTCACATACAGATATAAGATTCCTAAAAACATAAACAGAAAACCTCAATGGTCAAGATGCGGAAACGGAACGAGCAGATCGCACCTTCCTTTTCGCGAACAGTGGCATATCGTGAATTAGCAAGAGGACACGACTGCCGATTACACAGTCCAGTGACATTGTACTCATTCCTACAGAAATTCTGTGTTGTCGTTCTTCAAAAAAGACTGAGACGGGGGGTGTCTTTTTCGACGTCGAGGTCACACTCACTTGACTTTGTATGAGCAGAAATGGTGATTTATCACTGACCAGATAACATCATCACTTTGCATAACTCTACAAGGAATAATCCGCTGGCAAGCAGATTCTTCTGAATTTTGATCAACTTTTGGTCAAGTTATTTGTTCTAGCTTGCATAAGGTCCCAGGTGGCTGTGCCCCGGACTTGAAGGCGGGGTCAGTGCAGGACAGCAGGCAGATGTGCGCTCTCCTCCTCCATCGCCTCCACTTACAGTGTCACAAATCCTTCAGTGGCTGCTATGCGCTTCTCTACTTCTACTAAATGCATACAAAACACTCTTTCAAGTCCGACAACTCTCCGAGCCTCAATAATCCCCCAACACCGTAGATTGTTGTATACTCGCTCATTTACCTCCACAACGAAGCGTTCCGATTTTCATTTCGATACACATCACTTTGTGCAACGACTCGAACGAGAAGGACTCAAGCGTGAACAAGCTGAAGGTATCATGACCGCCATGGCTGAAGTCATCGACGAAGCTATCCGGAACATGACAAGTAACATGGTCACTAAATCCCAACAAGAAAAGGTGTGTCTGCTTCAACAGTCCAACTCTTCTAGTTTTTAGCCAGTCAAACCCTAATACAAGGTCATGTTTTTCTTTCCCGATCAAACAGCATCAATACACCCAACAAGTCGACTTTGCCCAATCCAAATCCGAACTTCAACTCATGGCCAAAAACGATCTCGCCATGATCAAAGCCGAAAACGAGCGCCTCGTCACCGAGGTCGAACGTCTCAAACAGCGTCTCCGCGAGGAAATCACACGAACACAAGCCGGTGTCCGTCTCGATCTCAATCTGGAAAAAGGACGAATGCGAGAGGAGAGTTCGAAGCAGGAGCTGAAGATCAAAGAAGTCGATACTAGGATCGAACAGGAAATTGCTAATCTCAAGACGAATATTCAGGCTTCGAAAGCTACAACGTTGCAGTACCTCGTCGGTTTTGGTGCGTCTATCTCTCATCTTTCTGGTGGAGATGATGGTTTCTCTGACAGCATTTTAACTCAAGTAACCGGTTGCTCCGCACTTCTCATGGCCTACCTTAGATTCCGCGCATAGACATATACACCTGGATTATCTATCAGATACCATCCACCGGTTCTTGTACGTGGGTGGTGTTGCTATCTTTCATTCTAACGCACTCGGTCTTAATTCACTTTTTACAATACAAATTACATTGTCAGATAGATCTCGTTAATTAAAGAAAGAAAGATCGTCATACAAAACCAAGTCAAAGGAGCAACGCTTTTCAAAAAGACGGCCCGATCAGTCGATATTCAGAAGCCCGGCACGTCGTTTAGAATTCTGTCTCTACCCGAACCAGTTGGATGCGATAAAATAATATCTGCAGACTTCTTGAGTTGGGGACGATAGCAATCATCAGCGTATAAAGATAAAACCAATTTCGAAATCCTGTCCAGACCGACATTCGTACTCTCCCTCGGGTCAACTATGCATACAAGCAAGATGAGGCGACCCCTGGTCCAACACTTGTATTTGCCAATGCCAAACTTTTAGCGAGGATGCTTCAAAGTGGTCAAAAGTAGTCAAAAGAGGATTCGAACATCACGCACCCTACATAGACACAGACACATCACAGACACATCATCACACATATCACACACATCACATCCACGCTCACACGTGGCTCTCATCAGATGTCTAAATCTGTTAAAGGACATCACTCTTACACAATATCGTTCCTCACAAACGGCCTGTATGTTTGTTACTGGATATGACTCTATTTGAACTGCTTGGTATACTTGGACTACTCTTAAGATGAGAGCTCTCTCTTCTATGTGGTCGCTTAGTTGCTCATGTGTTGTGGGCCAGTCTATGGGCAACTCACATGCCATTGGCATGGGATCTCAAACTTGATCTGATGCAGTGTGTAGTGTGGTCTGTGATGGCTGCGACATTCTATCGCTGATCACTGGATAGGAATGTAATCTGAGTGGTCTTACTGTTTGTAGGTCAGAGCTCGTCTTGGGTTGTGGCTCCATCTGTGCTGCACTCGCTGTGCAGTCACCAGCCATCTTGCTCCAAACGTCACAGTCCCTGTCAATAACAACGTTGACAATGCTCTCATCAGCTATCCCGATGCTTTTCCTGTCGTCACTGTTGTCCCCTTCTCCCCGCTATTGAACAACGCCGTTCTAGCCCTCACAGAGTGGGGCACAGCTGTACGAGTCCTTCACATCACAAAGCTGGCAACACGCAGCTTGAACCAGGCCTGTCTTGTCTCTCTCCTTGCCCATATAAAACCCCTTCACTGTCACCCCCACGATCCTCCTCTCTCCGACCCTTTTTTGAGTTTAATATTTCCCTTCAGACTGGGTCCCAAATAGAATAGGGAAACAACTGCAAGGCTTAAACAGGCCGTTTTTCGACTTCTTGATAGACTTGCTTGTGATACCCTATGGCGAGCTAGGAAAGAGGACTACATCAGGATTGTCACCATGTTCAAAGACATAGCGGATGATCACACCCCTTGGATGGCCAACATTCTCGTTGAGAGCAGCGATTCTGACTACAATGACAAATTTGGTTGGTTCCAAGACAATCATGAAACAAATGCCTCCTCTGCTGGAAGTAGGTGATCACTCTTATCTCGATGGCCGTTGTATTTTGTCTAGTCCATATGAACTCGTCTCACTCGTCCTAGACTCATGTCGTTCGCGTCGGCCTTTAGTTCCCTATGGTTCACCAGCTGTGATGTATTTTTTTTGAATGTATGTTGGATATCCATGCATTACAACGTATCTATGATTGGAAATTGAAATCTAGCGTTTGATAGTTACGAAGCTATTACAAATCTACTATGCCAACCATGGTTTTGTTCAAGATGCCTGCACTTATCATCTGAGTATCTACGATGTGCACATTTGTATTGACTCTCCCTCGTCTTTTGATAGCAGTCAAAACTAAAACTGTGGTGCTTCTCGTAGCGTTCTTCTAATCTATCCCTCAAACACCAGAGTTCGTGATGCCCATGCGCAAGTTTATGGTTTTTGCTTATACTCCCTTTGATTCAACAATCATAGCGGGTGTCTTTGGACTACTTGAAGTGAAAAAATATCTTGAGAGACCGAGAGGGCAAAAACTTGAGTAGAGGAACGAGCTCATACTACTCTCCTGTTCATGTATTTGAACACCTTCAAGTATTTTGGCTGAGGACAAGACACACCTTGTTTCCTTACTCCAGCAGCTTTCCTACCTCTTTCTCCTTTTGGTCGAGTTCTTTCAACCACCCTTTGTCGACGCATTCTGTCCACTTTGTGCCGAACCTCGAGTTAGAGAAGTCCAGGCTTGTTGAGATATCGGACCCCTCAATCAGCACTCTGGGTGGTGGCACGTACAAACATTGCCTGTTCTCGACTGGGACCCAGAATAGCGGCTCGTCGTCCTGATCCATCATCCATCCATCCTCCATGCCTTGCAGCCTAAGCTCATATCCATGAGTGGAATGTCGGTGCTCAGCTGTGAGATCTGCTATTTCCCAGATTCTTACACCGGAGTTGTAGTAGTAATAGTATGCCAACGCTGTTCCATCTCGTATAAACGCCATGTATCCATATGCTTGACCCAAAATCTGAGCGTGCAGATGGCCGGTATAGGCATCAAAGAGACCTATTGCGTTCTCATGTTTAGACTCAAGAGAAATGAGTCTCTTGCCAAGGGAGTGACCAATCAGAGCGGGTGAGAGGGCAATTGCATTGACCTCAGATGTTGGAAACATGGAAACGAGGTGGCCAGTTCGTGTGTCCCAGACTCGGACGTGGGAGTCCTTGTCAGACCAACATGCAAAGAGTTTCCCGTCGGCTGAGTACTCAGGTGAGGACTTCCAGCTAATATGCACTTGATCGTCAAAGTGGACAGGATCAAACTGGGCAATGTCGTGATTCCATGAATAAAATGTGGGGAAGGAAGACTCAGGCACGATGACGACAGTCAAGCCATCGGGTGCCAGGAATGGGCACGGGTCCTTGATGTTGATGTCCAAAGAATACATGCATTCGAAACCTGTGGGATCCTGCCGATGCCAAACTTGCAGTGATCCTGAGCCACCATGGAAGAAGGCGCGTACAACTAGGTCGTTGCATGTTTGGAAGGCGACCTTCCTTTCCCAGACATCCTTTCCCGGCCAGGGATCAAATGAGATGCGCTTCTCCGGGTGCATTATATCACATATGGTGAGAGACTCTTCTATAAATGCTACCTGGTCTTCGTTTGGGGAAAATGCAATGTCGGTATTGAGTTCACTGGCTTTGATATCTGTAAGCGCTACGTTCCCAGTAGTTGTATCCAGGAATCCGACATCGGAAGATTGCCGAGATATTGTAACTGCCGTCTTTCCAGATGGTGAAATTCTAATAACTCGTCGCTCATCGGAATCATCTCGAGTGTCCGTAGTGTCAGCTTGATTGATCGCTAAATTCTCCAGGTC
>Ga0153993_100328_pt1 | contig 17650 bp, 16 predicted proteins | sample TSNC077MetaG_FD_104706 | JGI IMG/M metagenome (GOLD analysis project Ga0153993, IMG submission 104706) | Attine ant fungus gardens microbial communities from North Carolina, USA - TSNC077 MetaG | ecosystem: Host-associated > Fungi > Mycelium > Unclassified | place: USA: North Carolina, Lumber...
GCACCGCTCGATGAGTCGTCGTCTTCCCTCCACTGTCAGCGGAGCATCACTGTTTGTCACAGGCTGGTCCCTTTGCTGTTGATGGCCTGTTTCGCAACTTCCATCCTGCCGCGAAGGGCCAGCGCCGAGCTTGATGCTCAGGACTTCACCGGCGACCGAGCCGACGAAAACTACCTGGGCATTTCCCGCGAGCAGGAACATGCCAGGCTCTCGGTGCTTTTGCCCGGTCTCCGACCTCTACGCGATGAAAGCGGACTGCCACTCACCGATCCCGATCTGCTCGTAGAACGTCACTCTCGTAGAACGTCACTGCGGCGTCAATGTCGGGCACGACGATGCAGTGATGTGGTGGACAGCGTCGAATGGCGGGCGTCCTCTCGGATGAACAGTGAACTGTGCTCAGGAGTGGGTGAATCCGTACAGCTGGTGTGCGTTGGTGGTGAGGATCGCCTCGCGGGTCGCGGGGTCCGGTGCCCAGTCGGGCAGTAGATCCAGGAGGTCGCCGACGTTGGGCATCTGTCCCCAGAACCCGACGTGCGGCCAGTCCGAACCCCACACGCAGCGTTCGGGTGCGGCTTCGATCAGGCTCTGGGCGAACGGAATCGTGTCGGAGTAGTCGGCCGTACGTGCCATTCGGAACGCCCCGGAGAGTTTGGTCCACGCGCCGTCCGCCATCAGTTTCAGGAACTGGGTCCACTCGGACGCGTCGACACCGGCGGTGACGTCGAAGTCGCCCATGTGATCGACCACGTAGGGCACGGTCAGCGTGCGCAGGTCCGATGCAGCGGCGGCGAGATGTCGTGTGTTGGTGAGGAACTGGAGATGCCAGCCCATCTCCACGCAGATGGCGTTATATCGGGCGAGTTGATCGAGTCCGATGCCGCCGCCCGAGAGCGTGTTGAGCCGCAACCCCACGACGCCCGAGTCCTGTAGGCGGGCGAGTGTGCGGTCGTCGACGTCGGGAGCGACCACGGCGATCGCACGCAGCCGGGCGCGGGCACCCGCCACGGCCTCGAGCATGGCCGTGTTGTCGGTGCCGTGCACGCTGATCTGCACCAGCACACCGTAGGTGGTGCCCACAGCGTCGAGCATGGACAGGTACTGCTCGGTCGACGCGGGCGGCGGGGTGTAGCTGCGCTCGGGAACGAAGGAGTGCCCTACGACGTGCGCGTGAGTATCGACCGTCCCCGTGGGCAGGGTGAACCGTCGCGGCGGGTGCGGGGCCTGGTCCGGGGCCGGGCACACTTGGTCGACTTTGTCCGTTCCGAAATCCACGGGTGTTCTCCTTGCTCTGGGCGTTTGGTCAGCGGGCCGACTTGATCAGGGTCTTGGCGATGGTGTTCTTCAGGACCTCGGATGAGCCCCCGGCCACCTCGTAGGCCTTGGCGTCGCGGAAGTAGCGTCCGAACGGTGAGGTTTCTTGGGTGCCGGTCGCTCCGCAGACCTGCACGGCCATGCTCGCGACCTTCGTGGCCAGTTCGGCGGCGAGCAGTTTCGCCGCGGACGAGGACCGCTGGTAGTCCCCGCCGGAATCGAGGTCGCGGGCGGCCTGATACGTCACGAGTCGGGCGGCATCGATCTCCGCGGCGGCCTGGGCGAAATACCATTGGATGCCCTGGAAGTCGATCACGTTGCCGTCGAACGCGGGCCGGGTGCGCACGTATGCGAACGCGTCGTCGAACGCTGCACGGGCGATGCCTAGGGAAATGCCCGCCGCGAGGGTGCGACTGTTCGACAAGGTGACCAGGGCCTGCCGCAGCCCGTTGCCTTCCTTGCCGATGAGGGCGTCGCCGGGGATCTCGACGTCGTCGAGGACGAGGTTGACGTGCGGGCCGTTGCGCAATCCGAAGGTCTGCGCTTCCCGGGTCTGCCGGGTGCTGACACCGGGGGCGTCGCGATCGACTGCGAAGGTGGATACTCCGACCGGGGTTTCGGCGAGCACGACGAAGAACTCCGCCCGCGATCCGGAGGTGATGAATGCTTTCTCTCCGGTCAGTACCCACCCGTCTCGTTCGTTGCCGCGGGCTTTGGTGTCGAGGGTGCGGATGTCGCTGCCGTGCCCTCGCTCGGTCAACGCGTAGGAGGCACGCAGGCCTTGTGCGTACCGCGGCAGGACCCGTTCCTTGAGGCTGTCGCGGCCGTAGAGTTCGATGATCTTGCTGCTCTGCAGGATGGTGATCAGTGAGACGCCCAGGCTTGCCGACCCGGCTCCGAGTTCCTCGAAGACCCCGAGCGCGTTCTCCATCGGCTCACCCTGACCGCCGAACCGGGTTGGCAGGGTCATCGCGTTCCACCCCAGCTTCGCGGTCTGCTCGACCAGATCCACCGGATACACGTCCTGGTGGTCGACCTCGTCGGCGACGGGCTTGACGACGTCGTCGCTGAATTGGCGTGCGGGGGCGGCGATCTTCTCGTCGACCAGATATCTCCAGAAACTCATGATTGGACCTTTGCTCGTGTTCTCGGTATCGGAAGTGAGGCAGGGGGTGGTGTCGGATGGGTGGCCGGGACGGTTCATCGGGGCGGCCCCGCGTGCCCGCCTCCCTGGTAGGCCGGAGCGCCTGTAGTTGGTCGAGAATCCGGCGTTGTATACGTGCATGTCGATGAGTTACTCGAGCGGCTCGTCGAGGATCTCGCTGCCGGCCGTGTCGCCGGGTGGTACTGCGATGACAGTCATGAGGTGCGTCTTTTCATGGAGGGCAGGATTGCCAGACCGGTCGGAGGCGGTCCGGGCGCGGCCGTTAGGACATCGCAGTCCAGGACAGGACCTGCTGATCGTGAAGAAGTCGACGCTGTACCTTGCCGGCGGCCGCGTCGCGGGGAATCGTCGCCACGCGTGCAATGTGGGCGGGACGCATGAACACCGGTAGATCGGCGACGGCGTTGCGGATGGACTCGATCGGAACGCTGTCGGCGACCACATAGAGGACGACGTCGTCGTCGACTAGTTCACCGGGCTTCTTCCACAGCGCGAGGTCGGTGAGGGCATCGATCGTGCCGAGTCGTTCCTCGACGTACGGAATGGGCACGAACTCGCCCTTGACGCGGATGCTTTCCGCCGCCCGCTCGAGGAACACCAGGCGCCCCTGTTCGTCGCGTCGGCCGAGGTCACCGGTGGCGAACCATCCGTCTTCGTCGCGGCTCGGGTCGACGGCGCCGTCCCGGAAGTACCCGGCGAACAGGGCGTTCGGGGCGGTCTCGCGCACGTAGATCTGACCATCGTCGTCGAGGCGGTCCTCGACGTCGAGTCGGGTCTGACCGCCGAATCGGCTGGCGTTGGAGGGGATCTCGGATTCGTCGGCGAGGGACCAGCGGTGCAGGTGGCTCACTCCGGCCGCCTCGGTGGAGCCGTAGCCGGACACGGCGACGGGAATCCCGAAGCGGGACATGAACTCCCGGTCGGCGTAGAACATGGTACGGACGCTGTGCTCACCGGATTCGGCGGTGGTGGTGGCGCGCTTGAGGATCTCGACGGGCGGTGCATGCAGCGCCAGCGCGGTCACCCCGTGTTCGCGGACCGCCGGCCAGAAGCCGCTGGCCGAGAACTTCCGAACCGTCAGGGCATCGGCGCCGGCGCACAGGGCGCCGATGATGCCGTAACCCATCGGATTGATGTGGAACAGTGGCAGCGGGGCGAGCATCCGGTCGCCTGCCTGCAGGTCGAGAGCATCGGCCATCGCCGAACCTAGCCGCAGGAAATACTCGTGAGTTTGGGCGCAGAACTTCGGCAGCCCTGTGGTTCCGGAGGTGTGCATGAACGAGGCGAGGTCTGATGGTGCGGCGTCGAGGCCGGGATTGGACTGCGGATCGACCGGTGACCACGCACGTGCGCTCGACAGATGGACGGTGCGCAACGACGCGGGGAGAGTGTCGAGGTCGGTGAACACGGCGGTCGGGTCCAGGCGCTCGAGCATTTGTGCGAGCAATTCCGGCGGATACGTGGGGTTCACCAAGGCCACCGGGGTCCCTGAGAGCAGACACGCCATCCAGACCAGAATGTACTCGGTCGAATTGTTCGCGACGATGGCCAGGCGTTGATCACGCCGAATGCCCAGTTCCTGCAGTGCTTGCGCACCCGCGGCGGCGATGCGGACCGCGTCGGACAGGAGGATCTGGTCGTCGACGGTGCCCACCTGGAGATCGGGTCGATCCGAGGACCGCTGCACAAGGAGTTGGGCGAGGTTCGTGGTGCTCATATCGTCTCTTCCGGTGGAGGGCAGGGCGTCGTCAGCGGTGAACGGCCGCCGCGGCACGTGCGCCGGGCCCGCCGCATGCGGTTAAATTTCGCTCCCGTGGAGCTGGTTGCACAGTCGATGGTTGCCGACGAAATCAGATAAGGGAACGCTCTTCAGCTAGCCTCAGCAGTAAGAGGAACTTATGTCTCGTCGCTGCCAGCAACGTCGCTGCCCGCACTTCGCATCGAACGACACGACCATCCGCTCATCCAGGACGGGTCCCCGCATGCGCGCCGCAACCCGCTGCTCGTGCTAGGTTGACACGTCGAATTTGGTGACATCGGCTCGGTCATCGCCTCTGTCATACCTCCTCCTGCACGTAAAACCCACGGGGCCAGCCCGTCGGCCTGGCCCCGTCAGCGAGCCACCGATCTGGCTCCGATACAAGTGTTACGTGTATTGGATTCGGAGAGTGGTCTCGACCCAAGCTGTCATAAATATCCGGGCGTGGCCCCGGCGGTGCCGCGCTCACCGATACTGCTAAGCGAGGTTCTCCGCAAACGATCGCAGGGCGTTCGTGGCAACCAGCAATACCGCCATTTCGGGTTCGCGTGCCGGGTCGAGTGCCGCGTCGAGCACGTTGTCGAGCCAGTCAGAAAGGTCGCCGATCTGAGCAGCCTCCGCTTGCGGTAGACCCGAGTCACCGATCAGACGCCGTGTGGCGTCGCTGACCGCGAAGTAGAGATCATCTCGGAGCGCCGCCCGTGACATGGCGTCCCAGTTGTCGACTCGGCGAAGCGCGGCAACCCGGCGCAATAGCTTGTCGAGCCGGAACCGCTCGGCGGCCTGGAAGTAGGTACGCGCCGTCCATTTCGGATCCCTGCCGGCACGCAATGCGGTTTCGCTGATCGGAAAAAGCGAGAACTCCTGGAACAGGCTCGCCGATCTCCGTGCCAGGAAGTCAGGGACATTCCGGTCGTCGAGGTACCGCTGATGCTTGGTGTCGACGGCGGCCCGTTCGGCGCCGACGAGGAAGTCCGGAAGGGAGGTGCGCAGAGACGCGACAACGGGAGTGAAGTGGGCAGTTTCACCAGTCACATCGATGGTCTGTCGTCGGCTCGCCAGGAGCCAGCGCGTCGAGCGCTCGACGAGCCGTCGATGGCTCAGTTGCAACCGGACGCGAGTTTCCGTCGTGACCGAGGAGTCAAGCGCGGCAATGTCGGACAAGTAATTGCGCTGACCGACGGCGCGATGAACGACTTCCCATGCCCGGATGATCGCCGCGACCGACGCCCCGGTTTCCTCCTGCATCCGGAACACGAAGGTGATGCCGTTGTCGTCGACGAGGCGATTGGTGATTGCGGTCGCGGTGATCTCGTTCGCCAATGGGTGCGCCCCAGACGATCACCGCACACGGCGACAACGTCGGAGGGAAAGTACTCGGTGCGGAAATGCTCGGCCCACGATTCCGTCGCGATCCCGGCCGCCAGCACAGCCGACTTTATCTCCAGTTTCACGTAAGCAAGCAGGGTGCCGAGTTCGGGAGAGGTCAGAGCCCCACCCTGGGTGATGCGCTGCTCGAGCTCGGCGTCACTTGGCAGCGACTCAACCTCTCGGGAAAGCCCTTGCCCCTCCAGCGTCGTCAGCATCCTGCGATGTACCGGTGCCATCTCGGCTGCCTCGGCGGGGGCCACCGACAGCAAGGTGTTCTGCGCCCGATTGTGGGCCAGCACTCGGTCGGCGATATCGGCCGTCAGCGATTGCAGCAGAACTGTGCGCTTGTCCCGATCCATGGCGCCGGTGGCGACCGCATCGTCGAGCGCGATCTTGATGTTGACTTCGTGATCGGAGGTATCGACGCCCGCGACGTTGTCGATCGCATCCGTGTTCAAGCGTGTGCCGTGCAATGCCGCCTCGCGCCCGCCCCAGCGGGGTGAGCCCGAGGTTGCCGCCTTCGCCGATCACACGGGCACGCACCTCCCGCCCGGTGATACGGACGGCATCGTTTGCGCTGTCGCCGACCTCGGAATCGGCTTCCGAACTCGCCCGAACATAGGTGCCGATCCCGCCGTTGAACAGCAGATCGACGGGCGCCGACAATATCGTGCGCACCACCTCGTTCGGCGTGTAGTCTGCCCGCTTCTCGTCCAGTCCCAGTGCGGCACGGGCCTGCGGTGAGAGGGGGACGCGCTTCGCCGAACGGGAGAAGACGCCGCCCCCGATGCTGATGAGGTCGCGGCGGTAGTTCGCCCATGACGAGCCGGGCAGATCGTAGAGCCGCTGCCGTTCTTCGAACGCCGTGCCCGCCTCGGGCTGCGGATCGAGGAATACGTGCCGGTGATCGAAGGCGGCGACAAGGCGCACGGACCGGGACCGGAGCAGTCCGTTCCCGAAGACGTCCCCGCTCTGTCCCCGATCCCGACCACGGTGACCGGGTCGGTGTCGGCGTCGATGCCGAGCTCGAACAGATGCTGGCGTACCGACTCCCAGACACCGCGCGCGGTGATACCCATCTGCTTGTGGTCGTATCCGTTGGACCCACCCGAAGCGAATGCGTCCCCGAGCCAGAATTCCCGGCTCGTGGCGATCGCGTTCGCGACATCGGAGAACTGGGCGGTGTCCTTGTCGGCCGCGAGGACCAGATTCGTGTCGTCACCGTCGTGCCGCACCGTGTGTGGTGCCGGGTCGACGCGATAGGTGCCGGACTCGTCTTTGGTGAAGTTGTCGCTCAGATCGAGTAGTCCCTCGACGAACGTGCTGTAGGCGGCGCGGCCGATCTCGAGTTGCTGGGCGCGGTCAACGCCGGTGTGCAGCAGCCGCGGCAGAAAAGCGCCTTTGGACCCGGTGGGGACAATTACCGCGTTCGTCATCATCTGCGCGCGCACCAGCCCGAGCACCTGGGTGCGGAAATCCTCGACCCGATCGGTCCATCGGATGCCGCCGCGCGCGATGTGGCCGAATCGCAGATGGGTGCCCATGACGTTCTGAGCGAACACCCACGTCTCCAGCTGCGGCAAGGGAGCGGGAAGGCCACGAATCCGGCGGGGATCGAGCTTGAAACTCAGGACCGTGTCGACCGATCCGTCGGTGTTCGCGAAGAGTCGCCGGAACGCGTTCGTTCGTAAAGTGGCGAGCACGGTATCGAGCAAAGTCCGAAGGATCAGGTCAGGTTCGATTCCCTGAACCTCGTCGATTGCGCCTTCGATCTGTGCGACCAGGACCTGCCGCCACTACATGGCTGCGGTAGTGACCAGTGCCTGCAGCGCGTCCGCATCGGTAAGCCCGCCGTAGCTCGCTTCGAACGCCTCGGCGGTCCGCGCTGCCGTGGGCGCGTCCAGTCGGTGCTGGCGATAGCGCGAGCGGAGGACGAACTCATACACGTAGGCAAGTTTCCCCTCGGCACTGGTCAGGGTGTGTGGGTGTTCTGCCGCGAGTTCATATCCCAGGTGCCCAAAGATCGGTAGCACGGAAGCAAGGACCATCGGCTCGGTGGTGACGGCGATGGCCGAGCTCAGGTCCGTGGCCGCGCTCTGCGCGAGCGGAGTGACCGTCAGCTGCAGCCGTCGGTGCGGATCCTTCGTCAGTTTGGAGAAGGCCGACAAATGGGAGGCTGCTTGGGCAGGGGAGAACCGCTCCTGATAGCTCAGGGGCACTGCCACGGGGATGAAGTCGTCGTGCCCCGACGTCGACGCCGTGGCGAGCAGATCGTCGAGTTTCTCGGTCCACGACCGGGCCGCTTCCACCACGACTCGCGACAACTCCGCGACATCGATGCTCTCGTCCGCGGTGTGCGGCCATGCGGTGACGTGCACACGCACCAGCGCTGTATCCCCGATTCGAGTGTGGTGATCGACCGCGGCGCCGTCGAGGAACTGGGAGACCGCCGCCACCACTGCCCGTCGAATGACGGGTGAGAACCTGCCCTGGGGGGCGTAGAGCAGAACGGAGATGGCTGGGCCGTAGGTGTCCTGGCGGATGAATGCCCGCACATGGGTGCCGTTGTAGGTGCAGCACCGCGAGGACCGTTGGTGCAAGCTGCTCGGCGGTGCTCTGCAGAATCTCCCGCCGCGGGTAGTCCTGGAGGATATCGAGCAGTTCTAGGCCCTCTCGGGAGCGTGGATCACGCTCGAGCATCGCTAGAGTGCGTCCGGCCGTGCGGTTGACGACCGGGATCGTCCGCGTATCCGACGTGTCGAGGGTGTTCTCGAACAGACCGAGGAAGCGGTGCTCGCCGACCGTGACCCCGCCGGAATTGACGATCTTGATTCCCACGTAGTCCAACGGAGCGTCGCGGCGCACCGTGCTGCGGGTGCCGGCCGCCGATACCATCAACGCATCCGGGCCGAACACGCGAGTCGTGGTCAGCGGGTCGAGGATGTGGTGGCGATGCTCATGGTGGTGGGGCCGAAGAATACCCAGGCCGGTCTCCGGAAGTGGTTCGAGGGTCGTGGTTCCCGACGTCATTTCTTTCACCAGGCGGTAGGAGCAGTAGCCGAGGAATGTGAAGTTATCGGCACACATCCAGTGGAGGAGCTCGCTGGCTTCGTAGGCGCTGTCCAGCTGATTCTCGGTCGCATCAGATTTTAGGGACAGTGCAGCCTTGCGGGCCACGGCTTCCATGTCGGTTTGGTCGGTCACTGCGACAGTGACGTCGGCGAGGGTGCTGCGAATCTCGTTCTCGATCATCGCGGTGAATTCGCCGCAGATAGTTTCTCTTCCATCGGGCGGTTGGAACGTGATCTCCATCCACGACTCGACCAAGGGATCGTCGTCGTACTGATCGTCCTGGCAGGGTTGGGTTATACCGTCCGGGGCGAGCACTCCCTCGGTATCGCGTCGCACTGCCAGTGTGACGTGTCGAAGAGTGGAAACGCTGCCGTGCCGTCGAACAGCCATCACGTCCGAGTCGACCAAGAAGGGAAGATCGGTGCTGACCACCAAAAGGTGCGCGTGATTCGTTCCCGCCACGATGTCGCACTGCACCAGTGCGGCCCCCTCTGCTCGAAGCCGAGCGAAGTTCAGGTACTTATAAGCGCGACCGGCGAGGGCGGTGTCGGCCCAACCAGCGAGATCTTCGCGTGGCTCGTGACGGAAAAGTGCATCGATGTAATCCTGGTAGCTGCCCGGTGCGTCCACCGCCAGGGCGCCGAGTTCAGCGCAGACCTTGAGTTGGCGGTCGTGTTCGAGTCCTTCGAGATTCACGGACATCTCCTGTCACACTTGATGGTGTGGGCCGCCCGGCACTGATTCGTCCTGGATCGATCCGGCCACCATCCCGTCAGCGGAACGGCGTTCTCGATAGCAGAGCCTTAACTTTGCTTAATGCTTCGAGTTCGTTGTCCGTTGTCGCTGGAAGTGGCCTCTACGGGCGTATTTCTCGATGCGAGCGGGTGCGCGTGCAGCAGCGACTGGATGGCCGAGCTGGCACGTAGTTCGGAAAACCTTCCAGTGCAATGGTGTTCAGCTCTACGGGCGATCGAGGCCGCGCCGGCCAGTCGCAAGAGTGGCCCGGTGCTGGCCCCGAGGCGCACGAGAACAGGCACCAGCTGAGGAACCTGACTCACCTCTCCACGGGCAGTGCCAGACCTTCCCCCTACAAGGCGATGGACCGGAAGTGGATCCGGTCATAAATTGATTAACCAGGTGCGCAGGAGCTGCATGCCCTGGTGCATGAGGTCTCCGGTGACGATCAGGACCACCAATAACCCCATGGCGAGGACTATCCGCCGCATCCTGCAGGCGCTTCGATGCATCTGGGATCCTTCCGCACGAGCGATGCTGGCTACACCGATACCGAAGAGCGCTGGACACCGGCGGTGCGGTCGCGGTGGACGAGTTCGATGGCCGCAAACCGGATACAGGTGCATAGCCCGCCGATCGCCAGCTGCAACTCGTCCATCGACGGCAAACTCGGGGCCAACCGGATGTGGCTGTCGCGGGGGTCTTTGCCGCCCGGAAACGCCGAACCTGCTGGTGTCAGCGCGATCCCCGCCTCCTGCGCCAGCGCCACCACCCGCTTGGCCGTGCCCGGTAACATCTCTAGGTTGACGAAGTAGCCTCCTGACGGGTCCGTCCACGACACGATGCCCGAATCGCCGATCTCGCGGCGAAGAATAGTGGTGACGAGCTCGAACTTCGGGGCGAGGATCTGTTGGTGCTTGCGCATGTGCGAACGCACACCGCTCACGTCGCCGAAGAACCGGATGTGTCGGAGTTGGTTCACCTTGTCCTGTCCAACCCGCTTCTGTGAGAGGTGGCCCAGATACCATTTGATGTTCTCCTCGGATCCTGCGAAGAAACTCACGCCACCGCCGGCGATGGTCATCTTCGATGTGGAGGCGAAGACGAACGGCCGCGCCGGTTTGTCCGCGAGGACGGCGAGGGCTAGGACATCGAGGACCTGCGGGGCGTCGCCGATGAGGGCGTGCACGGCATAGGCGTTGTCCCAGAAGATACGAAAGTCCGGTGCGGCGGTCTGCATACTAAGCAGGTCGCGGGTGACCTGTTCGGAATAGGTCACTCCGCTGGGGTTGGAAAACATGGGGACACACCACATGCCCTTGATCTGCGGGTCGTTGGCAACCAATTCCCGGATCGCATCGACATCAGGGCCGTCCGAGAGCAGGGGGACCGCAATCAGCTCGATACCGAACGACTCGGTGATGGCGAAATGCCGATCGTATCCGGGTACGGGGCACAAAAACTTTACCGGAGCGGAGGACCATGGAGCATCCGCGCCTGTCCCATGGATCCACGCAAACGAGAGCACGTCGTACATCGTTTCCAGACTCGACGTGCCACCGGCAATCAAATTTTCCGGGGCGATATTGAGGACCTCGCCGAACAGCGCGCGAAGCGACGGGAGACCGGGGAGTTCACCGTAGTTGCGGCAGTCGATTCCATCGATCATATAGTCGCTGTCACCGGGTAGGGAAAGCATTGCGGCTGAGAGGTCGAGCTGTTCCGGTGAGGGCTTGCCTCGGGTGATGTCAAGGGCTAGCCCTGACGCCTTCAACGCGTCGTACTCGGCGCGGCTCCAGGTGAGCTCGGCGTCGAGTTCGTGGTCGGAGAGACTGTGCAGTGAGGTGGACATCTCGGCTCCTTCAGGTTGGGGATACTCGATGTAGTACTGACGGGGATGGCCGGGAAGCGGCTTCCCACATCGCGGCACTTCGCGGAGGGCCCATGTAAGACCGAGAGGGTTGCGGCAGGGGTCGCCGGAGCCCTTCCGGCTGCATCACAGGCACTCGTCCTGCCTGGGCGGAGTTCGATCGAGTTCATTGGTAGGTCCGACTTATTCCCGACGGGGGCGAAACGGAGCGACTCATCCACGTGCGTGGTCGAAACCGCGCTTGACGACGACCAAACCGCCGTCCTCGTCGAGCCACCCGTGATCCCCGGTGTGGAACCAGCCATTCTGGTCGAGCGTCGAGCTCACGCCGGGAAAGGTGAAGTATCCGGTGAACAACGCGCCGCGGGCAGCTTCGCGGATCAGGATCTCGCCCGAGTCCGTCAGCTTCCATTCGATGTCTTCTCGTCCGGTCCCGCCGTGGAGATGGGCGTCGCTGGGGATGACGTCGTCGATGGACCACGAGCGCAGGTGACTCGCTCCGGCGGCCTCGGTCGAACCATATCCGGACACGGCCCGGACAATCCTGAACCGCCGCATAAACGCACCGTCGGCCGGGAACATGGTTCGTACGCGGTGACGGGCTGAGTTCTTCGGGATAGCGGTGCGCGCGAGAATGTTCACCAGTGGTGCGTCCAGTAGCAGCGCGGTAATCCGGTGGTCGATGGCCTCGGACCAGAAGGTGTCGACTGCTATGGTGCGCCCGAGCAGGGCGTCCGCACCTGCGGTCAGTGCGCCGACGAGGCCGTGCCCGAGGGAGTTGATCTGCGAGAGAGATAGGAGAGTGAGTAATCGATCGCGGTCGGTCAGTGTCATCGCCTCCGCCACTGCCCTCCCCAGTCGGAGAAAGTACTCATGCGATTGGGCGCAGAACTGCGGGATGCCCGGCGTGGGCCGGGCCGGCAGCATGAGCAATGCCGCCGAATACCGATCGGAGTTGGTGCCGGGAGCATGGCTGGGATCGAGCCGAGGGGCAGTTCGGAACGTGCTGATGAGGATCGCGCGGCGAGTTCCAGCGAACGACGGGGTCTCGGGGCCGTCACTGATTACTACCGTCGGGTCGAGGACGTCAAGCATACGCGCCAGGAGCTCTCGAGGATAGGTCCGATCCGCCAGCGCAACGGGCACGCCTGCCAGCAGGCAACTCAGCCAGGCCAGAACGTAGTCCGTCGAGTCTTCTGCCACGATTGCGACACGGTCCTCTGCGGAGAGGTTCCTGGCCAGCAAGTCGGTGGCCCCACCGGCGGCAAGTTCGAGAGCGAGCTGCAACGAGATCTGATCGTCGAGGTTGCCGATCATCAGGTCGGGGCGGGTGGACGCGCGATCGAGGAGAAGATGTGGGAGATTTTCGATCATCACGATCCTTCCGTGTTTTTGGTTCCATCAGCGCAGGGTGACGGGCCGACCGTCAGTCCGTGGCACTGCGAGTCTCTACCGACCAGCGGCATCGAGCGGGAGGGGGCGGGACAGCGACCACATTTGCCGGGCGCGTTCGACCTCGATTGCCGCCTGCCATGCGCGCGATGGTGTGGTCGTCAACCGCAGACTGTTCGCCAAGGACCGAGCGAGTTCAGGATCTCGGGCCACCGGTTCGGCAAGGCGCTGAACCGCCTCGGCGAGATCGGCCACCGGAACTGCCTCCCACACCAACCCGGTGGCAGCGGCGCCTGCCCCGGTCAGCCGGCGCCCGAACACCCCTAGCGCCGCGGCGACCTGGCGGCCGGCTGCCCGCTCAAGAAGATGGAAGTGCCCACCGCCGGGGTGAATTCCGTTCTCGGCGAAGCCCGACACCAACAGCGCGTCCTCGGCGGCAAGACGCACGTCCGCCGACAACGCCAAATTGAGTCCAGCCCCTACCGCGGCACCATTGATCGCGGCAATCGAGGGAACAGTCACCTCACCGAGACGGCGGAACGCACTATAGAGCGAATCGAGCGCCTCGTAGGCCTCATGAGGCTGTGCACTTGCAAGATTCCGTAGTGCGGATCGGTCGGCTCCCGAGCAGAAGGTACTTCCAGCCCCGGTGATTACCACAGCACCCACCGACGGGTCATCGTCGACGGCATCACAGACGTCGACCAGGGCCTGTGCACTGTTCTGATCGAGGGAGTTGCGGGTATCAACACCATCGAGGGTGATCCAGGCAACATTGCTGCGGACGTCGAACCGAACGGAGGTCGTCACCGGGAGACACCCGACTTCCGGGCAAGGGAGTCGACGACGCGGGTTGCGCGGAGTGAACTGACCATCAGGGCCATCTGGGAGTACTCCTTTTATGGGTTTCGATACCGCCCATCATCTCGCCGAAATTGAATAAGTAGAATGGTGATCTCACTGTTGCAGCGCTAAGGTTTGCTTAATGAACCTCACTTCTTCGCAGTTGGCCCTCTTGCTGGCCGTCAAGCAGGGGGGGAGTCTCGCGCGCGCAGCAGAAGGACTCGGAATCACTTCCCCCGCAGTGTCACAGCAGCTCGCCAAGCTTGAACGTGACCTCGGGGCATTGCTGGTCGAGCGCGGTGCGCGAGGTGCCAAGTTGACTCCTCTCGGGAGCCTGCTGACCGAGCACGGCGAACGTGTCTCTGCTGAACTGTCCCGAGCGGAGGAGACTGTTGCGAACTACCTCGGCGCTCACGCCAACCGCCTTCGGCTGGGAGCGTTTCCCTCGGCGGCGGTTTCGTTGCTTCCGGACGGTCTGACGGCGCTGCGTTACCGACATCCCGAAGCCCAATTGTCGGTCATCGACGTGCCCACCGATGGAGGCATTGATCTGATCACCAGCGGTGAGCTGGATATGGCGATCACCGCTTCCTACAGCGGCACACCGAGTGCGGTCGATGGAGTTCGGTTTGAGCACCTTCTCTCCGACCCGCTCCGCGTCGTCCTCCCCGACGATCACCCCCAGTCACAAGGTCCGGCCTCACAGGCGGTGGAGTTGACGGCTTTCGAGAAGGACGCCTGGGCGTGCAGCATCACCGGCAGACCTGCGCGCACACAATTGAACTCGGCCGCTGTCGACTCCGGGTTCGTGCCCTGGGTACCGTTTCAGACCGAGTCCTACGACGTCGCTCAGGCGCTCGCCGCCTCTGGTGTCGCCGTTGCATTCGTTCCTGAGCTTGCCTTGGTGTCTGGCAGGGGAACTCGCGTCCGCCGGTTGAAGCCGGCGCTTGCGCGGGACGTCTTTGTGGCCTTACCGGCCAGTGCCAGCCACGTCGCTCTGGCGGGTGAGCTTCTGACTATTCTGAAAAAGACGGGAATGGCACTCCATCGACGGCAACAATCTGCCGTCGCACTGGGCTGACACTCCCCGCGCCCGCTAGGGGAGTGTGGCAGAGGTATTTACGGCAGACCTGCACGCATACAATCGAGCTCGGTGCATTTATTGTGGTGTACTCGGGACATCAGCGGGGCGGTGAACTTCACTCCGGACCGCAGTGTCACGACCCTTGCGCGTCCCACGCTGCAAATCTGTGCCCGCGAAGTGAATCCGAGCTTGGTGAGAATATGCTCGATGTCACCTTGAGCTGTCCGAGGGGAGATCACCATCGATCGGCGATCGCCCTGTTCGTCAGACCCTGGGTGACGAGTGTAGCGACCTTCTGTTCACGTTTGGTGCCCGCTTCGTCGCGTCGGCGAGTGAGAAGTTCGATGTCTATGTCGGAAGGTTCTTCGTGATTGGTGACCGCGAGCAGCCCACGAACACGCCCTAGTCGATATGGCGATCCGGAGTCTCGTGAGCGTGCTGGACAGACAGAGCCACCAGCTGGTTGATCTCGTCGTTGCTGAGTCGGCGGCGCAGTCCGGTCAATGCCGCGAAATGATCCTTTCGGGAATCTCCTCCGGGTAAGCACTGCGAGGCCAGTCCAGTGCCGCTTTCAACCGATGACGCACCCGCTACCGTCTCTCGCCGAAAGGTACGGCACGTATCGCGCACAGGGGGAAGCTGTTCGCCGCGCGCCCTCCACGTTCGGCTATCCCGCATTCAATCTGATCAGCGCTCTCGAAAGTCGAGGCGCGCAACAACAGCCGAAGCCGCACATAACAGAATTACGAGGATTGCAATATTGATCATCGTGATCTCCCGTCTGATAATCCTGGCGAGCTGGACTGCACGCGCAGCGCAGGAAACCTCACGTAGCGGCTGGCGCGATCCTGTCGAGAAGTATCTTCTTCCCGATCTCCGCACTCGTGCCTTACTCGGTCTGGCCTGTGCTCGACAGATCGGTCACTCTACCGTCACAGATTGGAGGGTCAGGTTTCGTCGGGGCGAGTCTGGTCCGGGCATTCGATGTCTCCGCGCCAGGCGCCTGTTTCGTGCCCGCGCGACTCGATGAACTCTTTGAAGTTCTTCATGTCGTTTTTGACGCGATGGGTGAGGATTCCGAGTTTGTCAGCGACGTTCTCGACGAAGCCGTCGGGGTCGATATCCATCTGCGCTGTCACTCTGGTGTGGGAACCGTCCAATCGGTGGAAGGTGATCACGCCTGCATGGTTGGGCCCTGCGTCGGATTTCCATGCCACGCGCTCGTCGGGGTGTTGTTCGGTGATGATGGCGTCGAATTCTCGCACTTGTCCGGCTATCTCGACGGTCCAGTGTGTGTGGACATTGTCGGTTTGTCGGATTTCGCGCACTCCTGACATGAAGTGCGGGAACGACTCGAATTGGGTCCACTGGTCGTAGACGGTGCGTAGGGGGACGTTGACGCCGGTGGATTCGATCACGGTACTCATGTGGTGCGGGCTACCCGCCCTGTCGGCCACTACACATCGGGTGTTGTCGCGGGGGTCCGTGCGACCCATGTTGTCCGCTCGTGATGTCGACGAGGGAATGTGTCAGGGGCAGACGGGGGTCACCATCTGGTAGATGTGCTGTGCATCCGTTTCGTTGGGTTCGGTGCCGTCGTGGGAGGCCAGTGATCGGATGTCGGTGGCGAGGCGTTGTTCGTCGAGGCCGTCGGTGATGTCTTCGCACGTGCGTACGGCGATGGTTTCGATGCTGGTGTCCTCGCGCTCTCGCGCCAGTTCGGGGTAGCGGGCGCGTAAGGCTGCGACGAACGCGGCGAGTTTCGCTTCGTCGAGGCGGTGCGGCTCGGTCGATGTGGCTGCGGACGTTGAAGTGTCTGCGGTCGTGGTTGTTTCGGTGATCATTCCGGTGGGCGGTGTCACGAGTCCGTTGGTGGTGTCCTGGGTGGAGGTGCTGCTGCAGGCGATCGCTGCGATGGCTGTACCGGTCAGGGCGATTGCGACACAGACTTTGTTCATCTCGGACGCTCCTTTACCTGCGTTCTCCTTTATCTGCGTTGCTGCCCGGCGGGTGGTGTCGATGACCGCCACCGGAAGGTCAGTGGCGGGTGAGGTCGTCGTGTTGCGTCGCCGGGTTCCGTCGCCGGCACGTAGGCGGTTCACCGGGACGTAGGGGGTTCGTTCGTGTCCGCGATTCGTGAGACGGCGGAAACGGAGAACTCGTGCGGTGCCCTCGTTTCGGGGAGCAGGCGACCCACCGCCGTGAGTGACCAGCGTGCTGGTGGGTGCCTGTTCGCGACTCACCCGAACCGTTCGCCGCGACAGGAATTTACCTCGCGACGGACGGTTTCAAACTTCAGCGGTGCGAGCTTTACGGCGATGGAGTGACGGCCTGGTTGTGGAGGAGTGCCTTGTCGTGGGTACACCGATCCGAACGAGTGCGGATCGGAAGGGGTGTAACGATGCTGGATGTCAGACGGGCAATGAGCGATCAGGACCTGGCCGAGGAACGCGGCAGGTTGGAGAATCTGGACGAGATGAGCCGATGCGAGGAGATACGGCTCGAGATCGTGCAGGACGAATGGGAGCGTCGGCAGGCGCTCGTTGATCGTGAGAGTTCCGATAGCGTTAGCAGGTCCGGCAAAACGACGAAATGACCCGACGAACCGCCGGGCCGCGCACGATTACCAGTGGGTATCGAAATGATTCTACCTCGATACATACCGGGTATGCGGTTTATAATCGAGGGTGTGTGGTCGCCCGGGTAACTGACCGCGCATCGAAAGAGGGCCATCTGCGTTGTGTGCTCGACGCAGATGGCGTTGTACCGCCCCGGCTCGACGTGCAGAGCCGGGGCGCCGGGTGCGGCGCTGTCGAAAACCGCCACGATTTTACCGTTCTGCCGAGGCCCGGGTGAACTGGTGGCCGGCGTGCTGTGGATGGCTCATCGGGTGGGCGTGTGAGTGCTGCGCCGATGAGCCATGTGCCCGTACCTGACAAGGAGCGAGCACTCCGACAGTGTAGAGGTTGGTCGACGATGGTCCGCCGGGTCGACGCTGTCGAGGTGCCGGGTTGTGGTGTGCAGCCTGCGAAGTGAACGCATCGA
>Ga0153993_100330_pt1 | contig 17542 bp, 14 predicted proteins | sample TSNC077MetaG_FD_104706 | JGI IMG/M metagenome (GOLD analysis project Ga0153993, IMG submission 104706) | Attine ant fungus gardens microbial communities from North Carolina, USA - TSNC077 MetaG | ecosystem: Host-associated > Fungi > Mycelium > Unclassified | place: USA: North Carolina, Lumber...
CACCCGCCCGCCCCGCCACCGCCCGACCGTCGGGCACCTCTCCCCCGTCGCGCACGTCTTCGTGTACGTGCTGCTCGTCGCGATGCTCGCGGTGGACTACATCCTGCTCTCGCAGGCCCTCACCCTCCTGCTCCGCAACGACAGCCAGTACGGCTCGATCGGCCTGCAGATGTACGTCATCACCCTGGGCATCTCGCTCGCTGTGGTGACCCTCCCGCACGCCGTCGCGATCATCCTGCGCCGGGTGCAGTCGCGGGTCATGGCGAGGGGATGGATCCCCGCCGCCGTCGCCCTCTCCCTCGTGTGGGCAGCGCTCCTGGCCGCGATCACCGTCGCCCGGATCAAGGCGGGCATGGACGCGTCCGCGTCCGGCGGCCTCACCGGCCTCGTCGGCGGGGACACCGCCCCCGCGGCGCCGTCGTTCTCATGGACCGCGCCCGACACGATCATGGCGTTCCTCATGCTCGGCGTGCTCGCCACCTCCGGCGCCGTCAGCTTCGTGATCGCCTGGATGACCACCAAGCCGCTGCTCACCGCGGCCGAGAAGGCGCACGCGCAGGCCGAGCGGCTGCGCGTCCACCGCGACAAGCTGCGCGGGGAGGCCGTGGCCGCCGCCGAGGCGACCCGCCTCGCCTACCAGCTCGACGCGCACGACGCCGTCCGCTACACGGGCGCGCGCGTCACGTTCCACTCCCGGGTCGACGTGGTGCGCGCGCAGCTCGGCGTCCGCCTCGCCCAGCGCGAGCGCGACCCCGAGAGCACGAGCCAGATCATCCGCGAGCTCAAAGCCCGGCGCAGCACCGCCGCGGTCGAAGCCGGACCGGGCGCGCACGCCGCGTCCACCCCGCCGGCCGATCACCCCGCCTGGCCCGCCCAGCCCTGACCTCGAGGAGCACTCGTGCCCACTCTCCCCCGCATCCGCACCGCTCTCGCCGTCGCCGGCGTGCTCGCCCTCGCGGCCGGCCTCACCGCCTGCTCGTCGGCGACCGCGTCCGGCGAGGCGTGCGACCAGTCCGCCCCGCGCAACCTGGGCGTCGTCGCCGGGAGCACCGCCAACGCGCCGACGACCGCCCTGCCCGCCTCGGCCACCAGCCAGCTGAAGGCCGTCGGCGCGAGCAACGGCAGCGTCACCGTCGTCATCCCCTCCGGCACCCCGCAGGTGATGGGGACGACCCTGATCGGCTCCACCGCGCAGGACGCGATCGTGTGCCAGAACGAGCAGCGCACCAAGCTCACCCAGATCACGCAGTACATCGACGGACTGAAGGCCGCGAACGCGCAGGTCGACTTCCTCGGCGCGATCGACCAGGCCGCCCGCAACCTCGGGAAGAACCCGATGGGCGTGCTCGTCGTCGGCAGCGGCCTCCAGACCACGGACCCGCTCGACTTCGCCGGCAGCGGCCTGCTCTCGGCCGACCCGGCGCAGGTCGTCGCCGATCTGACCTCCCGCAACCTGCTGCCGACCGATCTGAAGGGCGTCACCGTCTACTGGTCGGGGATGGGCGACACCGCGGGCGATCAGCAGCCGCTCACCATCCCGGCCCGCAGCAACCTGGAGGCCATCTGGACCGCCGTCGTGAAGGCCGCGGGCGGCACGCTCTCCCTGCTGCCCGAGCCGGCCTCGGGTGGCGCGACGACCGGCCTGCCCGCGGTGACGCCCGTGCCCGTCGAGGCCGTCGCCACCAAGACCGACTGGTCGCATCCCGTCGTCATCCGCGACAGCGAGCTGCGCTTCACCAAGGACACGGCCACGTTCGCCGACCCGGCCGCCGCGCAGCAGACGCTCGCGTCGCTGGTCCCGGCCATCGAGCAGAACGGCCAGGTCGTCACCATCACCGGCACGGCCTCCAAGGACCAGGCGACGAGCAACACCGCCGACCTCGCCCTGTCGCAGCGCCGGGCGGAGGCCGTGAAGACCGCCCTCGTCGGTCTCGGCGTGCCAGCGGCCGAGCTCACCACCGCCGGCGTCGGCCACGACTGGTGCGGCTGGCGGGCCGAGACGGATGCGAGCGGCGCGTACTCCGACGCCGTCGCGGCGCAGAACCGCACCGTCGTCCTGACGTCCGCGGGTGTGGGCCTCTGCGCGTGACGTCGCTGCTCGGGAGGTCGCTGGATCCGGGAATGACTCGCGGCCCGCACCGGTTCGCCCGAGTATGACAACCATCGGACTCATCGGTTCCGGCCACATCGGCTCCCAGCTCGCCCGCCTCGCGGTCGCCCACGGCTACAGCGTCGTGCTGAGCAACTCGCGCGGCCCCGAGACGCTCTCCGACCTCGTCGCCGAGCTCGGACCGCAGGCGCGCGCCGCGACGCCCGCCGAGGCGGCTGCGGCCGGCGACCTCGTCGTCGTCACCGTGCCGCTCGCGGCCGAGGCGACCCTCCCCGTCGCCGAGCTCGCCGGCAAGATCGTCATCGACACCGACAACTACTACCCGCAGCGCGACGGCAACATCCCGGAGCTCGACGACGAGTCGACCACGGTCGCCGAGCGCCTGCAGGCCGTGCTGCCGACCTCGAAGGTCGTGAAGGCCTTCAACCACATCGGCGCCGCCGCCCTCACGACCGAGGGCCAGGCCGCGGGGACCCCCGGCCGCCGCGCCCTGGTCGTCGCCGGCGACGATGCCGAGGCACGCGACCGCGTCGCCGCGCTCATCGACCAGTTCGGCTTCGACGCCGTCGACATCGGCCCGCTCGCGGAGGGATGGCGCATCCAGCGCGACACCCCCGGCTACGTCACGCGCTTCGACGCGGACGGGCTGCGCGAGGCCCTCGCCGCGGCCAAGCGCTACCGCGACATGTAGCCTCCCGCACCTCCCGCAGCCCCGCACATTCGGCACGAATGTCGTGAAACGCCCGCCGTTTCGCGACATTCGTGCCGAATGTGCGTCGGGCGTCCGCTGCGCGCCCCCTGTACAACCGCGCCGCGACCCCGCACAATGACGTGACATGAGCACGTCTCATGTAATCCGGACACCCGATCAGCGATTACGCATCTTCGTCTCCTCCACCCTCCAGGAGCTGGCCGACGAGCGACGGGCGGCGCGGCACGCCATCGAGCGCCTGCACCTCGCCCCCGTGATGTTCGAGCTGGGCGCCCGCCCGCATCCTCCGCGCGAGCTTTACCGCGCCTATCTCGACCAGAGCGACGTCTTCCTCGGCCTGTACTGGGAGCGGTACGGCTGGGTCGCGCCGGAGGAGCAGGTCTCGGGCCTCGAGGACGAGTACGACCTCTGCCCGCCCGACCTGCCTCGTCTGCTCTACATCAAGAGCCCGGCGCCGGAGCGGGAGTCCCGCCTCCGCGCACTGCTCGACCGCATCCGCGACGACGACCGCGCCGCGTACAAGTACTTCGAGACGCCGAAGGAGCTCGCGCGCCTGGTCGAGGCCGACCTCGCCACCCTCCTCGCCGAGCGCTTCGACCAGAGCCGACTCGTCCTCGCCGTTGCGAACGGCGCCGGCGGCGAGTCCGGTTCCCGGCCCGACGCCGGCTCCGAACGCGGGATGGCCGCATCCGGTCCCGCGCGGAGTGCCCGCCTCGACGCCGAGCGCCTGCTCACGCCCGTGCGCCTCCCGGCTCCCCTCACCGCCCTCGTCGGCCGCGACGCCGACGTGGCGGCGCTGCGCGGGATGCTCGCCTCCGGCACGCGGCTGCTCACCCTCGTCGGCGCGGGCGGGATCGGCAAGAGCCGGCTCGCGATCGCGGTCGCGCGGGCCGCCGCGCCCGGCTTCGACGACGGCGCCGTCTTCGTCGACCTCTCCGCCGTGCACGATCCGGAACGCGTCCCGAATCGCATCGCGCAGGCGCTCGGCGTGCACGACACGGGAGACGCGCCGATCACGGAGCAGCTGATCACCGCGCTGCACGACCGCCGCATCCTGCTCGTCCTCGACAACTTCGAGCAGGTGCTGGACGCGGGCCCGCTCCTTATGCGGCTGCTCGCCGAGGCGCCGGGCCTGGCGCTGCTGGTCACCAGCCGCGCGCTGCTGCGGGTGAGCGCGGAGCGCAGCTACGACGTCGGACCCTTGGAGGACGAATCGGCGGTGAGCCTGTTCGTCGAGCGCGCCCGCGCCGTGGCGGGCGACTTCGCCGTGACACCGGACAACGCGGAAGCGGTCGTCGGGGTGTGCGGGGCCGTCGACGGCGTGCCGCTGGCGATCGAGCTCGCCGCGGCGCGCGTGCGGGTGCTCTCGCCGGCCGAGCTGCTCGACCGGCTCGACCGCCGCCTGAGCGTGCTCGTGGGAGGCTCGCGCGACCTCCCGGAGCGCCAGCAGACCATCCGTCGCACCATCGAGTGGAGCACGCAGCTGCTCGAGCCCGGGCAGCGCCGGCTGCTCTCGCGCCTCGGCGTCTTCGAGGGCGGATTCACGCTCGACGCCGTCGAGGCGCTCGGTCACGGCGACGGGGCGGAGGACGCCGACGTGCTCTCCGACCTCGCCGCCCTCGTCGACAGCAGCCTCGTCGGCCGCCACGACGGCGACGAGCGGCCGCGGTTCTCGATGCAGGCGATCGTGCGCGAGTACGCGCGGGAGCAGCTGGAGCGGGACGGCGGGCTGACCGCCGCGCGCGACGCCCACGCGCGGTACATGCTCGCGCTCGGCGATGCCGCCCAGGAGCCGCTGAAGGGGGCAGGCCAGCACGAGTGGATGGAGCGCCTCGGCGACGAGCGCGACAACTTGCGGACCGCCGAGCGGTTCCTCCTCGACCGTCACGACTGGGATCGGGCCGCGCACCTGGCGCTCAGCCTCTACCTCTACTGGTGGGTGACGGGGCTGCTCGGCGAGGTGCGCACCTGGATGGCGGAGGCCCTCGACGCGGGCCAACCGCTGAGCGACCGCACCCGCGCCATCGCCCTCTACTTCACCGGGACCATCGAGTTCTGGAAGGATCCCGACGGACGCGTCGCCGCCTCCCTCGCCGAGAGCGCCGACCTCTTCCACCGCGCGGGCGACGCCGACGGCGAGGGTCTCGCGCGCATCTCCCTCGCGCTCGCGCTCCTGGCGGGCGAGCGCCCCGACATCCCCCGGGCCCAGGAGGTGATGGAGGCGAGTCTCGCCCTGTTCCGCTCGACGGGCAGCGTCTGGGGCGAGTCCATGGCGCACGTGCTGCTCGGGCGGATCGCTCTCGCCCAGCAGGAGATCACCGCCGCGCAGGACCATTTCGAGCGCAGCCTCGCCCTCACCCGGCGCGACGGCGACGCGGTCGGCGAGCGGATCGCCTCGTACCACCTGGGCTGGACGCACCTCATCCGCGGCGATGTGGACGCGGCCCGTCACGACTTCGCCCGCAGCGTCACGGTCTCCGCCGGCATCGGGCACAGCGAGGGCATCGCGTTCGGCCTGGAGGGGATGGTCGCCGTCGCCGCCCTGGCGGGCGACGCCTCCCGGGCCGGTCTGCTGGCCGGTGCCGCGCAGGCGCTCCGGGAGCGCAGCGGCACGCACAACGGGCCGACCTTCACCTTCCACCGCCGCTACCTCGACCGTCTGCTCGCCGGTCCGTCGGCGCCGGAGGTGGAGGCTGCGATGGCGGAGGGCCGCGAGCTCAGCGTGGAGCAAGCGGTCGCCGAGGCCCTCGCCGGGAATGATGCGGACGCCTCCCCGGTTTAGTTGAAGCGTCAACAATCTGGAACTATGATCGGTTGACGCGACACCATTCCGTTTCGACCGAGGACTCACGATGACCACCGACCAACTGCTCGACGCCTCCACGCACATGGCGGCCCCCACCCTCCGCGTCGGCGACCTGGAGCTGATGTCGTCGTACTACTCCGCCGCCTTCGCCTTCGAGGCGCTCGACGAGAAGGCCGACGCGCGCGGTCGCGAGGTGCACCGCGTGCTCGGCCGCAACGGTGTGCCGATGGTGTCGCTCATCCACACGCCCGACCTCCCCGCGGTCGACCCGCGCCAGGCCGGGCTGTTCCACAACGCTTCCTCTTCCCCGACGCCGCGAACCTCGCGGCGACCGTGTACCGCGCCGCGCAGGATCCGCGCAGCCGTTTCGTCGGCTCCAGCGACCACCTCGTCTCGGAGGCGTTCTACTTCACCGACCCCGAGGGCAACGGCGTCGAGCTCTACACCGACCGGCCCCGCGAGACCTGGAGGCGCGAGCGCGGCCAGATCCAGATGGACACCACCTGGCTCGACCCCAACGCGTACCTGCAGGCGAACCTGGCACAGGAGGTCCTGGATGCCGGCTCCGCGCTGAACGGGACCGTCGGGCACGTGCACCTGCAGGTCGGCGACATCGCCACGGCGCGCGCGTTCTACGTCGACACGCTCGGTTTCGAGTCCACGCTGAGCGAATTCCGCGGCGCCCTCTTCGCGTCGGCGGGCGGCTACCACCACCACATCGCGATGAACACGTGGAACAGCGCCGGCTCCGGCCCGCGCGCGGCCAGCCTCGGGCTCGGGGAGGTGGCGATCACCGTCCCGGCCCGCACCGAGCTGGATGCCCTGGCCGCCCGGCTGCGCGACCACCGCATCCCCTTCGCCGACGACGGCCGCTCGATCGTCGCCGCCGACCCGTGGGGCACCCAGGTGAGCGTGGTCCTGCCCGACCTGACCACCGACGAGCTCCTGACCCGCTGACCGCGGCCCGCTCATCGAGGCGGCACGAATTCGCACGAAAACGCGCGAGACGGCGGACTATTCGCCGTCTCGCCTGCGAGCGGGTGCGGGTGCCGGCGCCGGTGGCGTCTCCTGCAGTGCCCTGATGAGGGTCTGAGCGTCGTAGGGGCCGATGTGCCGACGGCCGTTGATGAAGAAGGTCGGCACGGCGGTGATGTCCATCGCCTCCGCGTCGAGCATGTCGTCGCGGACGCGGGCCGTCACCTCGGGCGAGGCCAGGTCGGCTTCGAAGCGGTCCAGGTCGAGACCGAGCTCCTCGGCCCGCCGCAGGATGTCGGACGGCAGCTGGTGCTCCTGGTCGGCGAACAGGCTGCGCTCGAACTCGAAGAACTGGCCCTGGCGCGAGGCGGCCTCCGACGCCTCCGCCGCAGCGAGGGCGTTCGGGTGGAACCGCGTGAGCGGGGCGTGCCGCCACACGTACCGCACGCTATCGCCGAGCTCGGCCCGCACCTCCACCACCGATCCGGTCGCCTTCAGGCAGAACCCGCACTGGAAGTCGCCGTACTCGACGAGGGTGTACGGCGCGTCCGGGTCGCCGTAGACGTGGTCGCGCGCCGGGTCGACGGGACGCACGAGGGTCAGCCCCGCCTCCTCCTTCGGGCGCCGCGCGTCGGAGACGCGGAAGATCACGGTCGCGACCGCGAACGAGATGACCGTCGCGGCGAGCACCCCGACGCGCGCGGCGTTCTGGGCCGTCTCGTCCGGGATGGCGAGGTCGACGATGAAGAGGGAGATGGTGAAGCCGATGCCGCACAGCGCCGCGCCTCCCGCGAGCCGGTCGACCGTGAGCCCGGGACCGAACTCGCCGATCCGCAGCCGCCGCATCGCGAACGTCGACCCGAACACCCCGACGAACTTGCCCACCACCAGACCGGCGACCACGCCCCACGCGAGCGGCGAGACCAGCGCGCCGGCGAGGATGCCGCCATCCAGCCGCACCCCGGCGTTGGCAAGCGCGAACAGCGGCAGCACGACGTACGCCACATAGGGCGACCACGCCGACTGCAGCCGCTCGTTGATCGAGATGGACTCGCGGAGGCTGTTCGCCGCCGCCCGCGCATACTCGGTGTTCGGCGATTGGCGAAAAGTCCGCGCGAGGTCGAGGGCGTGCTCCACGTCGCGCCGGTCGGGCCGGTACACCGGGATGAGCAGGGCGATCGCGACGCCCGCGAGCGTTGGATGGACTCCCGACGCGAGGAACGACAGCCACACCACGATCGCGAGCGTCGCGTACACTGGGCCGCGCCCGGCGGGCAGATATCGCGTGAGGTAGACGCCCACCAGCCCGACCGCGGCGACGATGAGCGGCAGCGGCGTGAAGTCCTTCGTGTAGACGAGCGCGATGATGCTCAGCGCGCCGATGTCGTCGACCACCGCCAGGGCGAGCAGGAAGACGCGCAGCCTCCCCGTGGCGTGCGGCCCGATCAGCGCCAGCGCACCGACCAGGAAGGCCGTGTCGGACGAGATCACGATCCCCCACGCGTGCGCCTGCCCGGTCGACGCCGTGAACAGCACGAAGATCAGCGCGGGGACGGCCAGCCCGAACAACGCCGCCACGACCGGCACGACGGCGCGCGACCAGCTCGTGAGCTCGCCGATCGCGAACTCGCGGCGCACCTCCAGCCCGACCGTGAAGAAGAAGATCGCCATCAGCGCGTCGTTCACGAGCGCGTGCAGCGTGAAGTCGAGGTGGAGGTCGCCGAGGCCGAGCGTGAGGTGCGTCTCCCAGAACGCCTCGTACCCGCTGAACGAGATGTTCGCCCAGACGATGGCGATGACGGTCGCGGCCAGGAGCAGGACCGCGCCGATCCGGCTGCGGCCGGCGGCGCGGAACCGCTCGGCGACGGTGGGACGCCGGTCACGCGACGTGCCTCCGCCGTCGGGATCGGGCGAGCGCTGGATGATCGTGAGGTTGGTCGTCATGGGATCTCCTCTGGCCGATCCGCCGATCAGGCCGGTCCGACGGGGGCGGGTTCGCGCTCGCCCTGGTACTCGGCCGACAGCAGGCGGTAGGACTTCGTGGTGAAGGCGAGCAGCGCGAGCACCACCATCGCGAGGCCCGAGAACAGGAACACCAGCGCGATGCCGCGGGCGCTCCCCTCCCCCAGCAGCCACCCCCAGGTGCTCGCGCCCGCTCCTGTCTCCATGTACGGGATGATCAGGAACTGCGCGAGCGGGGCGATCAGGAAGGCCGTGATCGGCGCGGCCGCGGACTCGAACGCCTGCGCGAACCCGAACACGCGGCCCTGGCGGCCGAACGGCACGATCTTCTGGATCACGGTCTGCTCCGACGCCTCCACCGCCGGGATGAGGGTCATGTACAGCCAGATGCCCGCCACGTAGAGCAGCCACCACTCCCGGATGGTGAAGAGCGCGCCCAGCACCCCCATCAGGGCGACGAGCAGTAGCATCGTCCGGATCGGGTTGCGACCCAGCCCGAACCTCGCCACCAGCAGACCGCCGATGATGAACCCGGTGGACGAGATCCCGAGCACGACGCCCCACCACTCGACGGCGAACAGCTCGAGCCCGTACGGATCCATGAGCGCCATGTAGACGCCGCCGATGAGGTTGTTGAAGGTGGAGAAGATGATGAGCGCGAAGAGTCCGGGCGCGCTCCGGATGGCCGCGATGCTCCCCCGCAGGTCCATCGTCGGCGCGGCGCCCGACTCGGTCTGCGGCTGCTCCTCCGGGATCCGCAGGAACAGCAGGTGCGCGAGCGCCGCCGCGGTCAGGAGGATGGCGATGACCAGCGTCCAGCCCATCCCGAGCAGTCCGATCGCGAGCCCGCTGAAGACGCTCGTGACGATGAACGCCACGCCCTGCACCGTTCCGACCAGCCCGTTCGCGTTCGCGTGCCGCTCCTCCGGCACGAGTAGCGTGTCCGTGGTCGAGAGGGCGATGTTGCGCATGTTCTCCACCACCGACCCGAAGAGGATCACACCGGCGAAGATCCAGAACATCGGACCGCCCAGGTCGAGGAGCGACGACTCGGGGAAGACGAGGTAGAGCGCGCCCGCCACCGCGAACGCGACGAGCGTGATCGTGCCCGCGAACAGCATCACCTGGTATTTGCGGTGCCGGTCGACGATCGTCCCGAACAGGATCGAGAACACGGCGACGAGCAGCATGTAGGCGCCGCCGACGATGCCGGTCGCGAGCACCGACCGTGTCTCCAGGTAGACCCAGAAGGTCAGCGCGAACCAGAGGAACGACGTCGTGACGTTGGCCACCGCCGTGTTCACCAGCACCTGGGCGAAGGTGCGTACTCCTGGAACGGACGTCTCCGTCATGCACAGAGGGTACGGCACCCGTGCCGCCGGTGTCAGCCCGCTCATCCCCGGCCTCGCTCATCCGGCACTCCGCGCGGCGCACGGAGACGATGACGGAGATCGACTATCGTCACCAGGGAACGAGTCAGGGGAAATCGGGATCATGGTCTCACCACGCGCTGTCCGATCGGCGCTTGCCGTCGTGCTGGTCGTCGTCGCGCTCAGCGGCTGCGCGCATGCCGCGCCCGGAGCGACGCCGACCGTGAGTCCGACTGTCCACGCGACAGCGACCCCGTCCCACCAGGCCGGATCCGCGTCGCCGTCCCCGACGGCTTCGCCGACGGCGGGGGCATCGACCTCCGAGCCCTCGGCGCCGGCCGACACGGCGGCAGGACTCGCCGCCGCCGTGCGCGCCTGTCAGGCGATCGCCGGTGGTTTCTCCGCGGCCAATGTCTCTGCCGCGCTGGCCCCCGCCGCGGAAGCGGCCGGGAACGACCCCGCCTGGCAGCCGCTGTCGGATGACCTGACGTTCATCGCGAACAACCCCATCGACCCGAACACCGGCGAGGGTCCACAGAAGACCGTGGACGACGCTTCGGCCGTCGCCGACATGTGCTTCTCCCAGGCCGGCGTCCAGGTGAGTCAGGACTGACATGGCGACTCCCCGCCGAAGGCGCCGCACGATCATCCGCGCCGCTCTCCTCGCCCTCGTCTGCGCCATGATCGCCGGGCTGCCCCTCGCCGCACCGGACGCACCGGCCACCGCCGCGCTGGCCCAGCCGGCCGAGTCGGTCTGCGTGGACACCTGCACGAACGTCCCGGCGACCGCTCAGGCGGCGGCGCAGAGCCTGATGACGTCGTACGGCAACGGAACGCTGATCATCGAGTGGGCCGAGCGCGCGATCATCCCTGCCGAGATCCAGCCGATCGCGAACGGCACGATCGGTCAGACACCGCAGTGCAACATCGACACCCGCACGCTACAGACACTCGTCATCATCATCCGCAACTACGGTTCGGTGCAGGTCAGCGATCTCAACCGCCATTGTGCGAACGACGGCGTCGCCACCTGCGGCAGCAACCCGACCTCGCGGCACTGCGTGCCGAGTTCCGGACCGAATGCGATGGACATCACCTACATCGGTGGGGCGAGAACCCGGGGGAACGATTCGGCCTCGAGTATCTTGTTGCGATTCCTCGACTCGTTCCTGCCGAACGGATCGCGCGCCGGGCAAGCCTCAGGCGGAGACAACTGCGGCGTCTACAGCATGCCGGGTCTCGCGAACATCTCGCGCTTCACCGATTTTTGCACGCACATCCACGTCGACCTCGGGTCCACCACCGCCGGCCTGCGCAACCTGCGGACGCGCTAGCGTCGATCACGACGGTGGCCAGCCGGCGGTCGCGAGGTCGCGCCGGATGCCTATCCACCGAGGCGGCACGAATGCACGCGAAAACCCGCGAGACGGCGAACTGTTCGCCGCCTCGCGGGCCGGGTCGTGCGCGCTACGCGGCGACGACGGCCTCCTCCTCGGCGGGGGTCACGACGCGGGACTCGTCGGCGAGCTGGCGGCGCCGCGCGCTCACGACGTGGGTGACCACGATGAGGAGGATGCCGGCGGTCGCCCAGAGCGCGAGCCGCAGGCCCGCGAAGCCGAACGACTCGCCCGGGAAGTAGGTGAGCGCCTGGGCGGCGTCCAGCCAGGCGGCGCCGTTCCAGAACGTGTGGAGGCCCGCGAAGAGCGGCGGAGAGAGCACGGCCTGGAAGATGCCGCCCGAACTGGTGAAGTTGAGCATCACGAACAGCATCGTGAGCGCGGGCGTCGTCCACTTGCCGAGGATGGGATGCAACCCGATCCCGACGGTCACGATCCCGAAGACGTACAGCGCGCCGAGGAGCCAGATGCTCCACTCGTTGCCGGAGAGCACGCCGTAGATCGGGCCGGCCACGACGACGCCGATCCCCGCGACGACGAGGGATGTGGCCGCTGCGACCGCGAACCGCCAACCGAGCGCGATGCGCGCCGTCACGGCCGCGACCGCGATGGCGCTCGCGTACGATCCGACGCTCAGCGCGACGAGGAGGAAGAACAGGCCCTGCCCAGTGCCGTCCTGCGCGCCGACGGGTCGCACGTCGTCCACGGTCACCGGCAGGTGCTGCTGGTAGGAGATCGGGAGGAGGAGCTTCTCGGCGGCGGAGGCCGTCGTCTCCGAGGCGGCGGAGGCGACGATGATCGTGGCGTGCGTCGCGTCGCTCGCGTAGGCGGCGGCGATGTCCCGGTGCGCGACGGCGGTGCGCGCGGCGGCCTCGTCCGTGACCGTCGTGACGTCGAGCTTCTGCGGAGCGGCGTCGTTCAGCTTCTGCGCGAACACCTCGGCCGCGGGGGTGTCGCCGACGATCGCGATCGGGAGGTCGTGCGGCTCGGGCTGGTGAAACGCGCCCAGGTAGGCCAGCGCCATCCCCGTCGCGAGGAAGAGCGGGATGAGCAGGTGCGTGCCTAGCGCCTTCCAGAAGGAGGCGGCCGGCCAGAACGACGGGCGGGGCGGGACGGTCATCGGGACGACGCGGTGGTTGGACATGACACCTTTACGGATCGGAGTTGCATTGAGCAACACCAATTGTTGCACAATGCAACGACTATGCTGAGGGGTATGGCCGCCCGAGACCCTGAGAGTGCTGACAGGAGCGCCGCCGTCGAGCGCATCCAGTCGGAGCTGACGACGATCGCCCGCCGCGGGACCGCGCGAGTGCGGCGCGAGGACGAGACCCTGTCGTTCGTCGATCAGTCGCTGCTCTCGTTCATCTGCGCCAACCCCGGCTGCCGTGCCGTCGACATCGCTGCGCACTTCCAGCTCAACCGCTCGACGGTCTCGCGCCAGCTCGGCGCGCTCGCGGAGTTCGGCCTGATCGCCGGCGCCGACGCGGACTCCGGTCGCGGTCACGCGCTCGCGGTCACCGACCGCGGCCGCGAGCTGCTCGACCGCGCGGCCGGCAGCGTGCGCGCGGCCCTCGACGAGCGGTTGACCGGCTGGTCGGCGGACGAGCTGGTGCTGTTCGCCGGGATGCTCTCCCGCTACAACGCGATCGACGGCTGACGAGCGATCGACGACTGACTAGCGGACCGGATCCTCGGGGTCGGCTGCGCCGTCCGGGTCGGCCTCGCCCTCGTCCGGATCGCTCGGTCCCGGCTCGGCGTCCGGCCGGCGATCCGCAGCCGACGCGGAGGGCGCCGGAGGGTGCTGCTGCGGCGGCTTCGGGGTGCGCCGCATCTTGATCCCGACGGCGGCCAGCATCCCGACGGCCGCCACACCGAAGAAGACGAGCCCGGCGAGGAGCCACGGCTGACTCCCGGGCGCGGGCGCGGCGCCGGTCAGCAGCTCGGCGGCGGAGGGGACGGCGATGAGACGCGCGGCCATCGGGGGTCTACGGCGAGACAACGTCATCACCTCCGCGCCCCATCGTGCCGTGCGAGGCGAACCCGTGCAACCGAGCGGAGGTCGGTGGTCAGGCGAACGCGGCGTCGAAGAGCGCGCGGGCACGCGAGGCGGTCGCCGCGCGCCGCTCGACCGGGGTCCGCGCGAGCAGATCGGCGAGCATCTCGATCGCGAGCAGCGCGTCGGCCGGTTCGACCTGCTCACCGACGCGGCCGACCTTCTGATCGCGGGCGAGCAGGGCAGAGACGATGGCATCGAGCCGCGCGCCCAGCTGGGCGGTGCCCTCGCCGAGCTGGTCGGCATTGAGCATGTCGATGAACGCGGTGGAGACGAGCGCCTGCTCCACCACGCGGTCGAGCAGCACGTCGAGCGTGGCGTCGGGATGCGCGGCGATCGCCTCCAGCGCCGTCATGTTCTCGTCGAACACGGCCACGGCGAGCGCCGTCCGCGTCGGGAAGTGCCGGTACAGACTCCCCTGCCCGACGCCGGCCCGCTTGGCCACCGCGTTCAGCGGCGCGTTGTACCCGGCGGTGGCGAAGATCTCCCGTGCGGCGGCGATGAGGGCGCGGCGATTCTCGGGCCCGGCGCTCGGCCCCCGGTTGCTCTTCCCCTCACCTGACACGGGTGCTAGCGTACAACCGGACACAGGAGTCCGGTTGGAGGCGTCATGGCCGTGCAATGGGATCGTGAAGTGGATGTGCTCGTCGCCGGGTCCGGCGCGGCAGGCATGACGGCGGCCGTCACGGCCGCCGATCTGGGCCTGAGCGTGCTGGTCGCCGAGAGCACCGAGCGCTGGGGCGGGACGACGATGCGCTCGGGCGGGGGCCTCTGGCTCCCCGACAATCCGGTGATGAAGCGCGCCGGCATCCGGGACTCCCGCGCCGAGGCGCTCACCTACCTGCAGGCGGCGATCGGCGATCCGGACATCCCCTCGTCGACGGTCCGTCGCGAGGCCTTCGTCGACGCGGTCACGCCGCTGGTCGAGCTGCTCTCGCGGCTCGGCGTGCAGTGGATCCCCGCCGTGAAGTATCCGGACTACTACCCCGACCGCCCGGGCGGGAAGATCGGCCGGTCTCTCGAGGTGAAGCCGTTCAACGCGCGCCGCCTCGGCGACTGGCTCGCGACCTCCCGCATCGGGGACGCCATCCCGGTGCCCCTGCGCAACGGCGACGTGTACCTGCTCTCGCGCGCGTGGTCCACGCCGTCCGGCTTCGTCGCGGGAGCCGCGTTCGTCTTCCGCACACTCGGCGGCCTGGTGACCGGCCGCAAGCTCGTCGGGATGGGCGGCGCGCTCATGCTGAGCCTCGGCGACATCGCGCGCCGGCAGGGCGTCGAGCTGCGCCTCTCCTCCCCCGTCACGGAGCTGGTGAAGGACGACGACGGCCGGGTGGTCGGGGCCGTGCTCGCCACGCCGGAGGGGCCGGTGCGCGTCCACGCCCGTCGCGGCGTCGTGCTCGGCGCGGGCGGCTTCGCGAACAACACCGCTTGGCGGCAGGAGTACCAGGGCATCCCGGGCTACAGCTCGGCGGCGGAGGGTGACCTCGGCACCGCGATCGAGCTCGGCCGCGATGCCGGGGGCGCGCTCGACTATCTCGACGACGCCTGGTGGGGCGCGTCGGTGCCGCTGCCCGGCAAGCAGCCGCTCTTCGTGCTCAACGAGCGCAGCGATCCGTTCAGCATCGTCGTCGACCAGACCGGTCAGCGCTACCTCAACGAGTCCGAGAGCTACATCGACTTCGGCCACGACCTCCTCGCGCGCGACGGGATCGTCCCGGCGAACCCGTCGTGGCTGGTGCTGGATGCGCGGCACCGCCGCCGCTACATGTTCTCCGCGCTGCTCGTCGGCGGCAAGAAGCTGTTCGCCGAGGGGATCGCCGTGAAGGCGGACAACCTCGACGGGCTGGCCGAGGCGATGGGAGTCGATCGGGAGACGTTCCTGGCCACGATCGAGCGCTTCAACGGGTTCGCCCGCACGGGCGTCGACGAGGACTTCGGCCGCGGCCGCACGGCGTACGACCGCTACTACAGCGACCCGCGGGTGAAGCCCAACCCTAATCTCGGGCCGATCGAGAAGGGGCCGTTCACCGCGGTGAAGCTCGTGCCCGGCGACCTGGGCACGAAGGGCGGGCTCGTCACCGACGAGCACGCCCGGGTGCTCACCGAGGCGGGCGAGCCCATCCCCGGGCTCTATGCCGCCGGCAACACGACCGCGTCCGTGATGGGGCACACCTATCCCGGCCCGGGCTCGACCATCGGCCCCGCCGCCGTGTTCGGGTATCTCGCCGCACGGCACGCGGCGCTCGCCGACCCCACCTCCTCCCCCGTCACCGCCCGCACGACCGACAAGGAAGCCAGCGCATGACCCCCAAGCCGCTCTCCGCCGACGACTCCATCAAGACCTGGCTGGACCACCCGACCGGCGGCCCGATCATCCGCGAGCTGCTGGCCCAGGCGGGCCAGAGCCCGGAGGTGCTGCGGCCGGTCAGCCGGCTGGCACTCAAGCGCCTCATCACGCTGAGCAAGGGCCAGTTCTCGCAGGGAATGGTGGACGATCTCGTGCGCCGCGCCAACGCGGCCGACGGCGCCGTGGATGCCGCCCTCGACTCGGCGGCCGCGTCCGCAGCGGCGGAGGCTGCCTCGCCCGAGGCCGCAGCACCGTCAGAACCGGCCGTCCCCTCCGCGCCGGAGCCCGCCGAGTGGGCGGAGCGCATCACCCCGGGCCGCTTCGACGGCAAGACCGTGATCGTGACCGGCGCGGGCTCCGGAATCGGCCGCGCCACCGCCTCCCGCATCGCCCGCGAGGGCGGCCGCGTCGTCGCCGTCGACGTCTCGCGGGAGCGGCTCGACCAGTTCGTCGCCGACCACCCGGGGGCCGACATCGTGGCCCTCACCGCCGACATCACGGACGACGCCGGCGTCGCCGAGATCGTCCGCGCCGCCGGTGACCGCATCGACGGCCTCGCCAACATCGCCGGGATCATGGACGACATGACGCCTGTGCACGAGCTCACGGACGCGGTGTGGCGCCGCGTCTTCGCGGTGAACGTCGACGGCACGATGAAGCTCATGCGCGCCGTGGTGCCCGCCATGCTCGCCGCCGCGGCCGGCTCGATCGTCAACACCGCCTCCGAGGCCGCCCTGCGCGGATCGGCGGCCGGGGTCGCCTACACCGCATCCAAGCACGCCGTGGTCGGCCTCACGAAGAGCAGCGCGTTCATGTACGGCCCCAGCGGGATCCGCGTCAATGCGGTCGCGCCCGGCCCGACCATCACGAACATCGAGGCGAGCTTCGGCTCCTCGCTGGGCGCCGACCGCGTGCAGACCGCCATGGCCGTCATGCCCGATCCGGCCGGCGCCGACGCGCTCGCCGCCTCCATCACGTTCCTGCTGAGCGACGACGGCGTCAACATCAACGGCGTCGTCCTGGCGAGCGATGGAGGCTGGTCGGCCGCCTGACCGGACGGCGTCACCGCGGCCGCGCTTGACCGCCGCGGCACGCCCGTTGACCGTCCGCGAAGGGCCGGCCGGCGAGCGTTCCGCGGGCCCGGCGGCGCGTGGGAGTCTCGGAACGACTCGAGGGAGAGGCGTCCGGGATGCAGACCAACGGTGTACGCAGCGCGATCGTGATCGGCGCGGGGTCGGCGGGTTCCGTCGTCGCCCGGAGGCTGGCCGACGCCGGAGTGGCGGTGACCGTGCTGGAGGCCGGCGGCGAGGACACGAACCCCGCCATCCACGACCCCAGCCGCATGGGCGAGCTCTGGCACAGCCCGGACGACTGGGACTACTTCACCGTCCCGCAGGAGCACGCGGCCGGCAGAGAACTGCATCTGCCGCGCGGCAAGGTGCTCGGCGGCTCTCACTCGCTGAACGCCATGATCTGGGTGCGCTGCGCGCCGGCCGACTTCGACCACTGGGCGGCACTCGGCAACGACGGCTGGGGGTGGGACGACGTGCTTCCCGTGTACCGCGCCATCGAGCGGTTCTCCGGCGGCGCCTCCGAGCTGCACGGTGCGGAGGGCCTGCTCGACGTGACCGACGACTATCCGCTCGACCCCATCCAGGAGTCGATCATCGCGGCGGCGGTCGAGGAGGGCCTCGAGCACAACCTCGACTACAACGGCGACCACCTCGACGGGGTCTCGCAGCAGCAGATCACCGTGCGCGACGGGCAGCGGCTGAACACCTACCTCGCGTACCTCAAGCCCGTGCGC
>Ga0153993_100333_pt1 | contig 17528 bp, 15 predicted proteins | sample TSNC077MetaG_FD_104706 | JGI IMG/M metagenome (GOLD analysis project Ga0153993, IMG submission 104706) | Attine ant fungus gardens microbial communities from North Carolina, USA - TSNC077 MetaG | ecosystem: Host-associated > Fungi > Mycelium > Unclassified | place: USA: North Carolina, Lumber...
CCTGCTCGTGGTCACGCTGTCATCCCATCATGTCCGGCTGTGCGCATACTCCGGGTCCATAGGGACCTGCATGCTAAACTCGATGCTAGTTTTTATTGTTTCTGTTCGGATCCCCGGGAGCCCAGCCCCCGGGCTGGGACCAAAAGGGGGTCACGCATGGGGCGCGGCCGTCAAAAGGCAAAGCACACCAAGATCGCTCGTGAGTTGAAGTCGTTCAGTCCGACGGTCAACTACGACGCGCTCGAGCGCGAGCTGACCGGACATTCACACCACGAGGACGACCAATACGCCGCGTGGGCGGACTACGAGCCGGAGGAATCCGGCGACGGCTACGAGGACGAAGAGACCGAGACGCCGAAGCGCGCCTGACGAGTCCCGCCCCTACAACCACCCTTGCCGGGTGGCGATCAGAACCGCGTCCGAGCGGTTGCGCGCCGCGGTCTTTCCGATCGCGCTCGACAGGTGATTGCGCACCGTCCCCTCGCTGAGGTGCAGTCTGCGCGCGATGTCGGAGATCGTGCCGCCGTCCCCCGCCAGGGCCAGCACCTCCGCCTCACGCGAGGTCAGCGGTGAGACACCGGAGGCGAGCGACTCGGCGGCGAGCGTCGGGTCGACGACGCGCAGACCCGAGGCGACCCGGCGCACGGCGTCAGCGAGTTGCCCCGACGGCGTGTCCTTGACGATGAAGCCGGAGGCCCCCGCCTCCATCGCCCGGCGCAGATAGCCGGGACGCCCGAACGTCGTGACGATCAGGGAGCGGCAAGCGGGCAGAGCGGTGCGCAGGGCGGAGGCCGCCTGGATGCCGTCGAGCCCGGGCATCTCCACGTCGAGCAGGGCGACGTCGGCGGCGGACTCCCGGGCCGCGGCGACGACCTCGTCCCCACGGCCGACCTGGGCCACCACCTCCAGGTCCGGCTCGAGGACGAGCAGGGCGGCGAGCGCCCCGCGCACGAGCGCCTGGTCGTCGGCGAGCAGCAGGCGGATGGTCATGCGGTCCTCCGAACCGTCAGCAGTGTTCCGCCGCGGGTCCCCGCCGCGATCTCGACCGTCGCCCCCGACGTGCGAGCGCGTTCGGCGAGCCCGGCCAGTCCGGAACCGCGCACAGCGGCGGCGGCGGGCACGGAACCGACCGGCGCCGGACCGAGCCCGTCGTCCTCGATCGCGAGGGCGTCGCTCCCGACGGTCACCCAGCAGTTGCGGGAACCGGAGTGGCGGATCACGTTGGTCACGCCCTCCCGCAGCACCCAGCCGAAGAGCTCCCGGAGATCGGGCGCGACCTCCTCACCGTTGCGCGGGAGGTGCGCGGTGATGTCGGCGGCGGCCAGGCTGGCCTGTGCCGCGGCGAGCTCGGTCGAGATGCTCATCTCGCGGTAGCCGGCAACGGCCGCCCGCAGATCGGCGAGCGCGGAGCGGGTGAGGCGTTCGATATCCGCGAGCTCGGCCTCGGCCCGCGCCGGGTCCACGGGGACGAGCCGCCGGGCGAGCTCGGACTTCACCGTGACGACGGTGAGGGAGTGGCCCAGTACGTCGTGCATGTCGCGCGAGAAGCGCGACCGCTCCTCGATCACCGCGAGCCGGGCGATCTCGCCCTGCGCGCTGCGCAGCTTGCGGAGGGCATCGATCTGGCGGGCGAACGCGCTCATCATGATGCCGATCGAGACGGTGACGAGGGCGATGAACCAATAGTCCTCGAAGCTACCCGCCAGGAAGAACACCACCAGCTGGACCGCGCCCAGCGCCACGATGAGAGCGGTCGAGAGCACGGGCCGCGCCACGACCATCCCGATCACGCAGGCGACGTAGACCCAGGTCCAGCAGGTGATCTCGCCGAGCGAAGGGATGAGGAGGAGCGTCAGGGCGAAGTACCCGGCGATCGCGAGCATCCGCGTGCGCTCGCCCTCCCACCAGAGCAGCGGAGGGAGGGCGAGGAAGCCCGCGTAGACGAGCACGAGGAGGAACGTCGTGATGATCTTCTCGGCGAGGGAGCCGTCCGACGTCCAGAGACCGGCCAGAACCGAGATCTGGTAGACCAGGCCGATCAGCGCGCCCGGATACCAGCGCCGTGCGGCCTGATGGGTCAGCCGGGCGCGGAACCCTGCCGGCCGGCGCTCCTCGACCTCGTTGCTGAACACGTCCCTACCCTAATCAGCCGCCGGTCAGCCGCGCGCGGCGTCGCGGCGGTAGCGCCAGACGATCAGGGCGCCGAGGGCGACGGTCCAGGCGGCGAGCACCAGCGCCGGGGTCAGGGCGTCCCCGCTCTGCAGGGCACCGAGCTGACCGACGCGGTTGAGCCAGTACGAGGGGACCGCCTTCGCCACGTTCGCGACCCACACCGGGAAGATCTGGAGGGGGATCCAGAGCCCGCCGAGCACGGCCATCCCCATGAACACCGCCATGAAGAGTGGCTGCGCGAACTCGGGCTTGGCGAACTGCCCGATCAGGATGCCGAGCAGGGCGAACGGGATGACGCCGCACCAGATGCCGAGGGCGGCGAGCAGCCAGCTCCCGGCCGACAGCTCCGGGTGGTAGAGCGCGAGCGACACCCCGATGATCACGACGATGCTCACCAGTGCGAGGGCGAGCGCCGCGACCATCTTCGAGACGAGGTAGCCGGTGCCCGAGAGCGGGGTGACGCGCAGCTGGCGGTTCCAGCCGATCGAGCGCTCCGTAACGATCCCGAACGCCTGCGAGAGGGCCGCCATCATGCCGCCGTACGCGGCGACCTGGATGGTGGTGACGACGATCCACGGCAGGTGCGTCACCGCATCCACCTGGCCGCGTCCGCCGAAGGTGCCGCCGAACGCGATCAGCATCACGAGCGGGACCGCAAGGGTGAACACCATCGAGCGCATGTTCTTCAGCTGACGGAGCGACTCGCGCCCCAGGTAGGCGATGCTCATCGCGTCGCTCCTTCCGTCTCGTGCGCCTCGGTGAGGGCGAGGAAGGCCTCGTCCATCGTGTGCGCGGTCACTTCGATGTCATGGATGTCGTCGTGCGCGGCGAGGAGCGCCCGCAGCGTCGCGTCGGAGTCGTCGCTGACGAGGGCGAGCTGACCGGCCCGATGCTCGACGCTGCGCACGCCGGGCAGTGCGGCGAGCGCGGCCTCCATCGCCGGGCTCCAGGCGAAGTCTGCGGAGGCCCGGATGCGGCGGCCCGAGACGACCGCCTTGACCTCGGCGGGTGTGCCGTCGGCGACGACGCGGCCACGGGCGAGCATCACGATCCGGTCGGCGTAGGTGTCGGCCTCGTCGAGGTAGTGCGTGGCGAAGACGACCGTGCGGCCCTCCTCGGTGAACTCGCGCATCGACTGCCAGAAGGTGCGCCTGGCCTCCACGTCCATCGCGGCGGTGGGCTCGTCGAGGAAGAGCAGGTCGGGGTCCGACACGACGGCGACGGCGAACCGGGCGCGCTGCATCTGCCCGCCGGAGAGCTTGGCGACGCGCTGCTTGGCGATCTCGGTGCACCGCGCCCGCTCGAGCGCCTCGGCGACGCTGAGCGGGTGCCGGTGCGCGGCGGCGACGAGCGCGACGCACTCGGCGACAGTGAGGGTGGGGAGCAGGGCGCCGCCCTGCAGCATGGCGCCGACCCGGCCCTCCCGGATGGCGCGGATCGGCTCGGCGCCGAACAGCTCGGCGGTGCCCGCGGAGGGCCGCGCGAGGCCGAGGGCGAGGTCGATGGTCGTCGACTTGCCTGCCCCGTTCGGGCCGAGCAGGGCGACCACCTCGCCGGGGCGGATGGTGAGGTCGACGCCATCGACGGCGGTGAGCGAGCCGAAGGACTTGCGCAGGCCGGCGAGGCGGATGGCGGGTGTCTGATTCACGCTCTCAGCCTCCCGCCGCGGCCGGCCCGGCGCGCAGGGCCGGTGTCAGGAGGTGGGGGTGATGAATGTCATGGGTGACGCACCGTTCGCAACATTCAGAAGTAGTTCTGAACTATGATCGAGGGATGCTAACCGCTGCCCGCCCACAACAGGTCTTCCAGTCCTCCGAACTCAGCCGCAACTCGACCCGGGTCTTCGCCGCTGCCGAGGATCAGCCGGTCGAGGTCACGCGCCGCGACGGAGAAGATCTCGTCCTCATGTCCAAGAGCGAGGCGGACGCACGCGACGGACTGCTTCAGCTCGCCGCGACTCTCATCGGCGTGGCCACCGACACCCGAGGAACGCTGGCGGAGCGCATGTCCGAGGCCCTGCCGTGGATGCTCGCCCTCAGCCCCGAGGACCGCGAGACCTGCGCGAGCGATCTCATCCGGGCGGCTCGTGCTTCATTCTCCACCGGGCAGGCGCACCTCGCGGTGGCCGAGCTGAACTCCTGGCTCGAGACCGCTACCGCGATCGCTGCAGGGCTCTCCCCGGCATCGGTCGACTGGCTCGACGCCGACCTCCCCGTCGAGCGGCCGTAGGTGGCGCGAGAGAAGAAGGTCGCCCGGCCGACCAAACGCAGCGAGTACGGAATCGAGTTCGCCACCAGGCAGGCACAGGTCGGCTGGACCGACCTGTGCGCCACGATCCGCGGACCGCTGGCCGACGCGTGGGACTTTCTGACCCGCACCCCTCTGGCTGAGACGCCGACGAACTACCCGCTGAAGGGTGCGCTGGGGACCATCACGCGCGACGGCGCCGTCCACCAACGCTGGCAGCACAAGCCGACCCTCAAAGGCGACGCACGCATCTGGTTCTACGTGGACGGTCAGGTCGTGCACCTGGAGCAGGTTCACACTCACCACCCGAACGCGACGAAGTAGAGGCGGTGGGAGCCCCTCCTCGACCGGATGCGGAGATCGATCAGGCGGCGGCCCCGTACCCGCGCAGGAACGCATCCACCGTCGCGGCGATGTGCGCCTCGAGGTCGGTGTCCGTGAACGTGTGGCCGGGGTCGAGGAGCAGGCGGTCCTGCAGCGGGCCGACCAGCGCGTAGGCGAACTGCGTGGCGGCGCGGACGGGGTCCGATGCGGCGAGCGCGCCCTCGTCCGCCAGCGTCCGGAACCGGTCGGCGAGGAGGTCGATCGTCGCGGCCGGCCCGGCCCGCCAGTATCCGGCAGCCGCTTCCGGGAACCGGACGGCCTGCGAGATCGCCAAGCGTCGCAGGCTGACGACCTCCGGCCGGAGCACTCCCCGCACGAGGACGTCGGCGACGGCCAGGAAGCGGTCGCGAAGGGGTCCGTCCCCCTCCAGGCCCGCCGTCGCCGACCTCAGGATGCCGCCGGCCTCGGCGGTGACGACCGCCAGCAGCTCGACGAAGAGGGCGTCCTTGTCGGCGAAGTTGCTGTAGACCGTCGCCTTGGAGACTCCGGCGGAGGCCGCGATCGCCTCGATCGTCGTGCCGGCGAAGCCATCGCGCAGGAACAGCTCGCGCGCGGCCGTCAGGATCTCCGCCGTCTTCCGCTCGCGCACGCTGCACCCTCCCTTGACCTGGCCGCCGACGCCAGCCTATCCTGATCAAACTAAACGGTTCAGTTCAGATTGGATGACCATGTCGCGCACCGTGCCGGGCGAATCGTCCACCTCCCGCATCGACTGCACACCCGACGCCCGGGTCACCAAGTCCCTGCTGGGCTACGGCGTCATCGCCGGGCCCTTCTACGTCGTCTGCTCGGTCGTGCAGGGTCTGCTGACGCCGGGCTTCTCGTTCGCGACGGACAGCTGGAGCCTGCTCTCCCTCGGCGGTGCGGGCTGGGTGCACATCGCCGTCTTCGTCCTCACGGGGTTGATGACAGCGGCGGCCTCGATCGGCTACCGCCGCCATCTCGCGAGCGGGCCCGGGCGCACCGCCTGGGTCTTCCTGCTGATCTACGGGATCCTGCTCATCGCGGCGGGGGCAGCCCTGCCCGATGCGACGGGGGCGGGCTTCACTGTGCACGGGATGCTGCACCTTCTGGCCGGAGGGCTCGGGTTCGTGGCGTTCGCCATCTGGTCGTTCGCCCTGGCGCGGCGCCTGCGCAGGACGTCGGCGCCGGCCTCCGCGACGAGCATCATCGTGGGCGCGCTGCTCCTCGTCGGCTTCGTGGCGATCGCGGTGTCGGGAGGCTCGGCCGTCGCCACGATCGCACTGACGGTGGTCGTCATCCTCGCCTGGGCCTGGCTGGCCGTGGTCTCCGTCTGGATGTACCGCGAGGCGGCCGAGGCGGGGCGCATCGTCGTGCCTGCGGCTGGCTGAGCAGAGCCGTCAGATCCAGCCGCGCTCCTCGGCCATGAGGACCGCCTGCTGGCGGGTGCTGACCGAGAGCTTGCCGATGACGGCGGAGACATGATTGCGTACCGTCCCCGGCGCCAGGGAGAGCGCGCGGGCGATCTGACCGGTCGTCTCGCCGCGCCGGCCCGCGCGCAGGACGTCCAGCTCCCGGTCGGTGAGCGGGGAGCGCTCGTCGCTCAGGGCGTCGGCCGCGACCTCCGGATCCACATACCGCCGGCCCGCCGCGACCGTGCGGATGACCGCCGCGACCTCGGCGGCATCCCGCGACTTGGGGAGGAACCCCGAGACGCCCGCCGCCAGCGCACGCCTCAGGACCCCCGGGCGGGCATGCCGAGTGATGACGATGCAGCGGGTCGGGAGGGCGCGCGTCAGCCGAGCGGCGACCTCCACCCCGTCGAGACAAGGCATCTCGAGGTCGAGCAGGCACACGTCGGGCGTCGTGCGGAGAGCCTCGGCGACGGCCTGCTCACCGTCGGAGCACTCGGCGACGACCTCGATGTCGGCCTCCAGCCGGAGCAGCGCCGCGAGCGCGGAGCGGATCATCCCCTCGTCGTCGGCGATCAGGACTCGGATCATGTCCTGGCCTCCTCGGCCGGGACGGTCACGACCAGCCGGAACGACTGCGCTCGGTGCTCGACCGCCAGCGCGCCGCCTGCGTCGGAGACACGGCGGGCGATCCCCGGCAACCCCGATCCCCCGCCGTCGCCGGAGGACTCCCGGTCGTCGGCGTCGTTCTCGATCGCGAGTCGCCACGTGCCCGCGTCACGGGCCAGAGAGAGGAGCGCCCACCGTCCGCCGCCGTGTCGCAGCGCGTTAGTGGTCGCCTCGCGGATGACCGGTCCGAGGACGGCGGCCGGCGCGAGATCGGCGTCGCGGTCGACCGTCGTCTCGGCGGCGACACCCGCCGCCCGCAGCAGGTCGACGGCGTTCGCGAGCTCGTCACGCAGGGGGACGGAGCGGAAGCGCAGCGCGAGGTCCCTCGTCCCCTGCCGCGCTTCGTCGACGCTCGACCTCGCCGCACGCACCTGAGCGAGCGACGCCTCCGGGTCGCTCGTCATCAGCCGCTCCGCGAGCTCCAGCTGGAGGGCGATGACCTGGAGGTGGTGCCCCTGGAGATCGTGGACGTCGGTCGCGACCCGCAACCGCTCTTGGGTCGCCGCCAGGCGCGCCTCCGCGGCGCGAGCGCGATCGAGGGTGAGGACCACGTCCCACCACCACAGCGACAGGATGGTGACCGCCGGCAGGGAGGCCGCGTAGAAGCCGAGCAGGAACCAGGTCGAACCGCCGTCGGCCGGGATGCCGAACCGCGCGTCGATCGCCCAGAGCGCTGCGAGCAGGACCGTCACCACGAGCACGACCCGCAGACGGATGCCCGGCCCCCAGTTCAGCAGGATGATCGTCTCGACGAGCGGGACCGCCGCGATGACCCAGATCCCCGTGGCATATCCCAGCACGAGCGAGCACGCGAGCGCGACGAGGAGCGGGACGAACGCCCGCCGCCGTCGCACCGGCACCGCGTCCTCGTCCCTGCGCCGGTAGTCGAGCAGCATCGGAACGGTGGCGGCGATCCACAGCACCCCTGCGAGACCCGCGGCAAGCACGGACCCCGTGTCGAAACCCGCGCCGACGAGGGCGGCCTCCCAGAACAGCACGAGCATGACGACGAAGAAGACGACGGTGCCGAACGTGTACCACCACGTCGCGGACACCCCTCGGCTGAGCCGCGGTGCGATCCGTGCCGTGGCGGCAGCACCGGCGGCCTCCGCTGCCTCTGCCCCGTATCCCACCCGTTCATCGTAGGTGCGTGACGAATGTCACGGATCGCCCGAGCGGAACGCCCGGGAACCGGTGACGGTCGCACACTACCGGCCCGCACCCGCGACCGATGGACTCGGAAGGAGCATCCACGACCGACCGATCGGAGCAACCACCATGAACCTCGTCGACGCCCTCCAAGACCTCGTCGGGCACGTGCCCGACCTCGTCCAGCCGCTGATCGTCGCCGCGGCCGGCGCCATCCCCTTCGTCGAGGGCGAGGGGGCCGCGACGATCGGGATCATCGGCGGCATCACTCCCGCGATCGCGATCATCGCCGCGATCGTCGGCAACTTCGCCTGCGTCGCCGTGCTCGTCCTCCTCGGCTCGGGAGCGCGCCGCGCCGTCGTGACCCGCAGCCGGGCGCGGAAGCAGGCCGCGGCGGTCGCCGCCGGCAACGGCGTCGCCGCCGATCCGGACCTCGGGGCCGACCCCGCACCGGCCCTCTCACCGCGCAAGGCGAAGTTCCAGCGCGCGTTCGAACGCTACGGCGTTCCCGGCGTGAGCCTGCTCGGGCCGCTGCTGCTGCCCACGCAGTTCACCGCGACGATGCTCGCCGCGGCCGGCGTCGGGCGGGCGCGCATCCTGATCTGGCAGGGCGTCGCGATCGTCGGCTGGACGGTCGCCGTCTCGCTGGTCATCGGAGGCGTGGTGACCACGCTGAGTTGACGTCGCCGGGTCGCGCCGTGGCGTCAGGCGTCGGCGTTCTTGAGGGTCACGCCGCGCAGGACGCTCACCACTCCCGCGATCCCGCCGACGGAGAGGATGGCGCCGACGATCAGGAGCAGCAGGTCCTGTCCGGTCGTGCCGCCGGGCCGGGCGGTCGGGTCGGCGACGGGGAGCGCCGATGCGGGTCCGTCCGCGTCGCGCGAACCCGCGACGGCGAGGGCGGCGGCCGCGGAATCGTTCGGTCCGGCCGCCACGGCAGCGGCCGGCGTCGCCACGGCCGGGAGCAGGACCGTCGCCGACGCGGCCCCGACCGACGTGGACGCCCGCTGCAGGAGCACGAAGAACGTCGCGGACGGCGAGCCGACCGGCCGCCCTGCCAGGGGGATGCGGACCTTCGCCTCGCGCACCCCGTCGGCGAGCACGACGGTCCCTGAGGTCGCGGTGTAGTCGGTGCCGGCGTGTGCGGTCCCGTCGGCGGTCGTGTAGTCGACGGTCGCCTCCCCGTTCGCCGTGGCGCGCGTCACCACGACGACGGCCGAGGTGCTGCCCGCGACGACGCTGTTGGCGGCCACCGAGAGCGGCCCGCTCGCGACAGCGGTCGTCAGGAGGGTGGAGGCCGTCGCCGGCTTCAGCCCGGAGCCGTCGGCGGGGAGGTAGCGGGCGACGAGGGTGTGGGTGCCGACGGCGGGGGCCGTGAGCTCGACGCGCGCGGAGCCTCCCGCCACCGCGACGACCGTCTCGGCGCCGCCATCGACCGAGAAGCCCACCGATCCGCCGTCGGCGGCGCCCAGCAGGAGCCGGGAGACGGCAGCGGTCGTGACGAAGGGTCGGCCGGCCTCGGGGCTTGCGGGAGCGTTCAGCGTCACGACGGTCGCGTCCGTGCAGGCCGGTGCGGAGGCGTCGATCGCGGCGACCGTGCCCTGCACCCGCCAGCCGAGGGCCGGCTCCGCCTGCGCGTCGAGGGTCAGCAGGCCGACGCCGTGGTGCTCGCCCGGGAGGAACGTGCTCGGTTGGCCGCGGTCCGCGGCGCCAGAGGTCAGCTCGTTGTCCCCGCCGCCCGCGGGCACCGTCATCGGTTCGGCGGCGGTCGAGCGGTAGCCCAGCACGACCGTGCGCGCCGTGACGGCGCCGAGCGGAGCATCCTGGACGCAGTCGATGAGCGGCATGACGGTCCCGGCCGTGGGAGAACCCGGATCGGGCTGCGCGAGCGCCGCCGGTGCCGCGCCGAGCAGTGCGGCCACCGCCGCGATGCCCGCCGCGCTCGCCACGCGAAGGTGGGCAGACAGGCGGGTCACCCCGTCACTCTATCCAGAGACGACCGCGCGCCGCTCCGACCAGAACAGGGCACGTCGGCCGGATCTCACAGCAGAACGCCCGCCTGCCGAGCCGTGAGGGCCGGGAGACGGGCGTCCTGCGGTGGAGGCGCCGTGCGCTACTTCGCCGCCCGCTGGAGGGCGATGATCGCGGTCGGGTAGCGGTCGCGCGCCGAGACGTACACGACGCCCTTCGCGGAGTCGACCGAGACGCCGTAGACCTTGTTGCCGTAGGCGTGGGCGGAGAAGTTCGCGATCTCGGTGAGATCGGCGGCCTTCAGGACGCGCACGCCGCTCGCCTCGAACGTGTCGGTCGAGTGACCGATGTAGAGGCGGCCGGCGGCCGGGTCCACCGCGATGGAGCGGTAGTCCGGCTTCGCGACGGCGAGCGTCTGCAGCAGCGCGTAAGTCGTGGCGTCGTAGATGCGCACCCCTTCCGTGCCCGCGGCGTTGTCGTTCGTCACGTAGAGCCGGTCGGCGACGGTGTCGACGGCGATGCCGTGCGACGTCCAGTTCGCGGCGCCCGCGGTGTCGACGGTCGTGATGGCCGCCCCGGTGTTGGCGTCCATCACCTGGAAGCCGGTCTGCCGGGTCGCGCCGAAGACGCGTCCGGAGGCGAGGTCGACATCCATCCCGCGCACGTTCGCCGCGAAGGCGAAGGGCCCGCGCTTGACCGTGTCGGTCTTCAGGTCGAGCACCGCCCAGACCGCGCCGTAGGCGACGTAGAGCTCGCCCTTCGCGCTGTCGATCGCGACGTCGCGGACGCCCTCGCCCTCGCCGCCCGGGATGGCGTGCGTGGCGACCAGCGTGTCCGTCGTCGGGTCGATCTCCAGCACCCGCGCCGGGCGCATCTCGTTGCCGACGAACAGGTGACCCGACACCGCGTCGACGACCGAGCCGACCGGCTTCACGTCGAGGTCGGCGTCGTCGGTCGCGGACGGGACCGCCTTCAGCGCGGTCGGCGTGTAGGCGGTGCCGGCCGGCGGCGTGGAGGGAGTCCCCGGGTCCGTGCCGGGGTCGGTCCCCGGGTTCGTGGGGGCGACGCCGTTGCGCTGGCTGATGGTCACGGCCACCGCGCTGGACTCCGATCCCGGCGGGTTGAGTCGGAAGTCGCGGTTGGAGACGAACACGCGCTGCCGCTCCTCGTCCACCGAGATGCCGTAGCCGTCCTTGCCGAAGCCCGGGTCGGCCAGGTCCGCCACCTTCTCGCCCGTGGCGATGCGGTGCACCGAGAACCCGCCCGTGCCTGCGGCCGTGCCGGTGTACCCGACGTAGACCAGGCCGTGGGTGGAGTCGATGTCGAGCTGGCGGGCGTTCGGCCGGGTGACCTTCTCCCACACCTGCGCGTAGTCCTTCTTCGGGTCGAACGCCGCGATGTTGATCGCGCCGTCCGCGTCCTCGAAGTACGCCGTGGTGATGATGCCGGTCTTCGGGTCGGCGGCGACGTAGTAGGAGTCGACCGTCCCGTTGATGACGCCGAGCGAGACACCCGTGCTGGCCCGGAAAACCTCGACGCCCCGCGAGGGCACCGCGCCGTAGACCAGGTCGTTGGCCGGGTCGACGTCGATCGAGCGGTTGGACTCGATGAACGTGTACGGCCCACGGACGATCTGGCCGAAGGTCGCGTCCGCGATGGACACCACGACCCAGTTGCGGTTCTGCTGCCCGACGTACAGGAGCTGCTTCGCGTCGTCGATACCGAGGTCGCGGATGTTCTCCGGGAGGGTCATCGAACGGGTGACGGTGTCGGTGTCGGGATCGACCTCGAAGATCGCGCGGCTGTTCTGGTCGCCCACATACAGGCGCTTCTTCGACTGCGAGTAGGCAGAGCCCGCGGGGAGCTGCGCGTTCGACTTGTTCACCGACACGACGGAGCCGACCGGGGTGTACTCGAACGTGTCGTCGAGCACGCGCTCGCTCACCGTGACGGCGACCGCGCTGCTCTCCGATCCCGGCGGGTTGAGTCGGAAGTCGCGGTTGGAGACGAACACGCGCTGGCGCTCCTCGTCCACCGAGATGCCGTAGCCGTCTTTACCGAAGCCCGGGTCGGCGAAGTCGCCGAGCTGCTTGCCGGTCGCGATGTCGTGGACCGAGAAGCCGCCGCTGCCCGCCGCCGTGCCGGTGTACCCGACGTAGACCAGGCCGTGCGCCGAATCGATGTCGAGTTGGCGGGCGTTCGGCCGGGTCACCTTCTCCCACACCTGCGCGTAGTCCTTCTTCGGATCGAAGGCCGCGATGTTCACGGCGCCGTCCGCGTCGCGGAAGTACGCCGTCGTGATGATGCCGGTCTTCGGATCGGCGGCGACGTAGTACGCGTCCGCCGTCCCGTTGATGACGCCGAGCGAGGCGCCCGTCTTCGCGTCGAGCACCTCCACCCCACGGGAGGGGATGGCGCCGTAGACGAGACCGGCGGCCGGGTCCACGTCGATCGAGCGGTTCGACTCGATGAACGCGTACGGCCCACGGACGATCTGGCCGAAAGTCGCGTCCGCGATCGAGACGACGACCCAGTTGCGGTTCTGCTGGCCCACGTAGAGGAGCTGGTTCGTGTCGTCGATGCCCAGATCCCGGATGTTCTCGGGCAGGGTCATCGAGCGCGTCACGGTGTCGGTGTCCGGGTCCAGCTCGAAGATGCTGCGGCTGTTCTGGTCGCCCAAGTACAGGCGCTTCTTCGACTGCGAATAGGCGGAGCCGGCGGGCAGCTGCGCGTTCGACTTGTTCACACTCGAGAGCTGCGTGACGACGCGGTAGTCGACGGTCTGGTCCGGGTTCTCGGTGCCGGGATCGGTTCCGCCCGGGTCGGGGTTGGGCGTGCAGCCGAGGCACGGCGATGTGTTGCCGTCGATCGTGTCCGGCTTGCTGTCGTCGGTCACGGCCTTGCCCGCATCGTTCTTCACGATGGTGAGGCCGTCGTAGTACTGGCCGTCGGCCGTGCGGGCCTCGTAGCGCAGCTTGTCCCCCGCGACGTCGACCAGCTGGTAGAGCTCGGTGTCGCCCTTGAGCTTGCGCAGGTGGGCGTCGTTCGACGTCCACAGCCGCGGTCCGGCGTTGGAGTACATCTTGCTGCCGACGACGGAGACCGCGTAGACGGGGCCGTCATAGTTCAGCTCGCTGTTCCAGCCGGCCGGGAGGTCCTTCTCGGCGGCGTTGCTGTTGCCGCGACCGTAGTTGTGGTCGTGGCCCTGCAGTACGAGGTCGACGTTGTACTTCTCGAAGAGCGGCACCCACGCCTGACGGATGGCCGTGTTGTTGCGGCCTTCGTCGAGCGAGTAGACGGGGTGGTGGAAGTACACCACGGTCCATTTGTTGGGGTTGTCCTTCAGCACCGACTCGAGCCACGCCGTCTGCACGGCGAGCGCCTTCGACTCGGTGATGTTGCTGTTCAGCGAGACGAACCGGACGCCCTGGTAGTCGTTGTAGTGCACGGTGCCGTCGAGCACGGAGGCCGTGGCGGCATCCCTCGGTCCGTTGGCCGGATAGTCGAACTGCGCCTGCCACTGACGGGAGAGCGTGTCCCCCTCGTACTCGTGGTTGCCCGCCGCGGCGAGGAAGTTCTGCTCGCCGAACTGGTAGCCGGCCGCCTGGAAGACCTCGCCCCACTGGGAGTCGTCGTTCGCCGAGTCGATCAGGTCGCCCGCCTGCAGCACCATCTTGGCGTCGGGCCGGTCGCGGAACGCGTTGCGGATGACGCGGGAGGCGTCGGACTTGATGCCGTTCTGGACGTCACCCAGGTAGATGAACGAGAACGGCTCGGCGGTCTTCGCGGCGGTCGAGAAGTGCTGCCACTCGCTCCAGGTCGTGCCGTCGCCGACCCGGTACTGGTACGTCGTCTGCGGCGACAGCCCGGTGAAGCGGACCGTGTGATAGCTGGTCTGGTAGCCGAAGCCCGAGTCGATGGTCTCGTTCTCGGCGGCCGGCACGGTGGTGACGTCGGTGCGGTACGCCTCCGAGATCGCCACGCGGATCTCCGCCCGCGCCTGCCCGGAGGTGACGGCGGTGGAGGTGCGCCAGGTCACCGACTGGGCGGTGGAGGCGTCGGCGGCCGGGGTGAGCACGACGCGGTCGGGCACCCGGGTGGGGACGTACTGCTGTGCGGCCGGGACGGTGGCGGCGGATGCGGTCTGCGCGACCCCGGCGACGGGGGCGAGCAGTCCGCAGGCCACCGCGACCGTGGCGAGCGCGCCGAGCAGTCTCGGCTTCGTGCGGCGGCGCCGCGACGAGTTCGTCATCGTGTGACGGCCTTTCGGGTCAGGTGTACTCGGGAGGGTGGGGATGGCGGTCATCGGGCCTCGGCTCCGTCCTGCTTGCGGCGGGCGCGGAGCACCACGATGACTCCGCCGGCGAGGAGAGCGGCGCCGCCGAGTGCCAGCGGGATGCCGATCGCGAGGGCGTTCGAGCCGGTCGCCGCGAGGTCGCGGACACCCGTGCTCGGGGATCCGGCGGCCAGAACCGTGAGCGGCACGCTCACGACGGCGCCCGACTCCAGGCCGCGCACCTCGATGCGGTGCGCGCCCGGAGCGGTGTCGCCCGGGATGCGGAGGGTGGCGAAGTAGCTGCCGTCGGCCTCCGCCGAGAAGTTGCCGAGGGTGACGGGGGCGCTGTGCAGGGTGATCTCGAGGTCCTCGTTCGCTGCGAAGCCGCCTCCCGTGATCTGCACCGTGCCGCCGGCGGCCACGCCGCTCGCGGAGAGCTCGGGGGTCGAGGGGCTGGCCGACGGGGTCGGCTGCGGCGTGGGCTGGCCAGTGGGCGTGGAGGTCGGCGTCGGGGTGGACGTCGGCTCGGGCGTGCTCGTCGGCTCCGGCGTGCTCGTCGGCTCCGGCGTGGAGGTCGGCTGCGGCGTGGAGGTCGGCTGCGGCGTCGCACCGGGCGTCGCCGGGATCGGCAGCTGCGGCGCGGAGTACGCGGCGCGGTCCGAGCCGGGGCCGGCGGTGCGTGCGGTCGGGTCGTCGGTCACCAGTTTGGCGCCGGCCTTCTTCGTGATGGTGAAGCCGTCGTACAGCTCGCCGGTCACCAGGTGGCTCTCGACGTGCATCTCACCGTCGGTCACGTCGACCGTCTGGTACATCTGCGCGTCGTGGTTCATGCTGCGCAGGTTGGCGCCGTTCGTGATCCAGTTGTTCGACGCGAGCGGGTCCGGGATGTACGCCTTGGGCCCGGCGACCGTCACCATGTAGACCGGCCCGGTCTGGCTGGTCTTCGCGGTCGCTCCGGCGGGCAGGTCCTTCTCGTTCGCGAACAGGTTGCCGCGGCCGTAGGCGTGGTCGTGGCCCGCGAGCACGAGGTCGGTGTCGTACTTCTCGAACAGCGGCAGCCAGGCGTCGCGCTCGAGCTTGTTGTCGCGTCCCGAGGTCACCGAGAAGAGCGGCTGGTGCATGTACGCGACCGTCCATTGGTTCGGGTTGCTCGCGAGCACCTGGTCGAGCCAGGCGGTCTCGGCGTCGAGCAGCGCGCCGGGTGCCGCGTTGGCGTTGAGGGAGACGAAGCGGACGCCCTGGTAGTCGACGTAGTAGGTGTTCTCGTCGAAGTAGCTCGCGACCTCCGTCGATCCGGTCGGCCCGTTGCGCGGGTACTCGAACTGCGCTCCCCAGTACTTGGTCAGCTGGGGGCCCGGGTAGTACTCGTGATTGCCGGGGGCGGCGAGCACGTTGAGGTACCCGTTCTGGAATCCGGCGGCCTCGTTCCAGCCGCCCCACTCGGCGTCGGCCACGTCGGTGTCGATCAGGTCTCCGAGGTGCACGACGGCCTTGGCGTAGGGGCGCGCCTCGAACGCGGCGCGGAACGTGCGGGAGGCGTAGGACTTGATGTCGTTCTGCGCGTCGCCCTGGATGAGGAAGGAGAAGTCCTGCGCGCCGTCCGCGGCCGTCTGGAACTCGAACCACTCGCTCCAGGTGTCGCCGTCGCCCACGCGGTACAGGTAGCCGGTGGCCGGCGCCAGGCCGGTCAGCGTGGCCGTGTGGTACGCGATGTCGTAGCCGAGGTCGGTCGAGAACTGCACGGTGGTGGTCGCGTCGAACGTGCCCGTCGCCGTCACCGGACCCTTCGTCAACGGCGAGAGCTGCACCTTCGCCGCCACTCCCGTGGCCGTGCGCCACGAGACGTTCTGCGTGACGGCCGGGGTCGTGCTCGGCGTGAGGATGACGCGGTCCGGGATGGCGCTCGGCGCGTACACGACGGCGGGGTTCTCGGCGGGCGGGTTGAGCCCGCCGGCGGCGAAGGCCAGGCCGCCCGCGAAGGTGGCCGCGCCCACGACGGCGGCCACCCCCGCTGCGGCCAGGACCGTTCGGGTCTTCGACTTCGTGAGGGCGCGTGAGAGCGCGGGAGATCTCATCCTGGGAGGTCCTTCGGGCGGTCGGGTGGGTGGCGCGCGAGGAGGAGCGGCCACGTGCTGCGAGCGCAGCGCCGCCAGCCTAAGGACAGTCTGAGAGAACGTTCAGCTAGTTCCGGAGTCGTTCAGACAAGGTTCATACAGCCCGCTGGGCCACGCCTATCCGGCGTACGCGCCGGTCAGGCGCACCGCGCCGCCGTCGACGCCCTTCGCACCCTGCTCGAACCCGGCGAGGTCGCGGGCCGAGGTCGAGACGGTGCCCACCGGCCAGGTCGGGATGCCGTCGGCCGTGACCGCCGCGGCGACCGCGTCGGCGGCCTCCGGTGCAACGATGGCGAACATCCCGACACCGAGGTTCCAGGTGCCCTCGGACGACTCGAGCGTGCTGCCCGCGAGGTCGCTCAGGATGCGGAAGACCGGGCTCGGCGACCACGTCGAGCGCTCCACCTCGACCCACGAGCCGACCGGGAGCACGCGGGCGAGGTTCGCCGCGATACCGCCGCCGGTCACGTGGCTGAGCGAGTGCACGGCACCGCGCAGCGACGGCTCCTGCAGCACGCGCAGCAGCGGGGAGGTGTAGAGGCGGGTCGGCTCCAGGAGGGCCTCGCCCACCTGGCCGCCGAAGTCGTCGGAGTGGTCGGTGAAGCCGATCCCACGCTGCGCGAGGATGTGGCGCACCAGCGAGTAGCCGTTGGAGTGCAGGCCGGAGGAGGCCATCGCGAGCACGACATCCCCGTCGCGCACGCGCTCGGCGCCGAGCAGCTCGTCCGCCTCGACCGCACCGACGGCGGCACCTGCGACGTCGTAGTCGTCCGGGCCGAGCAGACCGGGGTGCTCGGCGGTCTCGCCGCCGACCAGGGCGGTGCCGGTGGCCTCGCAGGCGCCCGCGATGCCGGCGACGATCGCCGCGATGCGCTCGGGCACGACCTTGCCGCAGGCGATGTAGTCGGTCATGAACAGCGGGCGCGCGCCCACCACGATGATGTCGTCGACGACCATGCCGACCAGGTCCTGGCCGATGGTGTCGTGCTTGTCGATCGCCTGGGCGATGGCGACCTTGGTGCCGACGCCGTCGGTGGAGGTCGCCAGCAGCGGCCGGCGGAAGTCCTTCAGGAACGAGACGTCGAAGAGCCCGGCGAAGCCGCCCACTCCCCCGAAGACCTCGGGGCCCTGGGTGCGGGCGACGGCGGCCTTCATGAGCTCGACCGCGCGGTC
>Ga0153993_100335_pt1 | contig 17510 bp, 15 predicted proteins | sample TSNC077MetaG_FD_104706 | JGI IMG/M metagenome (GOLD analysis project Ga0153993, IMG submission 104706) | Attine ant fungus gardens microbial communities from North Carolina, USA - TSNC077 MetaG | ecosystem: Host-associated > Fungi > Mycelium > Unclassified | place: USA: North Carolina, Lumber...
CCGCTCTGCCAGATGCGCGACCTTGTCCGACTTCTCGGTCGCGTATTCACGGAAGCGATCAGTGATTCCCAGGTTGCGTCCGATGATGTTGATGTCCATGGAGACCTCCCTGATCCGACGCGGAGCCGTCCTGATCACGGTGGGCGACCCTCGCGCCTTTTCGACCACCGTAGTGCTCCCCTCTGGGTAAAGGAACCGGAAAACGCATGTTATTCGCTGAGAGCCCGCCGTCAGCTCCCCGGGAGCTCCTCCCACCCCCGGCGCGGCGTCCGCGCGACCGCTGCCGCACCCACCACGAGGCCCCCCACTGCCTCGATCGCACGCGCAGCCTCGGCCAACGTCGCCCCGGACGTGACGATGTCGTCGACGATCAGGCACCGCCGACCGCGGAGGCGGCCCGACGCCGCCAGGCTGCCGGCGCGGTTGGCCGCGCGGCCCGCCGACGAGAGCCCCGCCTGATCATCGGTCTGCCGTGTGAGGCGCAACGCCCGCCACAGCGGAGGGACGAGGATGCACGCGCGGGCGAGCATCATTTCCGACGGGTGGAACCCCCGCTTCCGGCGCGCGGCCGCGGTGGACGGGATCAGCACGGGCAGCAGGGCGTCCGCCCGGCGGCCGGCAGGGACCGCGCTCGCGCGCTGGGCTTCGACGATGGCCGCGCGGAGCGCACGTCCGAGTGCCGGCGCGGCGTCGACGCGGCCCGATTCCTTGAACGCGAGCAGCACACGACGCGGGACCCCTGAGTATTCGAGGGACGACCACAGAGGAACGCCGCCGGCCGTCGCAGCGGAGACCCGTGGCGTCAGCTCGCGCCGGCAGACGGAGCACAGGCTCCGGTCGGGCTCGCCGCATCCGGAGCATCGGACGGGGAGCAGAACGGCGGCGGCGTCGCGGACGGATTCACGGAGCACGGAGATCGAAGTCATGCGTCCAGCCTCGCGACGACGCGCCGTGCCCGGACGGGTCGCCGGCACATCTGTGGAGTACGCGACCGTCGCGGCACCCTGTGGAGGGTTACGGCTGTCCGAGCTGGACGGCGACTGCCCCCACCTTGTCGGTCTGCGCCTGCCACCCTGTTCCGGTGGGCGCCTGGAGGCTCCCGTCGGCGGTGAGCACCAGATAGCGGGCGAGGCCGTTCGCCCCGACGATCGTCCGTCCCCCGCCCGGCCCGGTGGTGACGGTCTGCTCGCCGCCGATCGTCTGCTCGACAATGCTCGTCGCGTCTCCGGCCGTCGAGGTGAGCAGCGCCACGCTGAGCTCGCCGGTCCAGGCGACCGAGAGCGGCGTCCCGGAGCCCACAGCGAGTTCGACCGGCTGGGTCAGCGACGTGGGCACGCCCCCGGACCCGCGCACGATCCCGGACGCCACGAGCGAGTATCCCGTCGGCGTCTGCAGCAGTGCGACGATCCGGGTGCCGTCGCGCGAGACGGCGAGCGAGCGGATGGCGACGGCCGTCGGCCAGTCCGTGGCGACCGCGTGGGCCTCGCCGTTCGCCCCCGTCGCCTGTAGCGCGGCCGGCGCGTCCGCCGGGACGGACAGGACCCACCCGCTGTTGTCGATGGTCGGCGGGATCAGGCCGGGCCGGGCGTCCACCCGCACCGTGTCGCCGGAACGCCGGACCAGGTAGGCGCCTCCCGCTGAGAGCACGGCAGCCTGATCGCGGGCCGCATCCAGTGCCACTGCGGAGGGCTGCAGCGCGACGATCCGGTCGCCGAGCCCGCTCAGCGACGCGACGCTCGATCCGGACAGCAGTCCGAACGAGTCCCCGCGGTACACGATCGGATGCGAGTCGACCGACGGATCCTGCTGCGGGGCGGCTCCGGAGCTCAGCGGCGAGATCTGCTCCACGTTGCCCTCGATGGACAGCTGGACCGACTGGGCGAGACTGCCGAGACTCTGCTCCAGTTGCAGCTGCATGCGCTGCAACTGCACGGTGTCTGCGCGCCCGGCCTCGGAGCTGAGGTCGACCTGGGCGACCCCGCCCGCCGTCGTGACCGACGGCACCGCGAGCTGCGTGCCTTCGGGGAAGGCGCTGCTCACCGCGCCGGAGAGCCACTTGGCCGGACCGGAGAGGACGGCGCTCGCGACGCGCGTCGCAGAAGTCGCCACCCGCGCAGGGAACCACCGGGCGTCGGGGACGAGGAACGAGAAATCAGGACTGTAGAAGTACAGGGTCTGCTGCGTGTAGACCGCACGGAAGGTCGGATCATCGATGACGACGCCGTTGGGCGCGACGGCGATCCGCCACTCCCCGTCCTGCTTGACCAGCTCGTAGCGCAGGCCGATGGGCGCCTTGGTCGTCGCCGGATGGTAGGTGCCGACGGAGTCGACGCTCGCGACCGGGTCGACGTCGACGCTCCACTGATCGCCGTCGTGGTCGTAGGTGCGGTTGCGGCCGTCGTCGACCGTCACGGATTCGTCCGGGTTCCAGCTCGCAGCCATGGCGGTGGTGAGGTACTCGCGGGCGATCTGGAAGTTGTTCTTCGGGCTGGAGGCGGCGTCGATGAAGCCCTGCACGATGCGTTGCTGCGAGGCCCCCTTCTCTGGTGGCGAGGGGTTGAAGTCGAGGTCGAGCGGGTCGTCCACCTGCGCGACCGTCCCGCCCGGGCGCACCGGACCGGCGTCGGGGATGCTCGCGCAGGCGGAGAGCACCAGTGCGAGGGCGACCACGAGTGCCGCGGCGAGCGCGCGAGCCGGCCGGCGGCTCATGCGCGTGCCTCGCTCTCGGTCACGGGGAGGGCCCCGTCCCCGGTTGGGACGCCCTCCGGCAGCTCACCCGCGTCCGCCGGCGGGAGCGGCAGCGGAGAGGCGACGATCTCACGGCCAGGGACGCGGGGCAGCGTCAACCGGAAGCAGGACCCCTGACCCGGCATCGACCAGACCTGCAGCCACCCCGAGTGGAGGGTCGCGTCCTCCAGCGAGATGGCCAGCCCCAGCCCGGTGCCGCCGAGCGTCCGCTTGCGGGAGGGGTCGGCCCGCCAGAAACGGTCGAACACGTGATTGACGTCCTGGTGGCTCATCCCGATGCCGTAGTCACGGACGGTAAGCGCCACCGCGGTCTCGTTGCTGTCCACGGTCACCACCACCGGCCGCCCCTCGCCGTGCTCGATCGCGTTGCCGATGAGGTTGCGCACGACTCGGCGGATGCGGCGCGGATCCATCCCGACATCGAAGTAGCCGCCCGGGGCGTCGAGGGTCAGGGGCGATCCGTTCTGCTCGGAGATGGACCGCAGCTCGTCGATGACGTCCTCGGAGAGCCGGACGAGGTTGGTGGGCTCGGGGTCGAGGACCACGGACCCGGCGTCGTACCGGCTGATCTCCAAGAGGTCCGACAGCAGCCGGTCGAAGCGCTCGACCTGCGTGTGCAGCAGTTCGGCGGTGCGCTCGGTCGCCGGCGGGAACGTCGCGCGCTGGTCGTAGATCACGTCGCCGGCGAGCCGGATCGTCGTCAGCGGCGTCCTCAGCTCGTGCGAGACGTCGGAGACGAAGCGCTGCTGGAGTTGCGAGAGCGTCGCCAGCTGGTTGATCTGGCTCTGCAGGCTGTCGGCCATCCCGTTGAAGGAGCGCGCCAACGTCGCGAACACGTCCTCTCCCCGCTCCGGGATGCGCACGGCGAGATCGCCGGCGGCGAGTCGCTCGCTGGTGCGCGCGGCGACGCGGATCGGTTCCACTACGAAGCGCACGATCACCCAGGTGATCGCACCGATCAGGACGATCAGCGCGAGCCCGGCGATCAGGAGGGTGTTCTGCACGAACAGCAGCGTGTTCTCGGAGTCGCGCAGGTTGTAGCCGATGTAGAGCTCGTACCGCCCGTACGACGGCAGCGTGAGCTGCGTGCCGACGACGATGCCGGGGTCGGTGGCGCCGGAGACCCCCGGCAGCGCGACCGACTGATAGAACTGCTGGGTCCCACCGCTCTGCACCTTGGCGCGAAGGGCGTCCGAGATGACCGAGTTCAATGCCGGGCTCCCCCGGTCGGGCGGAGCGAGGACGCTGGTGTCCTGGCCGGGGACCCGATACGCCGCGACGAGGCGGCTCGAGGTCGAGGTCTGCACCGACTGCAGCGCGGAGTTCAGGAGGTTGCGGCCGCCGTCCGCCGACGACACGTCGGATGCGTTCATGGTCGTCTGAGCGGCCGTCGTCGCGCGGCTGGAGTCGCGGAGAGCCTGGTCGAGCCGAGACTGGTAGAGGTCGTTGGAGATGCTCAGCGCCATGTAGATCCCGGTCACCAAGATGGCGACGCCGGTAAGTGCCAGAGTGATCGTGACGGTGCGCAGCTGGAGCGACCGGCGCCACTGGCGGGAGAGGCGCGACGGCGCCTGCCGCCACCACTCCCTGTCCGGCCATCGGAACCGCATCGCGACCGGCTCCGCGCTAGGTCGCCGCGCCGGCGCGGTAGCCGACGCCGCGCACGGTCATGACGATCTTCGGGTTGTCCGGGTCCTGCTCGACCTTGGCCCGCAATCGCTGCACGTGCACGTTCACGAGCCGGGTGTCGGCCTTGTAGTGGTAGCCCCAGACCTGCTCCAGCAGCATCTCCCGTGTGAAGACCTGCTGCGGCTTGGAGGCCAGCGCCAGGAGGAGGTCGAACTCGAGCGGGGTGAGGGCGATGCGCTGCTCGCCGCGACGCACCTCGTGACCGGCGACGTCGACGACGAGGTCGCCGATGCGGAGCTGCTCGGACGGCGGATTCGAGGCGGCCGGGCGCAGGCGGGTGCGGATGCGCGCCACGAGCTCCTTGGGGTTGAACGGCTTGACCATGTAGTCGTCGGCGCCCGACTCGAGGCCCTTGACCACGTCCGCGGTGTCGGACTTCGCCGTCAGCATGATGATCGGCGTCCCGGACTCGGCGCGAATCCGGCTGCACACCTCGATGCCGTCGAGGCCGGGCAGCATCAGGTCGAGGAGCACGAGGTCGGGCTTGGCGGCGTGGAAGGTCTCCACCGCCTGCGCGCCGTCCTCGCAGAACACCGGGTCGAACCCCTCCGTGCGCAGCACGATGCCGATCATCTCGGCGAGGGCGGTGTCGTCGTCGACCACCAGGATGCGACTAGTCATGTGCGAAGTTCCCCTGAACCCCTCTCGGGCGGCCGGCGGCCGCGGATGCAACGGCACAACTGTAGTCGAGTCGTCTGGTCGAGCCGTGGAAGGCAACCGCACAAGCGCTGTGGAGAGGTCGGGAGTCGGCTCACCCCCTGTGGACGGGACAGTGCGGAAGCAGCGGATGTGCCAGCATGGGAGCAACGCACGACGGGCGGGGATGAGAGGGCACGGCGTGAGCGACGAGCAGAACGGTCAGACACCGCAGGCAGCCGGGGGAACGGCGCCCGACGGTGGAACGCCTCCGGGCGCGCAGCAGCCGCCGCGGTACGGCGAGTACGCGCCGGGATATGGGCAGCAGCCCCCGGTTTACGGACAGCAGCCGCCGGGATACGGGCAGCAGCCCCCGATGTACGGACAGCAGCCGCCTGGATACGGGCAGCAGCAGCCCCCCGCCTGGCAGCAGCAGCCCGCGTGGCAGCAGAACAGCGGCCCGTACGGTCAGCAGCCGGGCTGGGCGCCCCCGCCCAAGCCGGGGCTGATCCCGCTGCGTCCGATGTCGTTCGGCACCCTGATCGGCGCGCCGTTCCAGGCCCTGCGCCGCAACCCCAAGATCACGGTCGGCGCCGCACTGCTCCTCCAGGGCATCCCGACGATCCTGGTCACCGTGGTCCTCGCCGGTGCCATGTACTTCCTCCTCGAACGCGTGGTCAACTCCGACGCGTCCGACCGGAACACCCTGCTCGCCGGCGCCATCGGCGGCAGCGTCGTCCTCGGGCTGCTCTCCATCGTCGTGTCCGCGATCTCCGGCGCCCTCCTCCAGGGCGTCGTCGTCGGCGAGGTGGCGCGCGAGACCCTGGGCGAGAAGCTCACGTTCCGCTCGCTCTGGCAGCTCGTGCGCGGTCGGATCGGCGCGTTGATCGGCTGGACCTTCCTCGTGTCGTTCGCGTGGTTCGTGGCGATCGCGCTCGTGGTCGCCGTCGTGGTGGCGCTTGCAGCGCTCGGCGGACCTGCCGGAGTCGTCGGGGCCGTCGCCGTCGGCATCCTCGGCGGATTCGGCATGGTCGCCCTGGCGATCTGGATCAACACCAAGATCGCCCTCGTCCCGAGCGCCATCGTGCTCGAACGACTCCGGATCGGCGAGGCCGTCGCCCGGTCCTGGCGCCTCACCAACGGCTACTTCTGGAAGTCGTTCGGTCTGATCGCCCTCATCGGTGTGATCGTCTACGCGGTCACCCAGATCGTCGCGACGCCGTTCGGGCTCATCGGCGGCATGATCGGCGGGATCTTCGCTCCGACGTCGCTCAGCACGGACGACCCCTCGTCGTTCACGCAGATCTTCGTCGGCCAGCTCGGCATCAGCGCGCTGTCCAGCGTCGTCAGCGCGGTCGTCGGAGCGATCGGCAGCGTCGTGGAGACCGCAGCGGTGTCGCTCCTCTACATCGACCTGCGGATGCGCAAAGAGGGTCTCGACCTGCAGCTCGTGCGCTTCGTCGAGGCGCGCCAGACCGGTCAGGAGCTCCCCGACCCCTACGTCGTGCCCGCGCCGACGGCGCCGACGGCGGCGCCGCCCTGGCCGGGCAGCTGAGGCCCGTGCGCTTCGACATCCCCGTCGACCCGTCCTCCCCGCAGGCGCAGGAATGGATCCGGCAGGAACTGGCCAAGCCCGAGTACCAGGCCGCCAAGCCGACCTGGTTCGACCTCGCCTCCAAGGCGGTGTCCGACTGGATCAACTCCCTCCTCCAGGGCCCGACCGGAGACGCCGGTCCCGTCCTGCTGCTGGTGGTCGTCCTGGTGATCGCGGCCCTGATCGTTGCCGCCTTCGTCATCTTCGGGCGCCCGCGCGTCAATCGGCGCTCGACCCTCGACCGGCGGCCACTCTTCGGAGCCGACGACGCCCGCTCGGCCCAGGAACTGAGGCGTTCCGCCCAGGAGGCCGCGTCCTCCGGTGACTGGGTGACCGCCATCGAAGAGCAGTTCCGGGCGATCGCCGTCGGCCTGGACGAGCGCACGCTCGTCGGTGTGACACCGGGGACCACCGCGACCCATTTCGCCGCGACCGCGGCCGCCGTCCTCCCTGCCGAGCGCGAGCAGTTGACGGAGGCGGCGCGGACCTTCGACGCCGTGCGCTACCTCGACCGGCCGGGCACCGCCTCGGCCTATCAGCAGCTGGTCGCCCTCGATCAGCGGCTGCAGCAGGCCCGCCCTGCCCTTCCCGTGGCGGCGTCATGACGACGACCCGCACTCCCGATCGCCCGACGGCCGGCTCGGCCACGCCCGTGGACGCCACCCCCGTCTCCCTCACCGTCCGGCAGACCGGCCGGCGGGCGGTGCCGTGGATCGTGCTCGGCGCGATCGCCGTGCTGGTGGCGCTCGCGGGCGTCATCCTTACCGGCGGCCAGACACACTCCGGCGCCCCGCTCGATCCCGGCAGCGCCGCACCGACCGGAGGCAAAGCGCTCGCCCAGGTGCTCCGCGCCCAGGGCGTCGACGTGCAGAGCGCCTCGTCGCTGGAGCAGGTGCGCACCGCCACGGCCGGCGGCGGGGAGGCGACCGTGCTCGTCTTCGACAACGACGGCAACCTCGAGCCCTCCGCCTACCGTGAGCTCGCCCAGTTCGCGAACACCATCGTCATCGTCGAGCCCTCGTTCCGGACGCTCGGCGAGGTCGCGCCCGGCGCGCGTGCGAGCGGTGAGCCGACCGGCCCGGTGAACGCCGGGTGCGGAGTTCCTGCCGCGCAGCGCGCCGAGCGGATCGACCCCCGCGCCACCGACAACACGGCCGGATCCACGGTGCCAGGGACGTTCCGGGTCCAGGACGACGGCGCCGCCTGCTTCGCCGACGCGTCCGGCGCGGCTTCCCTCGTCCGTACGACCTTCACCGGCGCGACCGTCTACCTCGTCGGGTCCGCACCCTTGCTGATGAACGACGGGGTGGACCGGGAGGGCAACGCAGCCCTCGGGCTCTCCCTGCTCGGCCAGCACCGCACGCTCGTCTGGTATCTGCCGGGTCTCGACGACCGGCCCGTGACGGGGCCGCCCGACATCGCCGCGCTCACACCGGGGTGGGTGACGCCCGTCCTGCTCCTCCTCGTCCTGGTCTTCGTCGCCGCAGCGATCTGGCGCGGTCGGAGGTTCGGTCCGCTCGTCGTCGAGAACCTCCCCGTCGTGGTGCGCGCGGGCGAGACGCGTGAGGGGCGCGCGCGCCTCTACCAGCGGTCGTCCGCGCGACTGCGCGCGGCCGACGCGCTCCGCATCGGCGCTCTGGGCCGGCTCGCCGCTCTCGCCGGCCTCCCCCGGACGGCGACCACGACAGAGGTCGCCGACGCCGTCTCCGCCCTCGTCGGTCAGGACCGCCACCGGGTGCGAGGACTGCTCGTCGACGACATCCCCCGCACCGACGGCGACCTGGTCGCCCTCTCCGACCACCTCGCGGAGCTCGAACGAGCCACCGCCATCGCCGTCTCCCCCGCAGCTGCGGGCCCGACCGGAAGAATGGAGCCATGACCGACGTCACGACCGGAGCCCACGCTCATCCCGCACCCGCGGACGCCGCCGCCCTGCGCCAGACGCTCGCACGCGTGCGCGCCGAGGTCGGCAAGGCCGTCGTCGGCCAGGACGGCGCCGTCACCGGGCTGATCATCGCCCTGCTCGCCCGCGGTCACGTCCTGCTGGAGGGCGTGCCGGGTGTCGCCAAGACCCTTCTGGTGCGCTCCCTCAGCCAGGCGCTCAGCCTCGACACCAAGCGAGTGCAGTTCACCCCCGACCTGATGCCCGGCGACGTGACCGGATCACTCGTCTACGACGCGCAGACCGGAGGGTTCGTGTTCCGCGAGGGACCGGTCTTCACAAACATCCTGCTGGCGGACGAGATCAACCGCACACCTCCCAAGACCCAGTCCGCACTGCTGGAGGCGATGGAGGAACGCCAGGTCAGCGTCGAGGGCGAGAGCCGCCGCCTGCCCGACCCGTTCATCGTCGCGGCGACGCAGAACCCGATCGAGTACGAGGGCACGTACACCCTGCCGGAGGCCCAGCTCGACCGCTTCCTGCTCAAGCTCACGCTCGACGTGCCGGAGCGCGAGACCGAGGTGGAGGTGCTGCGCCGTCACGCGGCCGGGTTCAACCCGCGCGACCTCACCGCCGCTGGCGTCACACCGGTACTGACGGCAGCCGACCTGCAGGCCGCTCGGGAGTCGGCCGCGTCCGTCGGTGCCAACGCCGACGTGCTGGGCTACATCGTCGACTTGGCCCGCGCCACGCGGCAGAGCCCGTCCGTGCGCCTGGGCGTGAGCCCGCGCGGGACGACCGCGCTCCTCGCGGCGGCCAAGGCCTGGGCCTGGCTGTCGGGCTACGAGTCGATCACGCCCGACCACGTGCAGGCGATGCTCGTCCCCGTCTGGCGGCACCGCATCCAGCTGCGGCCGGAGGCGGAACTCGAGGGTGTCGGCGCCGACGCGATCCTGCGGTCGATCGTCCAGCAGGTCCAGGTTCCGATCTAAGGCCCGCCATGACCGTATCCGGACGCTTCGTCGCCCTGCTCGCGCTCGGTGTCGTCCCCGTCGTCCTGCTGGGCGGGGAGGCCGCACTCGCGTACGCCGCCCTCGGCGCCTGGGTCGTGCTCTGCCTCGTGCTGGGCGTCGTCGACCTCGTCGCCGCCGGCTCGCCGCGCCGGGTCGTCCTCGAACGGTCGATCCCGGCGCGCGTGCGCCTCGGCGCGGAGGCCGTCTCGGAGCTCGTCGTGACCAACACGGGCCGTCGAACCATCCGCGGCACACTCCGCGATGCCTGGGAGCCCTCGGCCGGTGCGACACCCGCCCGCCAGACGCTCCGCCTCCCGGCGGGTGAGCGCAGACGTCTCACGGTCACGTTGCGGCCGTGGCGGCGCGGCGAGCGCCGGGTGGCCCAGGTCACGGTGCGCGCCTGGGGACCACTGCACTTCTGGGCGCGACAGGCGACGCTCGCCGTTCCCGGACGGATCCGGGTCCTGCCGCCGTTCTCCTCCCGCAAGCACCTGCCCTCCCGCCTGGCGCGTCTCCGCGAGCTCGACGGCACGACCAGCGTGCTGCTGCGCGGGCAGGGAACCGAGTTCGACTCCCTTCGCGAGTACGTGCGCGGTGACGACGTGCGCTCCATCGACTGGCGCGCCACCGCCCGCCGCCACGATCCGACCGGAGGCAGCGGCGCGCGCGTCATGGTGCGCACCTGGCGCCCGGAGCGCGACCGGCGTGTGGTGATCGTGGTCGACAGCGCCCGCACCTCCGCCGCCCGCATCGCCGACGAGCCGAGGATCGACACGGCGTTCGAGGCGTCCCTCCTGCTCGCCGCCCTCGCCACGCGTGCCGGCGATCGCGTCGACTTCCTCGCCTATGACCGCAGGGTGCGCGGGCGGGTGCACGGGGCGAACGGCCCCGAGTTGCTCTCGCGGATGGTCGACGCGATGGCGACCATCGATCCGGCGCTCATCGAGATGGACTGGTCCGCTGTTCCCGGCCAGATCGCGGCGATGACGAGCCAGCGTTCGCTGGTAGTACTCGTGACGTCGCTCGACGCGCCCGGCGGGTCCCGCGGGCTGCTGGCGATCCTCCCCCAGCTGACCCGCAAGCACCTGGTGGTCGTGGCCAGCGTCACCGACCCGGACACGCTGGTGGCCACGCGACAGCGCGGCGACCGCACGGAGGTCTACCGCGCCGCGGCCGCCGAACGCTCGTTGCTCGACGTCAGCCGGGTCACTGCCGCCGTCCAGCGGCTCGGCGGCGACGTCGTGACCGGATCACCCGAAGACCTGCCCCCGGCGCTCTCCGACCGATACCTGGCCCTCAAGGCGGCCGGCCGGCTGTAGCGGAGGGCGTCAGCCCGCGACGATGCGGCGCGCTCCGGCGTCGAACTCCGCGAGATCGCCCGTCTCACCGAGCCGCACGGCACGACGTCCGACGACGATCATGTAGAAGAGGAACGCGGCGAGCGCGAGCGCTCCGATCGCGATCTTCGCCCACACCGGCAACGCCGACGGGGTGACGAATCCCTCGATCAGGCCCGAGACGAACAGGCTGATCGCGCAGCCCACCGCCACCGTGAACAGGGCGCGACCGTCCTCGGCGAGCGCCTGCGCGCGGGTGCGCGCCCCGGGGGCGATCCACGCCCAGAAGATGCGCAGACCGGCCGCCGCGGCGACGAAGACGCTGGTGAGCTCCAGGAGGCCGTGCGGGAGGATGTAGGAGAACATGACGTCCCCGCGCCCGTAGGCGAACATGACGCCCGCGGCCGTCCCGACGCCGACCGCGTTCTGGACGATGACGTAAGGCACCCAGAGGCCGGTGATGCCGAAGGCGATGCACTGGGCGGCGATCCAGGCGTTGTTGGTCCACACCTGGCCGGCGAAGGACGACGCCGGGTTGTTCGAGTAGTAGTCGATGAAGGTGTGGTCGACGTACTGACGGAGGTTCGCGTCGCTGCCGAGGTTGCGCAGCACGTCCGGGTTGCCGGTGATCCACAGCGCGTACAGCGTCCCGATCACGACGGTGACGGCGGCGACCGCGAGGACGATCCAGCGGATGCGGTAGAGCGCGGCGGGCAGCTCGAGTGCGAAGAACCGGGGGATCTGGGAGAAGAGGTTGGCTCCCGCGCCGGTGAAGCGCAGCCGCGCGGTGGAGAGGGTGAGCGAGAGGCGATCTCCCACCGCCGTCGACCCCGCGCTGGTCTGGATCGCCGAGAGATCCGCGGCGCCGGACTGGTACAGGTCGATGAGCTCGTCGGCGTCGCGGCCGTCGAGCCGCCCCTCCTTCGCCAGCTGGGCCAGCCGGTCCCAGTCGGCGCTGCGCGCTGCGGTGTATGCGTCGAGATCCATCTGCTTGAATGATAGCCATGACGGCAGCGGCGGACGCGTTCCCGGAGCCGGTCGAGCGCGAACTGGTGACCGGCGAGGCCGTCACCCTCGACGTCAAGCCGGCCAGCTACATCCTGCGTGCCGCTGGCACGTTCATCGACTGGGTCGTCTACATGCTGGTCATGCTGGGATGCGTGCTCCTGCTCGTCGCGACCGGTGGCGGGCTGGACGAGGCCCTCGTGCGCGCCCTGGTCGTCCTGATCCTCGTCTTCGGAACGGTCGTCATCCCGCTCACGGTGGAGCTCGCCTCCCGTGGCCGGTCGCTCGGCAAGCTGGCCGTGGGTGCCCGCATCGTGCGCGACGACGGCGGCGCGATCGGCTTCCGCCACGCGTTCATCCGCGCCCTGACCGGGGTGCTGGAGATCTTCATGACCGTCGGCGGGATCGCCGCCCTGGTGGGTCTGCTGAACGCCCGGTCCAAGCGGCTGGGCGATCTGCTCGCGGGGACGTACAGCCAGCTCGTACGTGTTCCGGTACCGCGTCCCCTCGACCTCTATCTCTCCCCGGCTCTCTCCGGGTGGGCGACGACGGCGGATGTCGGCCGCCTCCCGGACCGGCTCTCGCGCCGGATCGCGCAGTTCGTCCGGCAGGCTCCGCAGCTCACACCGGCGGCCCGGTACGGACTGAGCACGGAGCTCGCCCGCGAGGCGTCCGTGTTCGTGTCGCCGCTGCCCGACGTGGACGCCGAGACGTTCCTGGTCGGGGTGGCGCTGCTGCGCCGCCAGCGCGACGCGCGGGGCCTCGCCCTCGAGCAGCAGCGCCTGGACCGCCTCGCCCCCGTGCTGGAGGGTCTTCCGCACGCGTTCCCCGACCGCTAGGAGCATCGTGACCGAGAGCAGCACCGCCGACTACCGCGCGCACTTCGATGCGACCGTCGCGTTCGCGAACGGGGGCGGCCTCCGTGCGGAGGGGTTCCGGCTCGACCTGTCCAGCGCAGACGTCACGGAGGCCGACGTCGCTCGACTGTTCGTCCAGCACCTCGGCCTGGCGCTGGTGAGCAGCGTGCAGCTGTCCGATCTGCGCATCGTCGAGGAGCAGCACCGCGGAAGCCGCGGCATCGACACGGCGTCCGTGCCGGATGCGACGGATGCGACGAACGCGCGCCGGGTCGTCGATCTCAGCCACACCATCCGCGCCGGGCTCGTCACCTATCCCGGACTTCCGGCGCCCGTCATCACGCCGCACCTCACCCGTGAGGACTCCCGTGCGCGGTACGCCCCCGGGACCGAGTTCGCGATGGACGTGATCACCATGATCGGGAACACGGGCACCTACCTCGACAGCCCGTACCACCGCTACGCGGACGGCGGCGATCTGGCGTCGCTCGAGCTCTCCACCCTCGTCGGCCTGCGTGCGGAGGTCGTGCACGTCGACGATGCGACCAGCCGCGGGGTCCCGGCCGAGGTCTTCTTCGACCGCGAGGTCGCCGGCGCGGCCGTGCTGGTGCACACCGGCTGGGATGCGCACTTCGGCACTCCCGCCTACGCCACCGGCGCTCCGTACCTCACCGAGGAGGCCGCGGCCTATCTCGCCGAGCAGGGCGCCGTGCTCGTCGGGATCGACTCGCTCAACATCGACGACACCGAGGGCGGCGGCGCCCGGCCGGTCCACTCCCTGCTCCTCGCCGAGGGGGTGCACGTGGTCGAGCACCTCACCCGCCTCGGCGAGCTCCCGGCCCGCGGCGCGCGGTTCACCGCCGCGCCCCCGGCCGTCGAGGGATTCGGGACGTTCCCCGTCCGCGCGTTCGCGGAGCTCTGACCGCTGCTCAGTCGTGCAGGATGCGCTGGAACAGCACGTGGTCCTGCCAGCGTCCGGCGATCTGCAGGTAGTCCGGCGCGACGCCGATGCGCTCGAATCCGGCGCGCGTCAGCACGGACTGCGACGCGTGGTTGGCGAGCAGCGTCGCCGCCTGGACGCGATGGAGCCCGAACCCGCGCGCGGCGTCCAGTACGGCGGACAGCGCGGACGACGCCAGCCCCTTGCCGGTGTGCGCACGATCGAGCCAGTAGCCCACCATGGCGCTCTGGAAGGCACCGCGGACGATGTTGCTGAGGTCGATCCCCCCGGCGATCTCGTCGCCGTCCACGAGGACGAGCGGGAGGCCCGAATCGAGGTCGCGAAGCGCGAGCAGCTCACGCGTGCGGGCGAGCTGCCCCGCCTCGGTGAAGAACTCTTCGTTGCGAGTCGGATCCCATGGCGCCAGATGACCCCGGTTGCGGACGTATGCAGCCGCGAGGGCCCCGGCGTCCTGCTCCGTGCGCACGCGCAGGGTCAGGCCGCCGGGGAGCTCGCGGTCGGTGAATTCGAGGGTCATCAGTAGCGGTAGTGGTCGACCTTGTAGGGGCCGTCCACGGGCACGCCGATGTAGGCGGCCTGCTCCTCGGTCAGCACGGTGAGCTCGACGCCGAGCGAGTCGAGGTGCAGACGCGCCACCTTCTCATCGAGGTGCTTGGGGAGCACATACACGCCGATCGGGTAGTTCTCGCTCGAGACGTACAGCTCGAGCTGGGCGAGCACCTGGTTGGCGAACGAGTTGCTCATCACGAAGCTCGGGTGACCGGTGGCGTTGCCGAGGTTCATCAGGCGGCCCTCGGAGAGCACGAGGATGCTGCGGCCGGTCGGCAGGCGCCACTCGTGCACCTGCGGCTTGATCTCGATCTTCTCCGCGCCGGGCAGCGCCTCGAGCGACGCCATGTCGATCTCGTTATCGAAGTGGCCGACGTTGGCCACGACGGCGAGGTGCTTCAGGCCGAGCAGGTGGTCGAGGGTGACGACGTTCAGGTTGCCCGTGCCGGTGACGAGGATGTCGACCTGGTCGATCACCGACTCCAGCCGCGAGACCTGGAACCCGTCCATGGCCGCCTGCAGCGCGTTGATCGGGTCGACCTCGCTGACGATCACGCGCGCGCCCTGGCCGCGCAGGGCCTCCGCCGCACCCTTGCCGACATCGCCGTAGCCGGCGACGAAGGCGACCTTGCCGCCCATGAGCACGTCGGTCGCGCGGTTGAGGCCGTCCGGGAGGGAGTGGCGGATGCCGTACTTGTTGTCGAACTTGCTCTTCGTCACCGAGTCGTTGACGTTGATCGCCGGGAAGAGGAGTTCGCCGGCCTTGGCCAGCTCGTACAGGCGGTGGACGCCCGTGGTCGTCTCCTCCGTGACGCCGATGATGCCGTCGGCGATGCGGGTCCAGCGGTCCGGAGCAGAGGCCAGCGATTCGCGCAGCACGGACAGGATGACCCGGTACTCGTGGCTGTCGCCCTCCGCGTCGGCCGGGACCGCGCCGGCCGCCTCGAACTCGCGCCCCTTGTGGACCAGGAGGGTGGCGTCGCCGCCATCGTCGAGGATGAGGTTCGGGCCGGTCCAGTCGGCGCCCGCGGCCTCCGCCTCGGCGCTCCAGTCGAAGATCTGCTGGGTGCACCACCAGTACTCCTCCAGGGTCTCGCCCTTCCAGGCGAAGACGGGCACCCCGGCGGGCGCCGCGAGGGTGCCGGTCGGGCCGACGGCGACGGCCGCGGCCGCGTCGTCCTGGGTGGAGAAGATGTTGCAGCTCGCCCAGCGCACCTGCGCGCCGAGGGCCACGAGGGTCTCGATGAGGACGGCGGTCTGCACGGTCATGTGCAGCGAGCCGGCGATGCGCGCGCCCGCGAGGGGCTGCGACGGGCCGAACTCCTCACGAAGGGCCATGAGCCCCGGCATCTCGTTCTCGGCGAGCCGGAGCTGGTGGCGTCCGGCAGCGGCGAGGGACAGGTCGGCAACCTTGAAGGGCAGGGCGGTTTCGGACACGGTCGAAGCTGACATGGCACCCATTCTCGCATTGCGCGCCCGGGAGCGGGTGCCCGATGACGACGCGCCGGTCGTCAGGCGCGGATGAGCGAGAGGGCCTCGTCGCGGATGCGGGCCATCGTGGCCTCGTCGGCCGCCTCCACATTCAGACGGAGGAGCGGCTCCGTGTTGGAGGAACGCACCGAGAACCACCAGAACGGTTCGTCCTGGCCGACCTGCCCGACCACCGTCAGCCCGTCGAGCTCGTCGAACTCGGCGCGCGGGGCGAACGCCTCCACGATGCGGGTGAACGCGGCGGGGACGTCGTCGACGGTCGAGTTGATCTCGCCCGACTGCGCGTACGGCGAGAACGCCGATGCCAGCTCGGACAGGGGGCGCTCCTGACCACCGAACTCCGCGAGCAGGTGCATCGCCGCCAGCATCCCGTTGTCGGCGCTCCAGAAATCGCGGAAGTAGTAGTGCGCCGAGTGCTCTCCGCCGAAGACGGCGCCGGATTCACGCATCGCGGCCTTGATCAGCGAGTGCCCGACGCGGGTGCGCAGCGGGGTGGCGCCCGCGGCCTCGATGGTCTCGGGGACGATGTTGGAGGTGATGAGGTTGTGGATGACGGTGATCTCGGCGTCGGGATCGGCGGCGCGGGCGCGCGCGATCTCGCGCAGTGCGACGATCGCGGCGACGGCCGACGGGTTCACCGCGTCGCCGTTCTCATCGACGACGAAGCAGCGGTCGGCGTCGCCGTCGAAAGCGAGTCCCAGATCGGCGCCGTGCTCGACGACCGCCTTCTGGAGATCGACGAGATTCGAGGGCTCGAGCGGGTTGGCCTCGTGGTTCGGGAACGTGCCGTCCAGCTCGAAGTAGAGCGGGACGATCGTGATGGGGAGAGCAGGGAGACCCGCGTCCTCGCCCAGCACCGACGGGACGGTGAGCCCGCCCATGCCGTTCCCCGCGTCCACGACGACGGTGATCGGGCGGATTCCGCTCAGGTCGACCAGCGAGCGCAGGTACGCCGCGTACGCGGCGAGCACGTCCTCCTCGCGGTACGAGCCCGGCGTCGCGACCGGCGCGATCCCCTCGGCGAGGAACGCTGCCGCTCGGTCGCGCACCCCCGAGAGCCCGGTGTCCATGCTGAGCCCCTGCGCTCCGGCGCGGGACAGCTTGATGCCGTTGTAGGTGGCCGGGTTGTGACTGGCCGTGAACATCGCTGCGGGAGCGGCGAGGGCGCCGGAGGCGTAGTACGACTCGTCCGTCGAGCAGAGCCCGATCGAGACGACGTCGGCGCCGCGCGCCTGCGCACCGCGGGCGAAGGCCTCGGCGAACCCCGGGGAGGAGTCGCGCATGTCGTGCCCGACGACCAGGTCTCCGCCGGCCGCGCCGACCTCGTCGACGAAGGCGGCGCCGATGGCCTCGACGACCTCCGGGGTCAGTTGGTCGCCGACCAGGCCACGGATGTCGTATGCCTTGACGACGGCGTCGAGCGGGGTGCGGGAGTCATCGGGATCGCGTCGGTTCACGACCCATAACCTACTTCACCGAAGACCTCGTGACGCACGATGCTCCACCCCTGCGGCGCCGAGAGCCGCTCGGCGTGGATGGCGCAGAGGTCGTACGTGTGCGGTTCGTGCGAGAGACTCAACGGGCCGAGGACGGCCATCGAGTCCGCGTAGACGTAGGTGAGCGTCGCGACGGCATCGCGCGGACACGCGACACGGGAACACGGACGGCTCAACATCGGGCTCAGACTACCCGAGCGCGTGCGACGTAGGATGGCGACATGCCCCGCAACCGCCGCACCAGCAGTCAGC
>Ga0153993_100336_pt1 | contig 17490 bp, 13 predicted proteins | sample TSNC077MetaG_FD_104706 | JGI IMG/M metagenome (GOLD analysis project Ga0153993, IMG submission 104706) | Attine ant fungus gardens microbial communities from North Carolina, USA - TSNC077 MetaG | ecosystem: Host-associated > Fungi > Mycelium > Unclassified | place: USA: North Carolina, Lumber...
ATTCAAATTGTCGGCAAAATTCTACCGATGAACAGCGCTTTTTGCAGTAAGGCTTTCGGGTTAAAAAGCTCTTCATATCGTTATCTGACGTCACCCCGCTGAGGGATAAAAGATCAAGAACAAATCTGATGACTCCTACTTCTCTCGGTTATCAAAGGCGAGTCTTGGCATTTCTGCTCCCGATGTCTCATCCCAGGTCCATATCCTTAGCACCGGCCGGCGTTCTATATTTCTGGCCACAGGGTCCATTCTGGAAGCATTTCGGGACAGCGACTTCTTGCTATCGGTCTAGACATCGGCGTTTCGAACCCCTTGACTATCTCTCTTTGGGGAAAAGGTTCATCACGTTTGCCGAGTAAGCCCGCTTAATCGCGCTACAGTTGCAGTCGGTGATTGTTCCCATTCCCACGGCACAGGAGGAATGAATAGTGTTGCCTTATTTACATCCATGTAGTAAACGCGTTCTAGATAGAGGCTGAACATATTCTCGGCTCAGGGTAAGACATTTGAGTGATAAAGATCTGGGGTATTCATATTTTGTCATCATTACGATGTCTTCCCCACTTGACATGACATGTCATCGCAACGCATTAACACATTTAGGGGAATTTCAAGAAGCTGTTGAGGACTGATCAGGATAGAAGTGTATATCATTTCGTGACGCATGATTCTAGATTACAGCTTCACTGTCATATGAAACATAAAGTAATGTTTCTCCGTTCTGAGAATCGCCCTCTAACCCCATTCTATGCAAAACTCCACAACTCACCGACAACGTCGAATTGGTGCAGTTCATCGCCATCTCCTTCCCCTGGAGTGATGACCGAAGTCGGAAACGATATAAAGCCCTTTGACTGATCTATAGCTAATTCGGGTGCTTTCTTGATCTTTCTACTCGCCTCCGTATCAAATAGCTGCCCGGATTTGAGAAGCCGGAAAACGCAACACGACGAAAGGAACAATAAGATAAGTATTTTTTTGTCCCATGAACTACTTTCCCATTAAAGAACTCACCGTAGCATAAGTATGATCTAAAAAATCCTCAAGGGGATAACTGGGTTTCGTAAATGGTTCGGTGAATATTTTGCACAGCGTGGATACGGTAGCATGATAATGCGATCGATGGGACAGCAGTTCCCATAAGGAGCTTTCTAACGCTCGGGTTTTGATAGGATCTGTCTCATCGGAAAGAAAAGGATCTGTACAGATCGATGAAGAAGTGGAGTGTCATGCCCAGCGAACGCGAATAACAGATCAATTCACTCAGCATTCATGACATAAACAAGGCACAGACCTGCGTATTCATTTCCAGCGTCGGGGTTATGTATCATGACCATCAACGCGGGATGTCTTTTTAGGATGTTATAGGTGAATGGGATGATCATGATGATAGCTGCAGGGGGCGCCGACAAAGAAAGCCGGGACAGGCGCTTGATGAAAGATGCCAGGAGAGTTGCTGGAAGATGGCTATAAATGAGATAAGTAAATTCGAGAAATCAAAAAGGCCAAGAAAAAGATTTACGTCGAGCTAAGGAAGATTTCTGTCATTCTGAAGAAACGAGCGCGATGCTTGAGATGCAGGACGTCCCGATCTAGGAATGCGTATAGGCGTGTGTAAAATGATGGGTAGTCCCTGAACTTGAATGAAAAATGAGCATGTTAGAGAGTTGGGTCCGAAAACCTACAGATTGTAATTCTTGATGAGGATGAATAGAGCATTCAGGGCCAGTAAGCCAGCGGAACCCCCTTCACGGTTTGAACATAAGAGAGAGGAAGTAACAAAAGGGGATCTAGAACCCACCGAAATCAACACATGCACTCACCCAGTCCATCACAAGGACAGGCCGCGTAAGATGGGGTAATATTGCTCGATGCATGATGTGTAGTACCCGTACAGCCAACTTCTCCGTATCTGTTGCACTGGATAACCGAGGAAGGAGAGCTAACCAAATGCGACTAAACACAGCACGATGAGATGCCAGAGAGTGTAATGATTGATGAATGTTCATCTGATGGAGGCGTACACCTGGTTCCTTGGCTTTTGGTGCCTCAGGCGGTGCAGGCTCGTCTTCAAAATACTTGCGCCAATCATCTTCATCACCCTCACTAGTATTGGTCTTGGGATCCTCAACATCTGAATCAGAATCGTCTCCTTCTTTCTTCTTCAATCGCCTGGGTTTAGGCGGCGGTTTTCCCATCTCTGAAACCCACCAGGCGTTTAGTTCGGATGGTTCCGTGGGGAATGTCGTAAGTTGTTCGAGTATAGAGAGGAGATTAAGAGGGAGTGTCGGATGTGTTGGGTGAGTATTCAGCAGCGTCCTGACAGTGCATTAAAACCGATTAGAACTCTCTTGAGGGAACAGCATGCATCCTTACACAGATTCGCGCAGGAAAAACCAGCGTATATCATCATACACGCTAAACCATTTTTCATGAAACAGGTTCGCAACATCGAAATCGAGTAGTTGGTCGAGGGGCGCTTGAGAGCTCGGCCGAGAGCATGACGGGCATAAGAGAAGCGCTGAAGCAATTTTACGGAAATGGGAAAGGTGGAATGGAAGTTGAGATCCAGAAGCGGACGTAGAGAGGTGTTTCTGTAAAGAGAACAAAATCTGAAGGGCAGAAGTCTGAAAAATTTCAGAGGAAAATACGAAGAAACGAAGTGACGGCTCGACAACTCACTCTTAGAATTTTCTCCTCGTCCTTTAACAGGCCACAAAGGAAATCAACGTAAACATTTAGCTGCTCCAAAAGCCAGGTCTTGACCAGCTTCGAAGCTTCATCTCCTCCCAGACCAAGCTTTCCACCATTAATCAGGACGACGAAAATTCGATAGAGGGCATAGATTGCTTTGGATACAAGTTGTGCATCCGTCGTCGCCACAAGAATGTCTAGCAGATCGGGGAGGGCGTTGAGAGAGTCGTTTCCATGAGCTGCTTCGATAAGAGCATTTTCGAGAGTTTTTATTTGCTCAGCAGACCCGGAATTACAGTTAGTCTTTCGTTTTTTAGCTGGAGGGAGTGAACGTGGGGCCATTTACGAAAACTCAGAAAAACAATGTGAGCCCTGACAAAGGGAAATCTTTGTCTCGGGCCGGAGTAGACAAATAAAGCCAATTAGCCTCCCACAAAGAATTCAATTCATGTTGTTCCGCAGACTCCATTCAACCGTTGCTCATCCAGCCCAGTTCAAATTACCACCAACAATTCGGCAACTACTTTCTTCAAGTAATAAGGAGGTAAAATCAACTACTTTGACGGGCTGGGTCAAGTCGGTCCGCAAACAGAAAAATGTCACTTTTGCCATCATAAACGATGGGACAAATGCAGAAGGACTACAGGCGGTTGTGTTGAAGCAAGAAGGATTAGCGCCAGAAATCATGAAACGGTGAGTGCATTTTTGACGTCTGTTTTCGAACTGCTCACGAGAGGAAGACTGACGAATGGTTCAGCGGTGCGCCTAACAGGAAATCTGCTCAAGTCACCCGGTCGTGGTCAAGAATGGGAATTTGTTGTCCAAGAAGGCTCCAAGGGGGCCATTGAAATACTTGGTGATTGTGATGTCGACGTATGCTACCCTGTCATGACACAAGAACGATTCCTAACGGTTCTCAGACATATCCTATCCAAAAGAAAGCCCTCTCGACGGAATACCTTCGCGATAATGCCTACCTCCGTGCTCGGACGGGTCACATTGCTGCGATGTTACGTCTCAGGGACCAAGTTTCACGTAGCCTCACTCAGTTCTTTGAGGTATGTCCTAGCAATCTAACCTTGATTCACCGGCTGACGTTCGAAAAGTCTCAAGGATTTACCTATATGCATACCCCTATCATCACCGGTAACGACTGTGAGGGAGCAGGAGAAGCGTTCCGCATTGCACCTCTCTTGTCATCCACTTCAGATCCTCTAGCATGCCCATCAGAATTCTTCTCCCGTGCGGCATATCTGACAGTTTCACATCAGCTGCACCTCGAATCCTTTACAACTGCGCTCTCTCGTGTCTATACTCTGTCGCCATGTTTTCGTGCAGAGCGATCGATGACTGGTCGGCATCTCGCGGAATTCTGGATGCTCGAAGCAGAATGGAATCTTGCGACGTGTTTCGATAGCGTTGAAGAGATATGCGCTTTTCTTGAGAGCCTCATCCGGTCCTCGGTTGATTTAGATTCTCCAGAGATTGCAAAGCTTTGGTCCGAGAGGGATGGTGGAGGATTACAATCGAAGGACTATCAAATGTTCCGGTCAGCGCTTGACAACGCTCAACCTTGGAGCCGTGTCACCTACGCTGAAGCCATTGAACTCCTCAGAGCAGCCCATGCCAAAGGACGATGCTTTGAATATGAACCCAATTGGGGCGAGTCACTATCAAGTGAACACGAACGCTGGTTGGCAGAGACACATGTTGGTGGGCCTGTATTTGTTACAAATTACCCTGTCGGTCTCAAGCCATTCTATATGCGTGTGAGTGAAGATGGCAAGACTGTCGCATGTTTTGACCTTCTTGTGCCCCGTATCGGTGAGCTTGTGGGTGGAAGTGTGAGGGAGGAGAGATTGGACGTACTCACAAAGCGCATGCGAGACCACGGACTGTTACGCGAGCTGGCTTGTACCGGAGAGGAGGATGCTGCTACCAATTCTGGGGAGGATTTCGCCAATGACTCTACTTACAAGTGGTATGCGGACTTGAGGAGGTACGGAGGGGCACCCCACGGAGGATTTGGCCTCGGTTTTGAGAGGCTGGTCAGCTGGGTCAGTGGGATTGATAATGTGAAGGAGTGCATCGGAATGCCGAGATGGACTGGGAGGATGGTCATGTGATGAACAATCAATGTTTCTACATTAGCATACTTCAATTTTATCGGATTTAGATATTGATTGCTTGGTCACTTGACGTATGCCTAAAAAGAAGCAGAAAAGAAGCAGATGATCAACATTGTCGGGCCGACATTTATGTATACGTACATGAAAAGAAAAATTCACTGGCCAGCAGCTTTCCGTCCATGTCCATCTCTGCAGGCTCTCTCATCTGGATTTCAATTCGCCCACTGATTCGCTTGTGGGTTATCATATGTTTATTTTTTTGACATCTGATAACACATCAAAAGAGCTGCAGGCGTTGCTAGTGGTTTTATCATCACAAAGGCGGATATCTTTCCTCCTGTTGCCGCGAGAGGTGCTGGCCAGGTTGCACTCAATATAACTCTCCCCAGTCTGCTTTTTTCTAAACTCGTTACGGCATTCACGAAAGACAATATCAAGGCCTTTGGTGAGAATGGATAGCTGAAGCAATCCATCTCTCAAGCACTTGCTAAAGCTACTCCTAGGGCCACTTTTTTTTGTTGCAATTCTTTATGAAGCTCTTGGAGTTCTCTTAGCCTGGATTATCAAGCAATTCTTCTGGGTCCCCCACCGTTTTCGATATGGGATTCTGGTAGCTGGAGGCTGGGGAAACGTCGGGGATGTGTGTATGTCTTCCAAACTTCTTTCACTTCCAGATCACTTATTGTGTTGTTCTCTGCAGCAACTGCGGTGTTATTGAGTCTTACCGGCAATGCCCCGTTCCAGGGAACTCAAGACCAGAATCTCGCTGTTGCGTATATTTCCGTCTTTATCCTCGTGTTCACCGTGAGTTTTTTTTTGACCTCGCTTATCGGAAAACGGGTTCTCACTTCCTCTAATGGTAAGATCACTCTTTTCCCTTGCGGAACTCACCGATTGCTGGCATGGGATTTCATGGGCCCTGATGAAGAACCGGAAGTTGTACAAGCTACGATCAAAGCACGCCGTCGGCGCATTTTTCATTTTTTCTTGTGCAAGCACCTTGCTGAGGAGCATACTTCTTCGCCACCCTCTGACCAAGACGGAACTGTACGTCTTGACGAAGAAAAAGCTACCTCTCATGAGCACACTATTTCATCACTACAAAGCCCAGGATCAGTACATGATGATGGTACAACGGTGGTTGTTCAGGATGCAACTAAACCTTCACAACAAACACTTCTCCACGCCGAAAACGAAAGTGCACCCCGCCCCAACGCACAAACGCGTTACCGACGTCTGGCAAAGCATGCGCATAGTATCACCCAAGGTTTTCTCAATCCAATCTCCATCACGATCTGTCTGTGCCTGCCGATCTCTCTTGTGCCTCAGCTCAAAGCGCTTTTTGTCCAAGTTCCCAATGTTCATATGCCTCCTGCACCTGATGGTCAGCCGCCACTGGCATTTATACAGGACATCGCCACGTTCATTGGTGCTGCGTCTATCCCCATTGGCCTGATATGTCTTGGGTCATCCTTGGCACGCCTAAACGTACCTCTAAATCAATGGCGCACGCTGCCCGTCGGTGCTATTTTGTCGATGACGATCGGCAAGCTGATCATCATACCTGTCATTGGCGTCTTCATATGCAAAGGACTCGTTCAATCAGGTGTCATTTTCCAAGACGACAAAGTCCTCGTGTTTATCACCATGTGAGTACCAAGATACGCAGTGATGGCTTCGCAGATTTTGATGTTATTCATGGATGGTCGTCAGGTTCTTCTCGTGCCTTCCGACAGCGACCACGCAGGTTTATTTGACACAGGTATATAATGAAACCGGAGATGCTGAGCATATCGCAGCGTTTTTGGTCCCTCAGTATATCCTCATGTTTATTTCTATGACAGCTCTGAATGCTTATGCCATTCAAAGCATCTTTTAGAGTAGAAAAAAATGAAACGCGTTCTGACCGATTCTTAGACTAGAGTTTGTTCTTTTTGATACCATGTAGAATGGGCCTTTGACCGTGAACCAAGCGTCGGGATAGATAGTCATTATATACCCCTAATTACAGTGAGCGACTTTGAGTAGTCGCGATCAATGATACCGTTGTTTCGTTTCCAAAGTGATATGATGAATAATGTGCAGCCTCATCGATTCCATGGTGAGAAGATTCATCGAGAACTCTCAAGTGTGCTTGCCTATTTTGCACTATTCCCTTGCGATTCTATGATTCTATAATTAAGTGCACATCTAATTAAACGCTCATATATTATGGCACTAATAGGATTCTCCCTGTTGGGGGTTATTTATATATCGTGTAGAAATAGATAAAGCATTGAAGAAACGAGGTACTTTTGAGGAAACAAACCAGAGATAGAACGATCCAATGAGGATGATGATGATGCATCCGATTAAGAACCACCAGACTTTCTCTCACGATAAATCAATGCTTCCTGACAACCAAACTGATTATTAATTTCTCGAGAGGTCATTGACAATTCGGGAATGAAATTCTCACTGGTTTTTTTTTTCTTGCAATGCGTGCATGAGAAATCGAAAAAAGCTCAGGATGACTCGAATCATTTGGGGGTTGACAAGGGGAGGGGAAGGAAATTCAAAACATTAGATTATCCCCATATAGGCAAGTCTAATGCCGCGGCAAATGAATCTTCCTTATGTGGTCAAGCGAAAAAGTCTACTGGCTAACTTCAATCCTCCCTGTCACGTCAAAGTGGTGGACTTGACAGGACAGAGCTTTATATTTTAGCATCATCTACAGTCTACTCGGTATCTTTATGAATGATAATCTAAAAGAACAATTAGGGTTTCTAGTATACTACACTACCCACAATTTCAGAAATTTCTTCTCCCGATAGACTTCCGAAGCCTGAAAAGGAGTGCGTTGGGAAGAGATGAGATATACAGAGATATACAGGTACGTCCATGTCCTAGGTCGAAAGGGGTCTAGCCACGAAAATAGATGCCTGGAGATGCCTGGAGATGTCAGTGCTGAAGAGAGTTGCTGGCATCCTAGATGGTAGCTGGAAAGAAAATGTCGAGTTGCAGTATCGAAACACGAGCGAAACGGGATGCCGGTACTGTACACGACAGGTAAAAAGGTTTTCAAGACAAAAAAGGGAAAACAGGGGATAACAAAAACAAGGGAGTCGAAGAATAGGGAATCAAACAGTCCTGTATACATGCGATTGTGAATTAATATAAGTGATAACAGAGATTAAGCTGCCTCTCAAGCGATAAAAAAGGAGAGAGCCCATAATGGAATCCATCGTGAAATGCAATGTGGATCTGTTCCGTCTATAGAGTACAAGATTCAAATGCGATTAGCAGATATAGGAGGCATTTCTGGCGTGTGCAAGCCAGAGGATGTAGACGGTTGAGAGATATTATGGCGAGGAAAATAATCAAGGACGTCATCATCATCCTGACCAGTGAGATCGCGTTTTCCTTCATACGATCGTTGTCTCTTCGAGACCTCTATCATGCACTGCCAACGCTGATACCAGTCCTTTGCCCACGAGTGATCTGAATTTGAGGCCTCGCAAGTTCTCTTCGGTGTCGAAGGTTCTGAGTAAGCTGAACGCGACCAAGCCGACTCGAGAGATGGGGAAAGGAAGGAATCGGGTAAACCGCTCAAGGTGGCACTGCCAGTAGGAGAGTGGGTATCACGAGAGGACATGTATTGCTTTCCATCCACACAGGGATCCCAAAGAATATCAGAACTGCTCTCGCCTGGGGACAAGTCATTTTCCGTCTCACTATCTACTAGCGTCGCATCTGAATCATCGTTGTAGCCCGCAGACGATGAGCATGCACCCAAAGACTCACTCTCGCTTTCTGTGTCGTCATATGGATCGGTCATATCATTAGTTTGGACTTCAACAGATGCACGATCTCGTGATGCGAGATGGACGTCATACATCCACAAGGTCTTTCCTATGGTCCATGTAGGAAGAACAGCAAAACTTCGATCGACCTTGATGCAGTAAGGATCTCGTAAAGAGGATAAATCACCCCTCCGAGGATGAATGGTCATAGGAGGAAGTTCATGCTGGGACTGATGAACGGGATGAAGTGGGGTTCTACGTCTAGGTATGGAAGGGCCAGCAGTTGCGAGAGGATCATCTAAAGCAGTTTCGAGAAAGGATTCGTCAAGCTGCGGCTTGCTGAGGCGCACAGGCCCAGACCTCGTCTCCCATTCATCCTCTCGCGTGACCCAAAACCACTTGATATGGGCCAAAGCATGACGAGAGTAACCACGATGACAGTACTCATGCCGATGGGGATCAGGTTGGTAGGAGAGGGGAGGTATCTCAATGGATGGTAGAGAACAGGGATGGAGACCGACATCTTGTTTTGAAGATGGCGTTGAGAGCGCGATCCAAGGAAGAGAGGGAGCATTAGACAGAGAGGATGGCGATTGCTTCACTGCCCTTGGCGAGGGAGATTTAGAAGACTTAGAAGACTTGACGAAGGGAAATGATAAACGGGAGACAGTAAGATGGTTGAGTCGATGTTTCCGGATAGGGGCATCTACAGTGGCATCAAAGGGCTCGCTTGGCAGAGAGGGTGACTTGGCACCGCTCCCTTCAAGATCCGCTGAGTTGTACAACAGAGTAGAGAGCTTTGATTTGACTCGGGGAGCAAACATCGTGAAAGGGCAAGTATTAGATGGAATAACAGAAGGGAAAATTAGAGCAGGACAGTCCGGAGTGGCAAACGGAGACGGCAGGTAGGTCAGGTAGACTAGTCAAGTAGTCTTGTGAGATGACAACCTGACTGTGTTCGACACCACTAGACTCGCCACTGGAGGATCAATGCGAAGGCATTAAAGTATGTGGCACTACCAAGCAATGTAGGGAAAAGATTGCACATAAGTGAAATGCAAGGAAACATCAAAGGGATAATACCTATCCAATAAACTGTAGAGGTCGCCTCAAGAGCAGCTCTAAGGCGCAAGTATGCAGCCAGGCGAGAAGCTCCTTAGGTCTTCTATGGAAGATTAGTGGACAATCATTTTTTTTTCGGTGAAACTACCTAGGACGACGATGGCCGTCGTATGGAATAGCAATTGAGGTGAGAAAGGAACCAAGGAGTCAGACGACTCTCGTCCTAATAAACCTCAACCACTTCCCACGCCCTATGTTTGTTCCTTGTTTGGCCCTCTGTATCCAGGATCTTACTCTTGTGACAGTGTGTTGGACATAAGAAACTGCTTTCCTGACTTCAGAGCAGCCATGGCACTGCTTTGTCGCCGTTCATTCATGTTAGAAGACACAAGAAAGCTATGTTGAAAACCACTTCTCATCGTTATGACGAGCAGCTAGTCAGTCGATCACTATATGTATGTACTCTTAGAATCTCCTTACAAGCCGAATTGGCATATCTGCGACACCAAGAGTAAGGACCAATGTAGCTTCTGATACCCTTGCCCTCCACTGTTCCCTGGTCTCTCCGTTGACCAGCAGTGGCTCAACTTTCCATCCTCGCAATAACAGCGTCAGGAATGCAATGGATTCTGTCATGCCGAATTTTCTACCCAAACAGGCTCTTGGTCCTGCCCAGCATTATTTGTTAATGACGCACAGGCTTGGCAAAGAATGATACGACTCTCACCAACACTGAAGGCTGTGAACATTTCAGAGTCAGCAGGCACTCCATACCACCTCGAAGGCTTGAATTTTTCGGGCTCATCAAAATAGCGAGGGTTATATTCTGCCAAGCCTTCGTTTAAGGCGAGAAAACCCTAAATGTTTTTGAATTCACTTACGGACGCCAATCATATCAACGATAACCTTGATATACATTCAGTTACAGATTGGACCTAGGCATGCATTTTACCTCTGTTCCTTTCGATACTGGAATCCTTCTCGTCCCTTCGGTTCCTTCTGGGTTGGGGATCGTCAAAATAGTATCTTCACGAGCCGCTCTAATCATGATATGACCAGCAGCTGCCCTGTCGAGTTACTTCACTATGAGGGAATGACGTCTTTCTTACTCACGAAACAGCCTTAATGATTCGAAGAAAACGGCAGTGACCTTGTTCAACCTGTTAAGATCATCCCATGACTAATGACGAGATCAGTACGACTGTCTGTGACCTGACGAGAACATCACTCACTGGGTTACGGCTATCGCCTATGATAGATAGTATATGCTGATGCACTTCCTCTTGTATGTCCGAATAATATGCCAAAAAACCCAGAGTGGCAGCAAGTGTATGTGCTGTCGTTTCTGACAGGACGCCACTTAATACATCGGGTGATGGCGGCTGGAAAATGACCCACCATGTCCCGCGAAGAGCATAACGTAAATGTTCCCGATCTATTCTCGCCCTGAGCATATTATCCCTCATTTGAGGAATATCACTCACGAGTTCATCATCCGCCAACCTAAATTTACTTTCCTCTTCCTCATTTGCTTCCACTAATCGTGTGAATACATCATTCCTTCGGCTCGTGCCTTCTCTCACTTCCAGTCGCCGCTTTTCAACCTGCTCATGCATATATCCAGATAGCTGGTCATGAGCCTCTTTCGCCGTCTTCAACCTTGTCAAGTGAAAAGGGGCATTAAGATCGACGTGAGCGAACAGGGCAGGGCAGAAATGAGCATACCGATTGATTGGTAGTTTGAATGCCCAATTGGGAGTCAGGAGCATCGTAAGGAAGTTATTTGTCGTAAGGTGTAGCGCTTCCTGAAGAGATAATGTACCATCCGACGCAGTCGGCGGATCTGACCATTTGAATGGTAAACCGAAGGCACATTTCCCAATGATAAAGAGGGCATACTGGTCGCAATCATTCGTCCGTTGTTGAAAAACTGAAGGTAAGACTAGACTGCTTACTTTGAAGGTAGTTCGTTGAAAAATTGGAATTTCAATGGACTTCTTATCCAACCACCCATCATTTGCCACCATCTCCTTAAAGGTTTGGATACTCTCGTTCAATACGAATTCATATCTATAGTTCAAAGATCCGCTTTGTCCCTATAATAAGTACTTGATGACTCACAGTCTGTTATTGAATGCGGGACCTAAAACCCGTCGGTGCTTTCGCCAAATTTCTCCATCTGCGGCAATAAGATTCATTCCCCACTTTCTATAAGACATCAGAATTTCTCAACGCTCTTAATCATGGCGAGAAACAACACACAATAGAGCCTGGCTGGCATACGTAGGCTTAATAAAACTTGACTTGTGTTCTCCGCCGATCACTTGTCTCGCGACGTCAAGGTTATTGGTATACAGAGATGGGTTGCCAACAAGAATGGGTACAACCGAGATGACTTCGCTTTGAAATTGTCGATAGACTAAATATGATTTTTGATCATGTTTTAGGCTTCTGAGCATGTTCACTACATACGGCTTCCTCTGAGATTCCAATTGTACTTCGATCCAAAATTCCACCATGTCGTCGGAATCAGCGCGCCTGGAAGCCAAAGAGGATGGAACAGGGGTCTATGACCTGGTAAATGACTAACAATCTGGTCTAGTTGAGCTGATCTGTTGCAGTTTGCAGGTGTAGACACTAGATTTACCTTGAGGTTGCGAAAGAATGCCAGAATTCGAGAAGTTGTGTAAACCGCGAAGAGAGCCAACAATGCCTTTGTAACTGTCAAGTGGCCCAATTCTGCGTTCCGGAGGTTACCCAACATATTCTCGATATTAGCGAGTCCCTCGGTCCACGTTTCCACTAGAGTGTTCATGTCTGGTGTGTTTCGGGTTGGCAAGGTGACAAGGTATCGGCTGCTTCGTGAAGGGGGAAAGGAGAGCCAAGAAAAGTCATAAACAGAATCATCATTACATTATATCTGGACGGAAAAATAACCTATATTAGAAAGCACTAGTTGGTCTTGTCAAGTTGGGAACTAGGAGTCATACATGAATATATTTGCACGCTCTTTGCTCTTTCTTTCTGTACCTGAACCCCATCAGTTCCCATGACTCGGGCCTTGATTTGTCATGATGATTTGACAAGACCCCGAATCCGAGTTTCTGGGCCTCGCTGAACCTATTCTGATAAAGACCGAGCTGCAAGACCAGACTGATGGATATTACCGGTTGGGCGTTGATCCCTCTTGAAATTGTTGTAAGTAAATCTATTGAATCTATCTATCTATATCATCGCAAGAACCCCAAGAAAACGAAACAAATCTAAACAAATCTAAGGCGTAGACCAAAGTAGGATGCAAAGAAAATCTAATTACCGATACCAATCTAGTCATTTCCTTCTAGCGCTTTCTCGCGGGAACGAGGTACCACAAGACGATCATAAATCCCATCATTGCAATTACCCTACGAGGAAATATCAATATGAATCAGCGCGAAGAAAACGTGTCTTTTTTACACTCACAGTGGCTGTAGGCTCTTGATTCCATACTTTTGAGAGATGGCACCGGTCATGAACGGCAAGGCAGCACTTCCGGCTTGACCAAACCCTGATATCCAGCCAACGGCGCTTGTGAGTAACCAAGCAGGAAGAATTCGTCCGGCATGGATCATCGCGATGGGATACATCGGTCCTAAAAGCAGGCCGACGAAGGATACAGCAACAGCTCCGCCTATTAGAGAAGGCACGAGCCATACGATGAGCTGCAGTCTTTGTCGGAGTTAGCCCAGATTGAAGATGAAAGTTGGCTGTGTATAGAAATTCTCACCCAATCGCGAGTAATGCATATAAAACAAGTGCCAGTCTCTCTCCTAGCTATGAGAAATCCAGTTAGCTGATTGAGAATGGTATGGGTGTAGGGTAATGCACCTTTTTGTTGACCCAGAGCAGGAGTACACGACCAAGCATCAAACCTTTTACAAGTGAGTAAGAAGATAGACACGAGACTCGGAGAGGGGAACATACCCCCAAAGAAGCCTGAAGAGATGTAGCCTGTTGTAGGACCACCGTCACGGATATCGAGCATAAAAGTGACAACCCAACCTGAGTTTTTTTGGGCTAAGATCACAGAAACAGATAGCATAGATCTTACCTCCGATAGTGACCTCAACGCCGACGTAAAATAGGACGAAGAATGCCAAGAAATGGACAGCTTTGATACGGATAACTTGATTGAACGAGCTCTCCTTGCTGGTGCCTTTTTCACCAACGTCTTGGCCGATAAGCTGCAGACACTCTGGGAAAAAACAACGAAAATTAGTGGATGTACTCAACGACAAAGAACATATGCTTACCATCTTGAGTCCTGAACCCAATTATCGTGAAAAATGAAATAGAGTTTATGATAGAGAAGAAGAGAGAGATAAGATAATGATAAGACCAATGCTGTTGTTGCGCAAAATGGGTTGCCACAAATGGTGCAGAGAGCGCACCCAGACCTGTATAACCGGTGTTTTAATATATGTTAATATCTCCCAGATAGAGAAAAGAAGACCATAAAAAGCGTGAAAGAACCCCATTTTGATTTCCCTGTGACGTTTCAAACTGGCTACGAGCGCGGTTGTTTGCGAGAGCTTATCGTTATCCCCGTTCATCAGATACGAGCCGCTATAAACAGAACGGGGAGAATTACCTCGAGAGCGAGTCCGAATCCATTGATGGCATAGGCGATTGCGAATGCAGGAAAGGGTGGGCCAGGTATTTGTATAGAATAGGTGATGATTTGACATAAAGATCCTTAGAAAACAAAAGGTGAGAAGTCAGGCCAGTGCAAATATTTTTCCGATATCGATCACCTAGCATGATTGTCTAAAGGCGTGATGAATATAAATACAGGTAGAATTTATAATGGCGTGCTTTTACCTTGCCAAAACCGAGTCTTGTAGTGAGAAAAAAATTCATCAAAGCACCCAATATGAAGCCCTTTTTGTGATCGCGTAATATGATGTGGGATCATCGTTGAACCAGAAGATGACTCACAATCGTGGTGCAAACGAAGATCATTGAAACAAGTATGAACCCAACCTGAAGTCGTTTCAAAAAGAAAATTAATCATCGTCCCATGAGAAAGAAAGAAGAAACTAAGTCATTTACATGATACACCTCCCGAATTCTGGGTAAGAGTGGTCCAGTAGATCCATCATTCCATCCAATGATAAACGCGAACCAGAAACAAGCGCAAAGGTGTAATCGCTCCGTCGTCTTCTGTTTCCTCCTTTGACGGTTTAAAGATCTCGTCAGTGAGTTCATCATCGTGTCATTCTGTTGCACTGAGATGTTTTCAAAAGGAGGGAGATTGGAACAATGGCATGTAGTATGGAGGATTTTTGAATCGGCAGTGCTGGGGGGCCTAGAGATCGTATGCGATAGTTGGATGCCTTGTTCTTCATCTGCGTCGTATTTTCTGTGTGTTACAAGGGTATCTTGCATATTCACAATGAGAGGGGCTTAGAAAAATATTTTCTTGCTCGAACGTCTTTTATAAAGGTTTTCCCGAGTCACGTCTGATAACATATGATTAGTTCCGCTATGCGCTGATAAGGATAAGAAAAGAGTGACATTAGGTAGCATTTGAGATGTTTTCATTCTGCCCTGAATCTTTAGTCCAACGTGGGATAACGACTTAATCTGTCCATTCTTTTCCTTACTCAATGGACATGAACAGAAAAGAACAGAAAAGAAGCGAGTCCAACTTTTTCCGATCAGTAAGTTAATCAGCAGGCTCTGCTGACCGATCAACGATAATTATAGAGCGTTCATTTTTCGCAAAACATGAAAATATCCCACCTTCTTTTGAGGAGCCCTTTGACTCTTGATGAGAGGACCAAATGATAAGACGAATTATTGTCCCTATACAGACGACTTCTTGGGAAGCATCTCTCAAAGGCACTCAGAGACGAGTCAGCCACGAGTAAAAGCAATTCAAAAACATCCTTGCCGGTTTCCATTTTTTTGAATCGTCAGGGTTGAGTCTGATGATGCGCGATTTTTGCGGTGCGATTTGGGGGAAAATGAAACCTGTTCAGCTGACAGATTATGTTATTACATCGGCAGTTAGTTTGATTAAAAACCGGCTGATGTTGTTTCCCCCTTCATATCAGTTCCATTCTCATGTGTGAAGACCTCAAGGCCTTTTGCCGTGCATTCCCTACGAATCGTCGAGGGGACCCAAACGCTCCTCCTTTTTGCTGAGTGTCAACAAATAGGACTGGCTTGGCACAAAAATTTGGATACTGGAGCAGATGGAGTTGTAGCGCAGAGTGATTCGATCACACACACGCCTTCCTGCAGGCAATCATGATAAAACAGGTACACATGTCTGAATCCAAATGAAAACGAACTATGCAGATAATGGAAGTATGACTTGAGTTAGGGTAACACTTACTCGAAAAGGATGAGACAACGAAAGAGTTGCAAGTCAGATGGAAACAAGGGGCAAAAGTCAATTGCAGTTTATTACGATCACTAGGATTCAGTAACAATAATAAGCACTTCGAAGAAGAGATATACTTTTTTGTCCTCTTCAAAATGTATGTTCGACCATCAAGCCATAGGGAACAAAACAGAAAGACGTTTTGTCTAAATTGTAGCTGAGAATGAATTTATTAATAGATCAACAACTATCTCCATTCGATAGATAGCAAAACAAGATGAATCTTTTAAGAAACTTGAGACCATCTTCATTTTTTCACTTTCAAATGCACTTCCCCAACAACAACACTTTTCGCAAGATCCAAAGCCTTGACAAACGCTTGATCATAGGTGGTATTGTATCGAGGACAGTATGAGGATAGTATGATCATCGTACTCGCTCGTGCCGGTGACTTAGACAGCGCACTTGCCCATGGGCTGAGACCGCTCGAACGTAACGTTGCACTCTTGGTTGATGCTCATGAGGCTCTTATACTCCATGCCAAGGATGCCACCAATAATGCGTCAAATATGATGATCCTCTTCCGAGAAGCAGTCGAGGCAGAAGTCGAGAAGAATCTCTACACTTACAACAGCATAATTTCCAAGCTCACTCAAACACAAAAGGCGGATAGTGCGCTAGAATCATTCCAGAAGATGAAGACCCAGGGTGCTACTCCAATGTCAATTACTTGTGGTGCTCTCATCGGTGTATGCACAAGGGTTGGAGATTGTCAGAGCTGTGAACTATTATTCAGTGAAATGGTGCGGCAGTTACCGTTTTTGAACTTTGAACTATCATACAAGTAATGTGGACACTAAAAACCAGATATACTTTTATCTGAAGAATCCTTTTCCTCCCTACTCAACGATATAAACTCTTTATCATTGGCTTCTTCGTCGATAACCTCAATACCTTCATTCAAGTCATACATCTCGCTGTAAAAGCGCATAGTCTCGCGAGCGGACGGTTGTGAAGCGACCCATGCCTGGAGAGATGGGGCAGGGAATAGATAATGTAGCAAGATGAATACAACAAAACTTATGCCCACGCCTGTGGAGAAAGATATCGAGAAAACATGAGACCAACCCGCGGCCACTTCAACTTTTGGGTTGACATTGGCAATGAATCCGGGTAACGATGGGAAGGTACCCAAAACCCAGGCCACGGGCGCACGCCAATTGAACCCATATGAAAACCAATATATACTCGAGGGGTTGCCAACGTAAAGATCATCCACCTTGAGTCTGAACCGATGGATGACGATAAATGAAGCAATCATGAGGCCAATCATGGGGCCCAAAAACACCATATAACCTCCCATAACTGAAAGGAAAACCGTCGGTGAGTTTACAAGTTTCCAAGGATTGCAGGCTATGGAAACTAAGGCTGTTATGTACGCCCCGCGGCG
>Ga0153993_100337_pt1 | contig 17477 bp, 22 predicted proteins | sample TSNC077MetaG_FD_104706 | JGI IMG/M metagenome (GOLD analysis project Ga0153993, IMG submission 104706) | Attine ant fungus gardens microbial communities from North Carolina, USA - TSNC077 MetaG | ecosystem: Host-associated > Fungi > Mycelium > Unclassified | place: USA: North Carolina, Lumber...
AGAGAGTCCAAAGGAGATTTTGTCGTGACTATACAAAAAGGTGTATCCATGAATCTGATATTAGTATGCACCGAGATAGGTAGATGAGCTCGCAGTTTTTGTAAGAATGATCCGCTGGAGACGCACAAGCATCAGGAATTTGCATGGCGCATCTACAATTGTATTGAACGATGCTTGATATTAATCTGACGGATAGTAATGCTCATTATTTGTAGTATTCAATGTGTTGGAGCAGAGAATGGTCTCTATCTTTGTATACACAGCTTTCCCTTACCTTCAGGCGCTTTCATACTACCAGGATTCGACTGATGACCAAAAAATGACAACTTTGGTATTCAATGACATTCAGATAGAGTTGTGTGCTCTTCACTGATTTTGAATTGATGTGCGATAATTCTGCAGGACAAATTTAAAGACATGAGCATCTACCTCTTTCTCAGAGAACCCTTTTCTAAAGGTGTTGTCATACCCGGAGAGGGGTAATGGGATAAAATGTGGATCCATCATGAGACTCAGTCACCATCTCATTTTCAGGGTCTCGTGGTAGCTCTTAATACCTCTCAAAGAATTCTCGTGGCACAATTAGGTCGAATGGACGTTAGCAGGTATTCACAAGATACTACTGATGACGTCAGATTTTAAGGTTTGTTGCACATGTAGCACATGTAGTCTCGTACGTCACTACATGAGGGTTCTTGTAGCGGCCAATTTATTTCTCAAAAGGTTGTTTGAAGAGCTTTCCTTATATGCTAACAACGAACCTTACACATATTATCTCAATAGAGCAATACATTGAGTGAGATTTAATCTAAATACAGTTCCTGTACAATATATCGACCGGAAAAAAATGCGACTTTGAAGGATGGTCGCCTCAATCATCGCACTAAGGTGTGGGAGTAACTGTAGATAAACCATGGGTTTTCGATACTATCCCGTATCGTTCTCAAAATAGTACCAACCACTGGTGTGTTTGTATATTCCATGGAACCTGTCCAACTGCATCCTGTCAAGAAAGCTTTTCCTTGATGGTTTGCTTGTTTGAATCGCTATCCGGCCATTCCGGACTTCAAGAAAGACGTATAAAGGGGAGTTTATACCGTACCAAAAGCAATACAATCTACAGGCAATGGCATTCTTCTTCGACGACGACGATACTACCACTCCTGATCTTCCCCCCCCTGGAATGGGGGCACACCCTCCCAGCCCTCCTCGCACGTACCAGATCTGCCTTATGGTCAATGGACACTTTACGGATAATAAGAACGACATGTATGACGCTTTCTACAACTGGCTTCAAGCCTCCTTACCTAAAGGCTCGAACGTCAAGTTCCAACTTGACCCTTATGAGGCTCAGGAGAAAAAGTACCCCTTACGTGCAGAAATTGACAAGTATGACGTCGTCTTGCTCTCTGGATCGCGTATGTGTTTGCCTCGACGTATATAATCTAGTGGAAACTGACAGATTGCGTATGAATAGCTGCTGACGCATATTCTGATCTTGACTGGGTCACTCGACTCATGATGTTCGTCCAGGCAATTGCAGATGGACACCCGAAGATCAGGATCTATGGTAAGTTTACACACTGCTTCAAACATGATCTTTGTATAAATAACTGCCTTTGATCATAGGCGTTTGTTTTGGTTCTCAAATCGTTGCTCGCGCCCTCGGTGGCGCAGTTGTGCCTAATCGCGGCATTTGGGAAATTGGCGTCACTGATATTCAAACTACCTATATGGGCAAACTAATATATGGCGTAGAGAAATTGGTATGTATAAGCAAGCTTCAACTTTGCAAGTAAACCAACAATAACATTTTTGGAGAATTTGATACAATTCCACCAGGATCATGTTGTCCTCGATTCACTGAGCGATTTCCTAGCTCCAGGAGAACTTTATCTTATTGGTAGCACCAGGAGGACAGTTGTCCAGGGTCTTATCAAATTTTATCCGTATCACGAGGAGCGTGATCTTCCCGGCACAGAGCTGATCCATCGTGTTCATATCATGACAACTCAATCTCATCCCGAATTCACAGAGGAAATTGTCAGCGAGATTTTGCGCAGTCGTCATGGTAAGGGGGAAATTTCTGATGCAGGGCACGAGGAGTACTTTGGGTGTAAAGGACACTTGTCGGACACTCCGCCAGTCATTAAGACTGATACCGGAAAGCGTTGGCTGAAGCACTACGATGGAATTCGAGTTGTTGGAAGAGCCTTTTGGCGGATGTTGGGAGTTGAATATGGAAATGAGCATCCTGCAAGGATTCTGGCATAAGAATCACATCGTCGATGTAGATGCTGTTCTAAATCAATAAATATGCCTGTAGCTTCACTAATTACCTAACGACGGTTGCAATTCGATGTCGGCACGGAATTTTATTTTTCATGACCCGGAAAATTTTCGATCATCATTTTTGATTTTAAATTCCTACGAAATTTTATTGAAATTTGATTGTTTTGTAGTCACAGTCTCGTAGCTGAAATTCAACTTAAGACTTCAGGTATGTAATACGTCGAGTACTTGATAATAAACCGATTCATATCGGTCTGACTTCAGACCCTCGCCTGTTGATAATTAGTTTATATCCATATCCTGTCTTTACCTACCCTCTATCCTCGAGAGTACCCACATGCAAATTAAAGCTTGAGATGGATATCCATTCAAAACACCAGGGTTGATTGTGAGGCACATAAGTCGACCAATACCTCAAGGTAGCACATGACTCCACCTTTACGTCTTCCAGGTAGAATTGGGGTAGAATTGCTATTCATGGAAATATATCTTAGAAGTAACACTCGGGTCTTTAAATTGTCATGTGGGCCTTTTCAAGATACTCAATTGATGATACCATGCATCCAACCTAGTGTAGAGTGGGATTCAGCAGATTACTTATTCCTATGATGAGGTGATCAACAGATACGAAAGCATAGCTGAATCGCCGTTTTTTACCAAAGAGCTCACAGGACTCACATACGTAGCGTAGCACCTTCAATCATCATGTGACTCGACAGACCCCAGAGCACATTGCAATTGCGTCCTACGTTGGTCCCAGGTTGGTCAGGTTCCAGACTAGTGATATTGCCCAAGAGATTAGAAACAAGAACATATCCAAAAGAGGCTGACGTAAATGAAACTGCAAGATAGAACAACGATCGAGACCAGCGGCTGACAGGCATGAATTATAAGAATCTCCTCATGTAGGGAGTTGCTCAATCTTGTCGTCGCAATGATGCAGCTCTGGATCGTTGCAATCATAATCAACTTCTTTACAATCCAATTTGCCGCTGCTCAACAACTGGGGCCGGATGCTACAGCAAATGTTCAAGACCATGTTGGTGGTGTTCCAGACATCACCACACCGCCGATTGTCACTGCCACTGCTCCCGCCATCACCCCAAGACCGACGCACAAGTTCAGTTCGCCACTTCCACCGTGTGTCCTGGAGTGTTTACAGAAAGCTGTTGATTCTTCAGGTTGTGGCAAGTGCGTTGTCCCAGTAACTGTTTTTCATTTCGATGCGGAAATGGTCTCACAATATGTTGATAGAAAAGCGGTTGATTCTCAAAATTGTGCTTGCGTAAATCCAGTGTACCAAGCGACCAGCCGTTCGTGCATCAGAGAAACATGTTCCGACTCTGACCAAGAGTTGGCTAGCCATATCCAACAGAAGTGTAGTGAAAGTGAATACATTTTCCATTGTTGTAGACTCATGACTCATCATGGCGGATGTAGACAAGGAAATTCGTCCAGCTTTTCGCCCACCAACAACCGTATCCCCGATGGTATCATTGACTACAAACATGATGGCAGTCATGACTGATCAAGCTAGAAATGAGGCACACTTGAACAAAGGGAGTGTCGAGATGGAGTTAGCAATGGGTGCTGGTATTCTAGGTCTTGTTTTTGCTCTGTGACATGGTTATGATTACTGTCGCAGCGTGACTACCATAATGCTTTTCGAGTGATCGGGATGATAACTTCATGATAAGATGAGCAGAATTGATTTATTGATCCCACACTGGGTGTTATACATGAGCATCTACAAACATATTTAGCTAGTAAATGAAGGATGGGAGCAAGGGTTAGCGCATTGAAAAGCTCCTAAAACCTGGAGATGAAGCACAATACATGTAATGCAATACAGTAGTCAAGGTGAGAAATAAGAAGAATCAATGCTAGGACAGCATAGCAAGGATGGAGTTAGTACAGTGAGGGGTTATGTGAGATGTGCTTCAGGTTGACATCTCGCACATCGACGATGAAGATGATCGATGAGGATGTTTTTGAGATGAAAAAGAATTAGTAAGCAAATCCATCGTCCCATGTTTCTACATACATAGATGATTATCACATTGATCAAGATAATGAATTTGGAATACACACCTTCTGTTATGCTTCTCCATGCGAGGTATAAGACTCCTACAGATGCTGTCTCCAGGACTGTTGCAATGAATGAACCATCAACTTTCTGATTTGAACTCTGACGAAGGATAGTCAGTGCGGAAAGGTAGATAGGAAAGAAGCTAATGACACACTCGGCAAATGACTCTACTCAGTAAGAACCATGCCAGTTGTGCAAGCACAAAGAGTGTTGCTGAGATAAGATAATACCACATTGGCCTCGTCTCGTTAAGGACACGAAGAACAATGGCAGACATGACAGCAAGATAAATTATGATTGCACTAAAGCAGATAGCTATTAGTTTCATCTAGGACAAAAAAGGGGGAGAGAATGTGGAACTCACACTGGAGGCCATATATTCATCAACACAAACAACGGTATACTGCGAATTCGTTCCGGAGGGTTCGAAAGACCACCAAGGGTTTCCGTAATGCCAAGAGCGATGTCAAGGCAGATGTAAAGAGTGCCACCGAAAAGGATTAAGGAGACAATTGACAGCGGCTATTAGAAAAAAGTGTGAATAAGATAGTATGATATGAAGGCCACAAAGTTGACGCACTGCGATACTGGCCATGGTACCATCTTCTATCCATTGTGTTGCAACAATCGCGTTGGCAATGAGGATCCAGAAAAGAGAAACAACGAGTCCAGCATGAATGGCGGTGAAAACAACAAGAGACATGGAGCCCTGGGGCAAGAGGGATGTATTGGTGATGATTTGTAGGGGGAGAGTAAGCAGGTACACGATGAGAAAAGTTCTGAGCTCCCATCGGCCTAAAAAATAGGGATTTTAGGAAGAATTTCACTGATTGTAGAGCGATCAAGGCTCACCGACAGCAGCTTTTCGACGGTTGCAAAGAAAGATAAGGAGAGCAACGATGAGGATACTCACACCGCATGCAGCGATGTTGGCAACATTTGAGATAGACCCATTATATCCTATTCGAGGGATTCCACATTGAGGATTGACACCAACGGGTGCTGACTCTGGCTCTCCTGAAGACCCTTGAAGAGATTCCGGCGAGTGATCAAAAAGCTAACAAGACAAGACTTAGCAACAAGAAATTGAAATGTAATGAGGAGCAAACTTGACGGAAGAAAAGGTTACACCAAGGATAACTGGGTGTCCAAGTGCAGATAGGTTCAAAGTCGCCAAAGTGAGCCATTGTAACAAAGAAGGACGCGAAATTCAACCTGCCATCAAAACATGAACCAAACATTGCATCAACACCACTTCTCCCACAATAGCACGGAAAACAAGCTGCGGAGCCAATCACCCCAATACAATACGAGATTTTAGAGTTGTGGTATATATTTACTGATGGGGTTTAATGACGTTCCGATGGAGCCGCGGACTGTGTACGTACATCGCATTATAAATTGTTGAATTAAAAAAAAAATGTTCCGATGGAGCGTATATCTGAAGCGCTGCAAAGCCTTGTGAGTATAGGGTGATCTGTCCTCTATCAATCTGTGTCTGATCACTGTAAAGTTGTTCATAGATCAACTACCTTGTCAGTGCCTACACCCGTCTTCCTTCCAACAAGGGCAGAGTCAAGAATATATCTTTTCCTAAGAGCAAAGCATATTGATTCTATCCTGAGTTTGACAGTATTCTTGAGGGTCCATTCTACCCCCGACTCAAAGGTAATGGTAAAGTCAAGGGCATACTTTGGCTACCATCACCCCTTGCCCTTGTTGATATTCTGAATATATACCCCACCCCTGGTGGGCCCTGATTATATGAGTTGATTCAAACATAGGACTTATCGGGCTAAATTATGAAGACAGTCAAGCACTTTGAATGGCTATGAATCTCAGGACATGTACAGTACAATTTTGTACACCACAAATGGAAAACAACAGCTATATTGACAACATCATTTCTCCTTTGGTTGGCACTCTAAAGACACTGGTAATAGTAGTCTTTAAAAATGGTGATATAGTCATCATCAAGTCTTCCAGGAAAGCTTACAAAAACAACTGACCATTGAGTTCCGTACATTTGTACGGAGAAATACAGCTAGTTCCACCTGTCCAACCAATTCCACCGCATTGACCATATTCGGGTACAGTTCCAGCTGAGGTGGAGGTAGTAGGTGGTGACGACGTCGTGGGCGTTGAAGTGTGCGGGGCTGAAGTCGTACCGGGAGGATTTGTCTGTCAAAGATGAGCGAACGGTTCAGCTTTTATCACAAGGTGATGCACGCTTACAGAACCGCTCGAGCCGTAGAGAGGTGGTCCAGGAATTATGTACGTAGTACTGGCTTTGTTTCAGAATCATATTTTTTGTTCGTCTAGATCTGATACGTACTCAGTCTGAGCCTCTTGTGAATAGAGGTTGACAGTCACTGGATAACATATATCATGTCAGACTCTCCAATACAGACCCTCAAATAAAACTCACGGCCAGGGTCACTGTTAGAATAGCCACCAGGCAACGTAACCAATTCCGCTGAAGTAGGCTGTCTGCTGCCGCCATTCGTAATTTGGATCTGAGCACACTCAGGGTAGAGTTGCTTTCATATAGAATGATGTCAGCCATCATCAGTTCATTTCAAAGAGGTGACGCACAGCAGGAAGAGAGTGCAGGGCAATAGTCTCAAACCGGATCATGTATTGGCCGCTGGGGACCGAAGAGGGAATAGTAGTCGTCCAACTGCAATTATCAGCGATCATCTTCCCAGCACCCCAGGATCCGTTTCCAATAGTACCAGACAAAAGACCGGCCTCATCTATCTTGAACTACAAAAAATTCAGGTTAACATATCAGGATCAACTCGAGTATATTACCCATTTGAGTGTTTGTGCATTAGCGGTATCACAAGTGGTGCCCGGACATTGCGCGAGGTAGGTGAGCTGGACCAGCATCCATTAGCATAACTCATGATGACTATAAGTTCACGCTCACCATAGGTCCGTAAGGGTGAGGCCAAACCTGATTCCAGTACGCGGTTATAGCAGTACCAGCAGAAGCTGTGGCGGTCAACTGCAAGGCGCCAGCCGTACCGTCATCATTGCAGGCAACAGTGGAAGCGGTAGCGTCCGTGATAGGGTCGCTTATCGAACAGAATAAGAAGCTATACTCTAACGAAAAAACCAAAAAAAAAACTGACTAAGTAGCCCAAGGGCGCTGAATGGTGGTCTGGCCAACAGGAGTGTTATAAGGATGCCATCCATCATACCACTGGCCACTCCAAGAATAAGCAAGGACACCACCATGTGCCTGAACCTTGGAAACGAAAAGCGTCAAAGCAACAGAAGCGAGAGCCAACATTTGCGAGAGAGAGAGAGCGTTTGTGGATAACAAGCTATCCAAGACGAATTTATATACTTGAAAGACCTTGTGTACATTCAAGTATGTCTGACACCTGCCGGGAATGCCGCTCCAGGTTCTCTACGGAATATTCACGCATGTGCTTTTTTGAATTTCTGCCATCGGGGAAATCATGCAGAACGGCCTGAAATAGCTTTTGATGTGAAGTGGAGACGTACCTGAGAATGGTCATAATGAATGGCCTACATAACAATGTCGACAGGTCATCTGCATCTCAATCACGACGAGGTGGGGGGAGGTGATATACACACTAGCGAACAAGTGCTACATTCTAATCACTTCCACTCGTGCTATTTTTAACCATTCCTCATTCTCATATCGTGGAGAAAGGAACGAACCATCTGACGTCAACGGTAACGGTACGCGGTTTCATGACCCAAAGCATTCACCCGAAGTTTTATGATTCGCTTTCCTATCACACACAGCCAGAGGGCCAACCACACAAAAAAAAAAAGTCACACGAATGGATCAACTTCGCCGCCTTTTCCAGAGTTTACGCGACACGATCATCGTCAATCGTCCCGAGGCTTATGCACGGCTAAAAGCGTGAGTTCCAAAAAATGTTCAGGTAAAACTCGACGTTTCGAACAAGATTCGTCGATGCATTTCGATTCAGAGAGTAGGTTTTCTGCATTGAAAAATCAGTCTTTTTCGCGGTTATCCTTGTGATTTTCGGAGGATATCGCGGCATCAAAGATAAAGGTCAGCCAACAAGAATAGATCATGGAGAATCCAACATCAAGGGGAAGGGGAAGGGGGAAAATCTCTGGTATGTCATCGGAGGGATAGATAACCGATCCTTCGTCCGCAACCCACCACAAAAAAGCCATACATGACTCAATCTGTCTATTTCATTCACTTCACCGCATACCAGCTTCCTCCCGCACATTGGAAAAAAAAATCTTATACAAGACCGTAAACTCACGACACTACAAATCGTACATACAACTACACTTTAAAATAACAAAAAAAATCACAGAGCAAACACCTCCGTATGAATATCAAGATCCCCCATTTCCATTCCTCTGCGCGTGAGCCTAAGACGAGCCACCGCATTCGATGCTTCACGTATCAACCCAGCAGGCCCACTCGCACAAACACCGACACCACCGCCCGTTCCCAACCACGGTAACTTGTTCGACGCTCTCGGATCCAGTTCATCCGTCGTCACTGACGCGCTATCCACCTCACGTCCCGCCGCGAGCTCGTTCTGCTGATCGTTAGTCGTGCTCGTTTCCAGAGACGAAGAAGAGAGTTTTTTGTCCTGACAGGCTGTGACGAGGTCGTCTAGTATATGATAAACGTCCGGTCGTATCATCGTCACATCACAATTAGGTATGTGAGGCACCGCCTCGGGATCACACAGACACGTCACATACACCGAAATATGCAAAGACACAGGAGCCGCCGAACTATCAGAAGCCGCCGCAATGCGCGCAATTTCTCCAAGAGCCGGAGCGAACCATTCAAGGGTACCTAAACCAACCAATCAATCAATCGTATCAGTGTGCAGAATTCATCTTACCAAACGATTTGATACACCACACAAACTCTATCCGTCTCGTTTTTTCATTCGACCGTCGTCTCAATCTCACACATCGACCTACAACATCATCCAACATCCCAAGCGTAAACGTCACACCCGCACCTCCCGCTATCAACAACACTGTCTCGTATCGTCCAAGATCGAGGGTACATCCGCCATAAGGCCCGTCCATCATGACTTGGACGAGCGCATCCGTGGTTTGTTCTTTCGATGGCTCGTCGAGATATCCTTTGTTGCGCGCGAACAGGTTGAGAGCACGGGACCAGTCTCCCGTCACGCGGACACTGAGCGTGATCCCCGGTGTGTAGACATCGGTCAAACATGAGATGGACGGAGGCGCATTCATGATCGAGAGCGGGTGTGATTCAAAAATACGTCCTTCGAAAAAGACACGAAGTCGGACGTGTTGACCAGCTGTCCAGCCATCTGTACAAAACGGGATATTGATCTGAAAAGCGGGTCAGCGGTCGTCAAGGCCATGGTAATGAAACATAGATACCATGGTAACATGGGTGGAGATGGGGGTAAGCGTAGCATCCTTGATACGGTAGCGGAGGAAACGGAGCAGCATATCCAATCCATAGAGAGCCAGCGGTGGATATATCCACGGAGGAGCGTAGACCGTGTGGTAACAAATCGTGACAAAAAAGGCGACGAAAGCAAGAGTACTAGCCACGTTCAATTTCGGCAGGGGGTGTGAAACTCGAAAACTCACTGGACGACGTAGAAAAACTCGTAGAAAGCCTTCCTCACGGGCCTAGCAGACGTGATCACAATCACACACAGGAGACCGAGCGCAGCGACACCAGACGTCTCCTTCTGCTGCCCGATGATCGGGAAGCCCCAGGTCAAGTGATTTCTAATCCAGAGGGAACCATGGATGAGAGCCGTGAGAAACAACCCACGGCCAGCCCAACGATGGACAAAGTTGAGTCTTTCGTAACCGTTCCCAGGGCCCAGGAGGAGCGACAGCAGCGAGTTTTTGGTGGCAAAGAGGAAGACGACGGGGAGTTGAGCCAGGGTGATGAAGCCTGCGCGGTTCGAGTTGTCGAGCAGTGGTGCGTGCAGGGTTGTGCAAAGGATGACGGTCAACAAGTAGCCGACGATGATGAGGACTGAGAGAGGGTGAGTCCCGATGATGATATAACAAATGAAACCCACGTTGGCAGATATTGAGCTCGACCCAGGGAACGGTCCAAAGAAGGACAGCGCCTATCTTGCTTGTCCAGTTCATTCTCCGGTCGACTTTTTGGATTGGCTTGTCTTTTTCATAGAGCGCAATAAATCCGTCTACGTTTTCCCTGACGCCAAAAAAGTCGTGAAGAACCCTTCCCGCACGTAATCCACGGACAAAGTGCGGGAGAAAGAAGAGAATGAACAGGGCCACGGCGGAGACCCAGACGAGTGAGAACTTGAGCTGCCATCTTGGAGCTTCGAGGTAGGAACTGGGTGATGGTCAGACGGTGGCTAGAGTGAAATGTGTGGGCATACTCGTATTGACTAAACTCGGCCGGGACTACAGGTGGGGTGCCAGTGTCAGCCATCAGAGTAGATAAAGACAGCAGAAAATACAATATACATAATGATCACGTGACTATACAAATCTGCCAAACAACGTCTCGCCGACTCCGAGCCCAATGGCAATTGAGAGAATGATGCCGACATTAAAAGTCCTGTTGGAGGTTAGATGGAATTTACTGTGTGTAAGGCGCTCACATGACAGCGAGCATAAACGCCAAACTGAGGAGAGACTGAGCTCCCTGGAGACAACCGCGTGGGATGCCATGAAAAGGCAGCTGCCGTTTGGTCCAATGGATCTCTGCTACGGATCGCATGGCATCGAGCCATCGACTGAAGATGGCCAGCAGGAAAAGGCCGATGCAAGCGCCTGCTACTGCGCCGGTGGACTGGAGGACCCAGCCCTGGAACCAGAGGGTGTCTGCGCCGTGGAAATGAAGAAAGGGCAGCATCTGGCCCTGTGCGAGGAGCATGGAGGCGTCCATGTCCATGTCCATGCCATGGGATATTTGATCCATGTTGTGGTGTGAGTGAGGGAGTGTTTGGTCTGTTTGGCTGGGTTGTTTATTGAGATAATGTGGAATAAATTGTTTGTTTAAAATGCCACCAGCGCTGTACTTGTATCCGCTGAACCAGTCGTTCGAGCCCAAGCACATTTCAGTGGCAGGCGGGCAGCGCGTCAAGATTGGCCGCCAAACGAACCCCAAGACAGCGCCGGGCGAAAAGAACGGCTTTTTCGACTCCAAAGTCCTCAGCAGACAGCATGCAGAAGTCTGGGAGGACGCCCACAAAGTCGAGCTTTTCTTTTTCTTTTTTTTCTCCTCTCACTCCTCCCAGATATACATCCGCGACATAAAGTCCAGCAATGGCACCTTTATCAACGGCGAGCGGCTCAGTCCAGAAGGCGTCGAGTCTGACCCTTACCCCCTCAAAAGCGACGACATTGTCGTATGTCTCTTCCCCTCCTCTCCACCCCGACCTTGAGCTCTCTCCAGGAATTCGGCATCGACATCGTCGGCGAGGACAACACCACCATCATCCACCACAAGGTCGCTGCCCGTGCCGTCTGTGTTTTTTCAGACCACGACGCCCAGATCGCTGCTCGAGCAGAGCAGCACCACCAGCAACAGCAGCAGCAGCAGCAACAGCAACAGCACTATGCCCAGCAGCAGCACTACGCCCAGCAGCAGCACCCCAACGGCCTCCCACCCTCCCAGTTCCACCTGCCTCAACGACGACCCCCAGGCCAGGGTCTCGCCGGCATGGGCGGCATGGGCGCCAGCATGCGCAATCCCGGCAAGTCCGGCCTTTCCTTTGAGCACATCCTCACCCGCCTCCAGGGCGAACTTCAAAAAAGCCGCGAAACTGGCTCAGAGCTCCACTCTCTCAATGCTTCCATGGCAGACATGCACCAGGTCTTTGCTGGAAACATAGTCCGTCCTTTTTTTTCCCTTGTCTTATTTCTCTGACCTCTACAAAGCCACAAAATTACAATCTCCCCCTCCCTCCAACCCGCCCTCCCCGCAGCTCTCCAGACCATCCCCTCTTCACTCACCTCCAGTCCCAGGTCCACAACGCCCAGTCCTCTCTCGCTGAATACGCAACAAAGGTCCGTCTCCTCGAATCCGCCGTCGCCGACCACGACAACATCAAAAGAGACCTCCACGATCTCCGCCAGCTCCTCCAGTCTCGCCAGCAGGAAATCGCCCTCCCCCAAGACGACGACCAAGACCCCCTCCTCGAACCCAGAGGTGGCTTTGACCACGACGACGACGACGACATCCAGCACATCCGCATGTTGGACGAGGTCGATGACGTTGACGACATCGATGATGACGATGACGATGACGATAGACGCAGCCTTGCAACCATCATCCCCCATGAGCTCGAGCGCGTCGAAGAAGAGGACGAGGAACAGCTTACTCACGATCAGATTGACGAGCTCGGCAGTGCCGACCTCGATAGAGCAGACCCCATCGATCCTCAACGTGAGCGCGAGGCCTCTCAAGACTCCCACAGAGAAGCCATCAGAAAACAGGAGGACCTCACCGTTGGAAGGCCCAGAACCCCTGAACCTTCCTTTGATCTCCGCGTCGATACTGACCTTTCCAAAGACGCTCCTTCTTCCGCTGTTTCTCCCCGTGCCCGTTCAGGCACTCTTGTAGCTCCCGCCTCTCATCCTTCCCCTTCATCTCCCGTCAACAACCTCTCCAAGGATTCCATGGCGGAGCAGCTTCTTCAGCTCAGCATGCAGGTCTCCGTCATGGCCTGTTTGACCAGCACCATCGAGTCTCAACATGCTGCTGCCCAGGATACAATCAAATTACTTGAGGCCAAGGTTGCTGAGCTTGAAAAGGCCGTCAGGCACCAACCACCCTCTGTCGAACACGACCTTATTTCCTCTCAGTGGGACCAAGTCCGCGATGAATGGACAGGGGAACGTGACCGTCTCCGTCGAACCACTGAAGACTGGGAGTCACGCATTCTCAATATTGATACCTCACTTGAAAGAATTTCTCATTTGCAAAATACCACCACTGCCACTCTTGTCAAAGAGTCTAGCCTTCACAAGCAGGAGATGGCAAAGGTTCAGAAAGAGTTGAGAGAGCTTCAGTTGGCTGGTCTAGGAGCTGTTACTGCGGTTGGCGTTGTCAATGGAGATCTTGTTAATAGAGGCAGCGGGCTTGTTACGCCTCCCAGTCCGAGGAGCCAGAGTTCAGATTCTGGGCAGAGTGCAAGAGCTGCGAGGAGGCGGAGGAGGAAGAAGAGGGGTAGTTTGAGTGCTCCGCCTATTGGTGGATCCAGAGCGAGAGCTGTTGGTTCATTGAGAGAGGTTGACAATGAGGAGGATGAGGTGTTGAGTGGGAGCGAGAGTGATGCTCCTGATGTTGTTAGTGATAATGGAGGGGCTGGTGCTAGTGGGGTCGTGGATGCGGTCAAAGTGACTGAGAGCCCTTGTAGGACGTATACGATCGAGGGACAACAACAACAACAACAACGAGAAGAAGAAGAAGAAGGGATCGCGGCAACGACTCGTGCGTACCCCTTTTCTCATTATGCTGTCCCGGTCCACGCTCATTCGAAAGAATGTTATCCGGTGTTGTGTTTGTCTTCGTCCTTGTATCGTGATGATGGCACAGGATCGTCTTATTCGTCGTCGCAGTTTGCGAGTGAGGAGGAGGTTGAGGAGGGGAAGAAGGTTCCTGGACGACCGATACGGGTGAAGATTCCTGGTGGTGGTGCGACGACGGCGGGGGTAGAGGCGGGGGTAGAGGCGGCGGCAGTGGAGGCGGTGGTGGTGGTGCAAAAGACGAGGGATGGTGGTGATGATGATGTCAAGGTGATAGAGACGACGGAGACGAGTCGTCGGCGACCGCCTTTGGTGAGTTTATGGCTTGTTTAATGAAAGGTGTCAAAAAAGCTACTGCTGATGTTGGTGTGTGTAGGTGAATTTTCAGACTGCAGGAGCGGTGGTGGTGTTGGCTGTTACTGCAGCTGCTGTTATTTGGAAGGTGAGATCGGAGTAGTGATGAGAGAGGGAGAGTAGTGATGAGAAGGTGAAGGGAGGTGAAGGTGAAGGTGAGCGTGAAAAAGGAGGTGTTCTTGGGTTTTTTTTGGGTTTTTTTTTTTAATATTTATGTTGCATTTGGAGGATGATGGATGATGGATGATGAGTATGATCGTTCGTCCCCCTTTTTTTTTTGTGGTGTATGTGTGTATTGTTATTCGTATGCCCTCCACTCCCCTCTCCCCCCTTTTCCTGACTCTCTCTCCTTTTTTTCGGTTTGTGGTTTAGTTTGTTTTGTGGTGTGGTGTGGTGTGGTGTGGTGTGGGTGGTACAGAGTTTAAATTAATGGGTTATGGTATCGTATGGTATGGTTTATGCAGACAATGGCAGATTATGATATTTATTTTTTTTATATGAATGATGATAATGGATGGTCGATGGTGGATGGTTGATGGTGAGTTGGGGAGTTGGGGAGCATAGATAGGCCTTGAGATTGTTCACTTTGAGTTTGTAGATGAACAATGTTCTTTGTGGTTAAATTGCTGTGCTTGGGTGTGTGGTTATTGTATGGAAGGATAACTTGTGGGGGTATTTATAGCCTTGGTTGAGATTTTCTTTATACACTAATGTCTAGGTTATGTTCTCTCTTGAACTCTGTTAACTAAATACATGAATGAGCTCTTTTGGGGTTTTATCACAACGAAAAATGATGATACTTGTCAACTCTGCCCTGATTGTGCAGAACTGAATTATTCCAAGATATGAGCTATTTACTATTTACAAGTGGTCTCATGAAAAGAAGAATGTTCACCTCTGCTCTAATTTTTGGTGGTGCAGAACTGAGGTGTAAAAGCTCAATTCAGAGACAAAATTTTCTGGCTTACTAAGTATGTTAGGAAAAAATCATCAGAAATCAATGTCGTCGTAGGGTATGGGCTAATCCTGGACTTGACAGTGATAACGAACTCATTCAGCACCAATAGGAATCCACGTATATAAACACACTCCTGCAGCGTGTGATCGCCTCGTGTTTTTGGTCTTCTGAGGACCACACTGCCTTCTGATATACGATAATAATAATCCACGAGGTAGTACCAATCCATGACCTGATGATTATGAGAGCAGTGATTCTTAGTTTTGACAGCAGCTATATGTATTTCAAGCTGAACTCCACCTCAATGCACGCTTCCACACGTGTTGGGCCCAGCTTATGGTCCAAAGGGAACTGGCGCTCCTTCCTCGTCAAAAATAGATCATTTCCCAGTTAGAATCGGTCAATAGGTTCTATGAAAAGGTGCCGTTTTTTTGGGCTTGCCTTACACCTCGTTACATGCGCCCTTGTGCACCTGATCTAAAATGGTCCAGTTCGGTGAGTTCAAAGAGTTATGTAGTCAGGCTTCGAGCTATGCGCTGTGTAACTTGTTCTACATTCAAGTAAGTCAAAGCCTTCTCTGTTCGTCTGCATACAAGACCTCGTCTGATCATTTTCTTTTCTAGCTCCAACGAGAATTCCCAGATGCCCTTGGAGACTCGAGCCAGCGCCCCTTTGCACCAGTGGGAATTAACCCAGAATGTGGCATCTACAAATTGTACACTGTGTCAGGTTCTTCACTGTCAAACATCGCAAATAACGTGTTGTGTGGTTTTGGATTCCTAGTTACTGCATTTTTGTTATGGGGTTGCCAGAAGCGGGTAGCGGCTGTCGGTGAGTTCCTCCTTGCCTCCATCCTAATAAAGTGCTAACATGATAATTTTTGTATTTTGTATTTTATTGATGTGTTGCGGTCGCCTCGCAATTCAAGGTCGAGTGGAGTTCCGCATGCTATTGACTACATATCTCATATCACTCGTCTTCCAACTCGTAACGGCTGGGGCACTCTTGGAGCAGGGCACACAAGCTATAACAGCATTGACAGCTATCCATTGTGGGATTGTTTCTTCCCTATTTTGGGCTTTGCTGTGGTATACGTTTACGACAATGCAAGTGTTGGATGATGGGCGGACCGCCAGTGTATTGGTGCGAGAAACTATCTGAACTTGGATATATTTTTCTCATAGCGATGATATGGTTTGATGGTTTTCCAGATCATGCTCACAGGACAATTTGCCTTTTTCTCCGTCACCATGTTCATTGCCCTTGCTGTAGCATTCGGCTTTACTAGTGCCTTTGGTGATTTATCAAACCCTCCTAATACCCTGAGAAATATTCCCCTGTTCATTTTGACTAGTATTTGGCCAGGAGCGTACGTTTCAGCCTTTCACACTTTTTCAGTTACCCAAATTGATTTTTTTTTGAAAATCGTAGTTCTGCTTTGATATCATTTATCCTCGTTTCCTACGTTGTCCTTTGTGTTCTTTGCGAAAGAAGACCATTCTGGATATATCTTGGCGCTATTATTGCCTTCGTCGTTGCTCAAGTATTCAGATTGTCGCCAGTTGGGGTATCGATATGTAAGGTATGTGTGAATTTTTTGAATTTTGATTGCATGAATCTTGTTCTGTGTAGAGCTCTAATCACCGGCTTGACGGGACCTTTATTGCCACTTTCTTGGAGACAGTATCAATCGTGGCGATGTACTACGGATGGACTGATATGACAAAAGGTGTGCTTCATTTTTTTGATATGCTCTTCAGGAAAGTCTATATACTGATTCATCCAGACTCGTGGGATGACTCAATTTGATAGAACAAATAAGATATCCAACATCTCTTGTTATTTTTGTTCTGCATGAATTAGATGGAGGCCGGCAACGAATGTTTGAATGAGATCTGAGATCAATGTATTAAATAGGAGCCAATTATCCCTTGCTAGTTCTCTGTCGCTGGCTTTTTCAAATATGCAAGCACAAATTACTGCGGTACACTCGATTTTTTGTACTCATGAAAGGGGCACTGTTATGAGAGCCCCAAACAGGAAAAGGTTTCCCACGCATTTGAACACTTAGTCCAAAACCTCAAAGCATACAACAGGATCAAGATATAAATAGCATGGGAACTTAGCAAGTCAAATCACGTGACAAGGTCAGATGGTCATGGAACATTCTGGAAAGGACATGTGATTGCAGGACTTTAGAGTACAGCCACTGTAGTAGTAGTATAAGTAAGGCTGCAATCCAACAAAGAACTCCATTGAGTTCTTCTTGAACATCCACCTAGGGTGATCACT
>Ga0153993_100338_pt1 | contig 17469 bp, 16 predicted proteins | sample TSNC077MetaG_FD_104706 | JGI IMG/M metagenome (GOLD analysis project Ga0153993, IMG submission 104706) | Attine ant fungus gardens microbial communities from North Carolina, USA - TSNC077 MetaG | ecosystem: Host-associated > Fungi > Mycelium > Unclassified | place: USA: North Carolina, Lumber...
AGGGACCTCGATCGGACCATGACCGGTCGCCTCGGTCAGCACCGTTTTCGACCGAGTCCCGTTGCGAATATTCGTCGACTCCCGATCGGGCGGGGCTTGGTTTTTGTCGTGCCCGAGGTGCGACTAGGGTCTCCCCTGGACGAAGTCCTTGGGGAACATCTCCTCGTTCAGTGCGGTTTCCAGAACGGTTTTGGTGAACTGCTTGAGCAGACCGTCCGGACCGGTCAGCGACAGACCCTACTCCTTCGCCAACCTGACCAGCTCCGCCGCCGCAGCTTCCGCGGAGGGCTCAGACCTCTTCTTCGTCACATCTTCCAGTGTCGTCATCTCGGCACCTCCTCGCCGAGCATTCACTCAGCGTCTCGGGCCGAAACACCGATTACTAGACAGTCCCGGCACCCAAGACAAGAGCACTAACTGTAGAGGCTCGGACGTTGGTGACGCGCTGCCGGCGGTAAGCGTTGGGCTGTCGTCCTCCGCGTACTGGATGCGGTCGGTGTTAATTGTGTGAACATTCCACGCGTCGACGGCAGTGCGTCGTTGCTGCTCACTGTTGCACTCGCGGGAATACACCAGTTCTTCGGCGAGGATACGGCTGTACCGTTCCACTTTCCCATTGTGTTTCGGCGTGTATGGCCGGATCCGGTAGTGCCCCGCTTCTCTCAAGGAGGACGTGAAATCTTCTGCCCGGCCCGAGTGGTCTGAGTGTGTGACGGTCATCGGAGGTACGCCGAGGTTGGGACTGCAGTGCGAGCAGCAGGTTCTGCGGTCGAAACCGCTGGTGCTGACATCACCGAATCCCTACAGAAAAAACTCAAAACCCTGGCGCAGGAACAGAAAGCTTGGATGCGTGGCTGATCTGAATGCATTTGACCGACACTCACGGACACGCGTCTTCGAAGCCGTAAATATCTTCGACACGACATCCCATCTCTCGGCTGTGCGGATTCCCTGCCAGAATCAGAATCATGCCCAATTTCGGCATTGAACCTACGGATGCCGTCGAGATCGGTTCGCGGGTCACAGTGATCCAGCTTCCAGATCACGGCCTGGTGAGACCGAGCCGCAGGTTGGAGTCGTGGACGAGGACGACGTCGATGCCGTCATCGACAACTCTGATCTGGGCCGGGGTTGGGGCTCCGGTGGGCGATTCGCCCTGGACGACGGCCGTTTTATTTTCACCGCCGAGGGTGGTCTCAAGTTCGTCTGAACCCTTCCCCTCACATCGACGGAAACACGAGATGTAGGTGCGGTACACGCTGGGTATCAGTGAGAAAAAGCTGCTCACACGTTTCAGTGTGCAGCGTCGAACGCATCGATGACGTCGGCTTTGATTCGCCCACGCGGGGAAACGTCGAAGCCGTTCTTTCCAGCCCACTCCCGGATTGCTTTCAATTGCTCCGCTGATCGACCAGACCCCGATGCCTTGGCCGCGGTCGAGGCTGTCCTTCCCTTGCCTGCAGCCGGGGCTTTCTCTGCAGCCTTGATGTACGGGGCGAACGCCGCTTCCATCTTGTCGGCATTGGCAGGGCGTAGATCGATCCGATAGTCTGCGCCCTGATAGGAGAACGTGATCTGGTGCCCAAATCCGGTGTCGATAGGTTTTCCGTCGAGATCGTCGATGAGTTGGCGAATCAATATTTCGGCCACAGGAGTCCTCTTCGTTGGTTTACTGAATGAGTACGACGTTCATGTTATCTGCAGTATCAGGAAGTCGCGCGCCCGCTCCCGAGCTATACCGTCCCAAGTTGAGTGCACCCCTCGGTTGTCGACCTATCTCACCAGTACGCCGGGACTCGAGTGATCCCGCGGTGGCGAGATACGATGAGTGTCTGCACCACTAGTCTTCCCGTGATGTTTCGCCCGTACCGAAGCGCCGGGACTAGTCGCCGAACAAACCCGTGAAAATTCTTGTCAGTGAATCCGGTTTTGAAACATGTGTTTCGACCACAACATCGCGGTCGAAACTACTCCGTGCTGTCGAATCTGGATGCGTCACAATAAAACCCACGGTTTGACGTAACCTCACACTACGAGAAATGATCTCTGCCAGAAGTTTCCGAGTAATCGGAGCAGCGTCTCGGTCGTGACGCAGACGTACAGGTCATGGCGAGTGTCGATTGCGCCAATGACGTGTGAGGTGGCACGCTCAGACGGCTTTCGCTTTTGAAGGTGCAGTTGCCCCATGAGCAGTAACGAGGTCGTGACGACTAACGCCGCAGACACCGATATCGAGGCTGTAATCGCGCCCTAGGTGGCAGAACGCGCCACGGGGCAACATCACGATTGCCGTTGCGAGCACTGAAGTCACCACCAGTGATCACATCGTGGATCACATCGTGATGGCGGTCCAGCCAGAGTGGACCAGGTCGATATGCTCCGCCGGCACAATTTCCACGAGAACATTCCGGAATTCGTTGAAACGTCGGTTTTCTTCCGTGATGTATCATGCGCCGAATAACCTTCTCCGCCGACTACTTTTTGACGCTTGTCTATGCCCGCGAGGCCAGAGGATGCAGGTCCAGCCTCGCATCTATCGCGTTCGCAACGTCAGCGATAATCTTTGTGCCGTGGCGGTTCCGATGCGGGTCCGAATTCGTCCCGCCGTCCCACTTACCAGGTGTGACTCCCAGCGTGGGTCGCCACAACTGCGCACCGACTAATGCAACGGCCGGTGAGCACGGCTCACCGGCCGAGGGGGCTGCTACCTATTGGCCGGTGGGCCTGATGTTGTAATGCGAAGTCCAGCTGCACTGATGCTCCTGCAACAGCTTTCGGTGCGCGAACTCTTTGATACCTTGATCGCGTTACCGAACTGGAAGTCGGCCCTCGGTGTCCGTATAAGGATCCACTACAGTGCGAACTGCCAACTGCAGATACTTGGAGACAGCATGGCAGACGTGACTTTTCCACGACACCGAGCGACGGGCACCATCTTCGACCACCATAGGTATCCTTGACGTTCTCCCCGCGTGGATTGATTCCTTCTCGCGTGAATTCACCTGCGGGCGCGCGGCGGCTCGACGCCGGTGCGTCGCGGGTTCTCTGCTAGTTCGCCGAAAAGGCCCTGATTAACGAATCAACACCGAACGGGTGATGATTGGGATCGATGATTCGATCATCGAAATCCATGAATACAACTAACAAGGATCCGGTAGCGGCTACTTCGCCATCCCAGCTTGAACCCCTGATTACCCGTGCGACTGCACCGGCAATCAGGGGACAACCTAAGGAAAGATGCCTGCGACTCCTCCACAGAGCAGCCCGGACGGCCGCCGACACTCTCTACCTCCGTCGGCCGCATGCGCACAGCGGCGGCCACCTCGGCGACGGTGCCCAGTCAAAAATCGGCCTCACCCCTCAACGACCAGATTCGGCATTCTCTGGATATCCGACCATCGCTACCGCAGTTCACAGCGGCGCATACGCCTCGATCACCACCGGACTGAAATCGGTGATCAGAACCAGATCAGTGCCATCAACCGCGACGCCCCGGCACCAATCGAATACACCCGCCCGAGGGCCAACTGGGACGCCGACGGCGCACGCACAACGCATTGGATCCGCACGGTTTTTCAGCAATACGTTCTTGGGCCCGGTTATTGCCCCAGAAATGAATCACATCGCTGTCGTCAAGGTTCGAATCAAACTAGCGTTCCTGCTTGCAGCGTCGCTTGGCTCAAGTGCGTACCTACGAGGTTCGTGTAGTTCAATTCGCCTGTTCAGCTTCGCGTCACTCAGGTGGGCCTAGTACCACTCGTGAAGCCCTGCGCCGATGCGCTCGACCAATGTTCGCAGCGATTGAAGTTAAAGTCGGCGGACGCCGTACCCACACCGACGGTCATGATTGCGCCAGCTGCAATTGCTGACACGCCAATAGCACGTCGAACCTCCGATTCAATCTTTGCTCTTGGATTGCCATCTAAGCTTGAGAGACAACAATCCAATGAATGGGACGATTGCCAATCAATAGGCAGCGCGCACCCCAGTAACGCCTACCCGCAAATGCGGGGCACACGTCAATTCCAATACAGACGATGTTCGTGCCCGCAATCGGACAAGAAGGCGGCGACCCGATGGATGGATTGCAGGCCCGACCCCACCGAGATGCCACAAATCGAAACACCCATGGAAACCCATCGCTGGGAACTGAAACTCGACGGCAGGCCAAGAGCGCAAGAGCGCCCTTAGTTGACCGAAAGAGCTTATGGCGCAGTTCATCACATTCTACCGACGATCCGATATTCCATACGCTTCAAGGGCGAATCCGGACATGACCTGAGTGTCACGGCAAGCACGCATAAGGTAGAGTCGACGATCTCGTGTTGTCGATTCTGTCAATCATCAGGCCCCATCCGTTTCTGCAACAACTCCGCCGGCCTTTCTGTGCGGGCGCGTCACCCCGAAGAGGCACCCCTGACATTCCGCCCATATCGACGTGGTTAAATTCTCCTCGATATTGCTTCTCGATTGCTGACTCCGGGAGAATTCGTGGCCACTCTCTTGATACTTGTGGGATTGATCGCGCTCGTCATCGGTGTGATCGCGCTCCTCCGCGGCCACATCGGCTGGGCTCGGATCCCGAACAGACGAACTGCCGTTATCGTCAGCCTCGTCGCATTCGGTGTCATGCTCGCTGGCGGCGCGATCACACCAAGCCCGGCCACCCCGGTGTCGGACAGAAACCTCACCACCTCGACATCGACTTCCCCTCCGTCGGCCAGCACCTCCACCACTACCGCCCGAAAAACGACGACGACAACCACGGTGGCGCCGACCAGCACGACCACGACACCACTCCCGTCGTTGGCAACGACGTCACTCGCACCGGCACCGATACCGTCGACCGAAGTCGCGATCGCGCCCTTCGTGCCACCTGCACCTGCACCTGCACCTGCACCTGCACCTGCACCCGAGTACACCGCACCCCCCGCTGCGCCGTCGAGAGGCACGACCGGAGGCGGCTGGGACGACTGCGCCGGCGGCTACATCAACACCACAGGCAACTGCATCCCCTCCCCACAACAAGCACCTCAAGCGCCTGCGGGCGCGACCGCGAAATGCAACGACGGCACTTACAGCTTCAGCCAAAGTCGGCGCGGCACCTGCTCCCGCCACGGGGGCGTCGCCAGCTGGCTCTGACGCCCGCCGACAAGCATCGACGATACGATGAAAATGGCCGAAATGCGCCTTTGACGCCGGGAGGATTCGGCACGGCCAGAAGATGGTGATCGGAGGTCGCGCCTGCATCGGTTGACCACCACGTGATCAGGAAGGGCGAGCCGTAAGCCATCGTCGCGATCACCGACCTCGACGCCGCTACCGAGATGCTCGTCTCCTCGCCCTACACCAGCTTGCATTCGCTCTCACCGAGGACTCCGTATCGCGCGACTAATCGGAAGTTGTGACCGATCCATGCGCCGCGGCCTTGAGCTTGGTGATGCAGTACTAAATGGCGGGCGCCCCCTACGCATGCGCTCGCTCCGCCACCCAGGAAGCGACCTGCGTCCGGGATATAAAACCTAGTTTTGTCAGAATATGCTCCACGTGTCCCTGCACAGTACGGTGTGAGATCACCAGGCGTTCAGCGATCGCTCGGTTGGTCATTCCGTCGGCGATAAGACTGGCGATCTGAAGTTCTCGGGCGGTCAGTCTTGTTGAATCGTCGGACACGGAGGCTGTCGATCGCTGCTCATGAAGCGCATATGCAACTGCTGCGTCAAAGCCGAGGCGTTGTCCCCTGCTGTTCGCCACACCAAATGCTCTATCGCCCAACGTCCGCTTGGCTCCAACCATACAATCACGATGGTGGACAAGCAGATTGGAATGAATAATTGCTGCGCTACCCATCGAATTCGCAAGCGCTTCTGCCGCTCCTACCAACACCGCAGCCCGAGTTGCATCGCCCTGTCCGTAGGCAATCCAAGCAAGTGTCTCAATGCACGCAGTGGCAACACGTGGGTCGTGTACGCCTCGGGCTATTCCAAGGGACTCCTCAAGAAGCAGGACCGCGCGGTCGACGTTGCCTTGCTGCCACACGACGATGGCCATCGCCCACAAGGAGTGCGACCGATAGACTTTCTCGCCCGCGCGTTCAGTGATTGCGAGAATCCGCTCGAGACAATCGAGCGACTGCACTGTAAGACCTGCCAACCCATATGCCAAACCCAGGCCGTAAAGCACACTGATCTCTAATGCGCTTTCCTCGTCTTGACTGAATTCCCCGACGGCTGACTCCAGAAGAGAAGATGCACGAGTGAGGTCTCCGCGGTAAAGCACCAGCTGCCCCTCTGCACAATCAACCAGTGCAAGCATCAGCCGATCGCTGGACTGTGCGATGAGCGATCGGCCCTGGTGCACAAGTTTTGTTGCTGTTTGAAAATCACCCTGGACGTTGGCCATCAAGCTTGCGAAGTACAGCGCCTTGATCCAAGTTCGATTAGGCCGTCCGCTTTGGCGAGTGAGCAGTTGATCCAACCAGCGCCGACACTCGTTATAACGGCCTTGAGAAACCCACAGCCAATAAAGACCGTTAACCAGACGCAGTCCAGCGGCGGGGTTGTCGTCAACAGTAAACTCAAGCGCCTCCCGCAGGTTGGACTGCTCGCGATTGAGGCGAGCAATCCAATCGAGCTGACGGGCACTGATCCACTGATTCTCCGCTCCGCGCGCAAGCGCCTCATACCAGTCGCGGTGCCGACGCCGAAGCTGGATGTGCTCTGTTGTAGACGCAAGTTTCGCAAGGCCGTAGTCGCGGAGAGTGTCAAGAATCCTGTACCGCATCCGTTCCTCGGAGACCTCGCGGATAAGAATCGACTTGTCGACAAGAGAAGTCACGATGTCTAGCAATTCGCCTTTGGCCAGATCAGCACCACAAACTCCTTCCGCGGCATCAAGTTCGAAGTTTCCCGCGAATACGGTTAACCGTTTCCACGCCAGCTGTTCTTGAGCGGTACACAGCTCGAAGCTCCAATCGACACACAATCGCATAGTCTGCTGCCTTGTCGGTGCATCCCTACTTCCTCTAGTCAGCAAGGTGTAGCGGTCGGTCAACCGCTGGAGAATCTGCTGCGGTGACATTGCGCGCAACCGCGCCGTCGCCAACTCGATAGGCAAAGGCAGGCCGTCGAGCTGATGACAGATCCCTGCCACCTGGGCCGCATTTTCCTCGGTAAGGGTAAATTCCGGTAGCGCGGCAATAGCTCGCTCAATAAACAATGTTACTGCTTCGTATTTAGTCAGTGCGCGCAGCGATGGCTTGCGGTCTGGGCCGGGAACCGACAGGGGGGAAACTCGCAAAACCACCTCTCCCTCGATAGCCAGGGGTTCACGGCTGGTTGCGAGAATCTTTACTCGCGCACTGCCCCGCAATAGGGGCCCGACGAGTTGAGCCACAGCAGCTAGAACGTGCTCACAGTTGTCGAACACCAGCAGCATTTCGCGTGTGGCTAAGTACTCGATTAAGCCTTCCTGCGACGGTTTCGCCGAACGATTTCGTACGCCGAGGGACGCCGCGACTGCATCATTTACGAGCGTGCCGTCGCGCAGCTCACCCAACTCGACCAACACCACACCGTTTACATACTTATGCTGGACTAGCGCCGCAGTGCGCAATGCCAAGCGTGTCTTACCAACACCCCCAAGCCCAGTCAATGTCACCAGACGCACCCGAGAAAGCAAATTCTTCGCCTCGGCGAGCTCGTGACGCCGACCAACGAAACTTGTCAGTTCTTCGGGAAGTCGCGCGGGCCCTCTTCGAGGGCTCAAACCCGCATATATATCCGCCGAAGCGGGCCACTGGTCGTTTCCCGAGTTCTCAAATTTCGACTGCAAGGCCATCTCGTCGACAGGAAAACCATAATTGCGTTGCAGCTGTCTCAGTTCGGTGCCAAATTCGAAGACAGTTGCAGGACGATCACCTGGCCTCCGAGACATCGCGCGAGAGATCACTGCGGACACACCTTCCGGAATGCCGTATTCTTGCAAAGTCGGAGCCTGTTGGGATTTGATCCGAACGAATTGCGCCATAACACGCTCACCACTACGGCGCTCGAATGCAGCATGTCCTGTCAGAGCACTAAACAACGTCGCACCGAGACCGTAAATATCGGACGCAGAAGTCGGTGTACCCCGATTCAACACCTCCGGCGCTGTATACGCCGGCGACCCGAGGAATGCGCCTGCGGCAGTCTCGAATCCGCCCTCAATATGTGCGATACCGAAATCACCCAACGCCGGCTCCCCGTAGTCGGTAAGCATTATATTTGCAGGCTTAACATCCCGATGCAGTATGCCGAAACGGTGAGCCGACTCCAGCGCTCCGGCAATCTTGATCCCCAGCCGAAGCGCCTGGTCCAGTGCGAGTGGACCGCTCTTCCTTACTTGAGCCGCCAGTGAATCCAACCGACAATAAGGCATAACAATATACGGATGACCAGCGCCAGTAGTACCGGCCTGCAGAATGGGAAGTACGTTCGGATGCCCAGTCAGACGGCTCATTGCCTGCTGCTCCCTGAGGAACCGGGCACGACTCTCCTCATGAAGATCTACCGTGAGCACCTTCACCGCCACCGTGCGTGCCAAGCCGCCTTGTATGCAACGGAAAACTACACCAAACCCGCCGTGCCCTATCTCGTGTACGTCAGAGAAATCCACTTGGCTCAACTCAGCGATCAGAGACGGTGGCGGCTGTTGAGTCTCGAACGAATCGCTTCTATCCATCGAACGGTCTGCTCACTCCGCCGGATTAGTCCGTTGCTGGTCCCGACGGTCTGGCCAGCGCACGCTGACTTGGACGTACGATCGGTCAACAGTGCGTTTACTCCTCACAATTATACCGCCGTCAGTCAGCTCCCGGGCCTCTGGCGGGAGGATGGCCAGCCGCAGAATTGAGACCAACGGTTCATCGACCTCCTGCTCTTCCCACATGCCCTCAAAACGCAAAAGATCGACCGCTTAGCACGTTCCACGCGAAAATATTCCTGCTATTCTTTTATCTCTCGTTCAGGGGCACGAGAAATCGCATCCAAATTACATATAGATATTCGATGCCCACATCAATGCTTAGAGTGTCATATCGAAAGAGGTAGAGACCCATCCATGCGCCACAAACGTGAATCAATCCCAACCGTTCTCTCACGTCCTAATCTTGGTCCCCTCAAACTCTCGCAATAAATGGATATCGAGCAAAGGGTCTTGAAGGCGCGCCCACAAGCTGCCGGTTACCTCAACAGCCAATCCATAACTAAGGGACTGCACCCGGTTTAGTTGACATCTGACCTGTGAAGATCACTCTCTTCACGGTGAAAGGATGTACGTCATGCCGAAGCCGTTCGCCGAGGAATTCCGTCGCGATGTGGTCGCGGTCGCCCGTAAGCGCGAAGCCCCACTGACCCAGATCGCGAAAGACTTCGGGATGTCCGAGCCGACCCTGCACAACTGGCTCGAAAAGGCCTACATCGAAGACGGCAACCGGCCTGGAATGACCAAGGACGAATCCGCAGAGCTGCGCGAAGCGAAGAAGCGGATCCGACTGCTCGGGCAGGAAGCGGAAGTAATGCGACGCGCCGTCGCCTACTTGTCCCGGGACGTCAACCCAAAATGATGTTCCCGCTGGTCCGTGACCTCGCCGAGGACGGGATTGCCGTCACGGTGACCTGCCGGGTGCTCGGCTTCTCGAAGCAAGGGTTCTAGACATGGAAGAAAGCCCAATCACTCAGCGCGACTGGGATAACGCACACCTGATCAACGCTGCCTACGACATTCATGCTGACGATCCGGCCTTCGGATACCGGTTCATCGCTGACGAATTGCCGAGTCGAGGCATCATCGCCGGCGAGAACCGCGTCGCTCGGTTGTGTTCGCAGCAACATATCTGGTCGGTGTTCGCAAATAAGAAGGGACTGAACAGGAAATCGGGACCACCTGTCCACGACGATCTCGTCTCTCGCAGGTTCACTGCGCAAAGCCCGTACCAGTTGTGGCTCACGGACATCACCGAACATCGGACCGACACCGGAAAGCTGTACCTGTGCGCGATCAAGGAACGGGCGGTTTCAAGGAGCCAACGCAACACCTTCATTCAGAGGTTGTCGTGTCGGTTTCGTGGAACGATCGGTGTATCGCGTATTCGATGCTTCTTTTGGGTGTGTCAGCTCAGGAAACGACGAGCCGATTCGGTGTGAACACGGGAGCGGTCGTCGAGTGGGCCAGGCTGGCGGGCATGGTGATCCGTATGGGAGCCCGAGGCGGTATCGAGCCTGTCACTACGTTAACGTCAGCGTTGAATCCTCAACCCGCATACCGTCGCTTGACTTACGAGGACCGTGTCTTCATCGAGATGGCGATCAACAGTACGCCCGCGTGGTCGATGCGAGCGATCGGCCGGCACCTCGGCGTTTGCCGCGTCCACAATTTCGCGGGAGCTTGGACGTCACAGAGTCGAGACCGGGCGAGGACGCGGCGGGTCGCGGGAGACGAGATACCATGCCGGGGTCGCGCATCACCACACTATGCGCTCGCGCGTGAGAACAAGGGCACGCAAACTTGATTGCCATGATCGGCGGTCACTCGTCGTCACAGGCTTGAGCGAGAAGCGCTCTCCGCAACAGATCGCCGGGAGGCAACGGATGATGTTCCCCAATCAGCCGCAGTTGTGGGTGTCCCACGAAACAATCTACCAAGCCCTCTATGTCCAGGGCCGCGGATCGTTGTGGCGCGAATTGACCGTGGCCAAGGCGTTGCGTTCAGGTCGTTCTCGCCGAAAACCTGCCTCACGGTTGCCATCCCGCGATGTCCGGCCGTGGTTAGCGGGCTCCCGGATCACGGACCGGCCCTCTTCCGCAGTCGATCGTGCTGTCCCTGGGAATTGGGAAGGCGATCTCGTCGTAGGGCCAGAAAACTCCGGGACAGTCACGCTCGTGGAGCGGAACACGCGCTTCGCGTTGATAGAACGCCTACCCGGCGTCCGCGACTCGGCCACCGTGATCGATGTCATCCGCAACCAAATCATGCGCCTCCCGGAACATCTCAGGAAAACTCTGACCTGGGATCAGGGGCAGGAGATGTCGAGACATAAAGACTTCACGATCGCGACCGGATGCCCCGTGTTCTTTTGCGACCCGCATTCGCCCTGGCAACGAGGCTCGAACGAGAACCTGAACGGCCTAATCCGCGACTACTATCCTAAGGGCACTAACTTCAACAACGTCTCCGACGACGCGATTGAGGCCATGGTCGAGCATCTCAACAACCTCCCCCGGAAGTTTCACGAATTCCATACCCCTCGTGAGAAACTGAACGAACTCATCAGCAGTGTTGCGCTGGGTTCTTGAAACCGCCACGTCTACTCGAACAGGATCGTTGGCTAGTCGATCGACTCGCGAATGACAGCGTCACTGGCCGTTAGTGCGCTGACCAATGCCGTCACTCTCCGGGAGCGGGCCGGAACGATCGTACATTCCGATCGGGGTAGTCAATTTCGGTCGAGGGAATTCGTTCATATGCTGTCCGACAACGGTTTACAAGATTCCACGGGTAGGGTCGGGGCATGTGGTGACAATGCCGCCATGGAATCATTCTTCTCACTGTTGCAGAAGAACGTCCTCGACCGTCAACGGTGGTCGACTCAAGAACAGTTGCGGTTCGCGATCGTGACCTGGATCGAGAAAACGTACCATCGCAAACGTCGGCAACGGCGCCTCGGGAAGCTCACCCCGATCGAGTTTGAGACAACCAACCAGGCTGTTTACGCGGCTTGAAGCTATCAACCCCACGTGGCAACTGAAGCGGATGCAGTCCCTAACGCACAAATCCACATAGCACCTAAACGCCTTTGCTTTGCGACGCTGCGCTGATCACGCACGCTTAGTCTCGAAATATCCTGCACTCGCGGAAGGAACATGCGAGGTGGAGTATTCCAAACTCCGCAAGAGTAACTAATTTTATCAAAAATGTTAACCTTCGGAATTATCTTTTCGGACTTCATCGGCCTGGAAGGCAGAATAAATTGACCAATAATAACCAGCGACGCCTACAACTACGACTGGAATCAGATCCCAACCTTCACGGAATATGGGTTCATCGATCGGGCCGTAACTACCGTAGAAAGAAATGAATAACAGTACCATCAGCAACGTCACGAACCAGGTCGCCCCTGAGACGTGTAACCGACCGGTCGAACTACAGATCGCATACAAAGCGAAACCACCAACTACGATTACTACCGTACAAAGTATCAAGTAGGTCAGGGTTCCGAATGCACCTCCTCGTTGGCCACCACTAACTGTCATGAACCACCCCCCCTTCCAGCTCACCAATCCCCAAGTCGCAAGAAACACAATTGACCACGAATAGGCGCGAGCACGATTCACCCAATTCTGTTGTACGGCGATGTAGGCAACGAAAACCGGTATACCCGCAAACACCACGATGACGAGATTGAGGATTGTCGAGAAGCCGGCTACGTAAACGAGAATCAGCGTTGCCACGAAGCTTGCAGGTGCCCAAAATCCTGCGTTCCGCAGCTTGAAGGGTCGTGGTAATTCCGGCGCGGTGCGTCGGAGGACCATCATGCTGGAACTGCCGACCAGATAGCTCAATAGCAATGCCACGGACACAATTGACACGAGGCGGTACCAACTGGGAAGAGGTAGCAGGAATAGACAGGCCACCGCGAAGGAAACGACTAGCGAAATCCACGGCACTGCGAAACGGTTAATTCGCTGCAACAGTGAAGAAGCCATGCCCTGTTCGGATAGTGCGTAGGTCGATCGCGTGGCACTGCCGAGAAATATCCATCCTGTTGCTGCCGGCGACACGATCGCGTCAATTAGCAGCAGCGTGCCGAATCCCCCGAAACCCGCAGCAATAAGGGCCTGGAATAGTGGTGCAGAGGCCCAATCACTCGAGAGCAGCGACCCCCATTCACCTGATGAGAGACCAGCAGCGGGCCAGTCAAGGGCTCCGACGAATGCGACTTGAAGGGCTAGATAGATGACCATTGGAATGAGAATGGACGCAGCAATGGCGATCGGAATGTTTCGTTGAGGGTTCTTGCATTCCCCGCCGAAGTCGAGGACCTGACGGAATCCGAGGTAAGCAAAGGCGATACCGGTCGCAGGGATAGCGTGTAGCACCCCACCGAAACCCATTGTGAAGAACCCTGTCTCGGTGAAATTGGAACTTCGAAACGCGGTGAATAACAGGATGAAAGTGAGCGTCGGAATTGCGATTTTCCACAATGTAATCCAACGGTTGGCTTCGCTGAGCATTTTGATACCGAAAATGTTGAGCACTGTAAATACGCCAAGAAGAGCGATACCAGCGAAGATGCCTTTTGGCCAGCTCAGGATATCTAACCCATCAACCTCGTGCATCAGTCCGAATTCGGGCCATTTACTGCTAACGTACGTTAGGACGGCCTGAGCTTCGAGAGTGGTCACGGCGATAGTGGCGATCCAATACGCCCCGCCAACTAACCACCCAGTCATCATGCCGTGCGACAAACTAGGATACCGGACGGGTCCCCCGGAGCGGGGAAGCATGGCACCAAGTTCCATCCAAGGCATCGCAATAACACCGAACAAGAGTGCCGCGAGGACCCATGACAGGATTGCTGCAGGGCCGGCCGCCCCTGCAGCGGACAGCACGGCGAACAACCACCCAGAGCCAATCTGCGCACTAAGGCCGAGAAAGATCAGATTGGTCAAAGACATCGAACGTGTGAGCTTCTCTGACGACGTTCCTTGGAGGACGACTGCTTCCGATGGTATGGATGAAGGTGCCATGAGGTTCCTGTTTCGTAGTCGACGGTGCGCTGCACTGCAATAGCCGTAGATCGCACTTTGTATGGGGAACGAAAGCTCGGCGTAAAAGAATTCGACCGTCAAAGTGCAACAGGCCTGTTTCCAGGAGACTTCTCTTATCAGATAGGAACCACGTAAGTCACACTTCAGCCATCGCCGAACTCTGATACGCGAATTCATCAAGAAGGCGCTTGGTGTCTTCAAGTTGATCAAGCCAGATATCACGAACGATATCGATACGGCTCTCAGGCTCCTGCATTCGGCTCAGGTAGTCACAAATTCCAGCTCCGTTTGGACCTGATTTCTCGTGGAGAGCAATCATCCGAGCAACAATCTTCGATTGGAGACCATATATCGGAATTTGCGGGCCCCGAGGAGCGGTCAGACCTATGTAGTAAATTTTCTCTAGCCCTTGGGGGAGTATACCTGCTGCGAATCGCACGGGAGAACCCTCAACACGATGGACAAGTTTGTCATCGAGGAAAGGTAAACTTGAATGAAAACCAGTCGCCCAGAGTATCGTGTCATAGTCCGCGTACGTGCCGTCCTCAAAATAAACAGTCTTGCCTTCAAACCGCTCAATTCCTGGGCGAACTCGAACACGGCCATGTTGGATCCAATAGAGCAACAACTCATTGATTACGACCGGACCATCAGCCAGCGATTTATGATCAGGGACTGGCAAACCAGGATAATCACTATTATCACCGATTGATACTTTGGCCAACAACCGCGCTAAGAGATCCTGATCTTGCGGACTGAAATTTTTGAGAAGGTCAACTTCCTGACGTGGACGACCGAAATACGTTTTCGCCTGGAAAAACTTTCCCTGATTTACAACAATCTCTGCTTCGAGACGGTGCTGAGCAACGTCGACTGCAAGGTCACAACCAGAGTTACCCGCCCCAACTACGAGTACTCGCGTGCCCGCCACATCGCGAGTATTTTTGTACTCACTTGAATGAAGCTGCTTACCATCGAAGGTGCCAGGAATCAGGGGTAACTTCGGGTCCCAAAGGTGGCCGTTAGCAATCAGAACTCCGTCGTAGGAACTGGTGCCTTTGTTCGTTGTGACGATCCATCCGGCCGAGCCTGTCGCACCATCCGTCGGAGTCGGCACCACCGATTGGACCGATGTACTGAACTGGATAGCCTCATACATCCGGTGCTCCCGCGCATATGACTCGATATAGCTCGCGACCTCCTCACGTCGCGGGAAGTGTGGGTAGCTCGCGGGCATTGGGAAATTTTCGAATGCAGTCATATCGCGTGAAGTGATCAAATGCAGAGCCTCGTAGTCGGTATGCCAATGGCCTCCAACTCGATCAGTCTGCTCAAAACAATCGACGTTATATCCGGCGACGCGCAGCTGGTGTAGGGCAGAAACGCCGGCCGCACCGGCGCCAATTACGCAATAACGCTTCATCACACTGATTCCTTCTCTGTGTTCATCGAGCCGCAGCAAATCGGTAACGTAAGTTTCATCGAATGACGTCCCCACCTGATAGCACAATCGTCTCTCCGGTGAGAAAACCCGCATCTTTACTGGCAAGAATTTCGACCCACCGTGCAATTTCGCTCGGCTGTGCTACGCGGCCCAACGGAATTGAGGCAGCCGCAGAATCCATCCGTCCGGTCGCTCTGTTACCGGGAGTGTCGACCCACCCGGGCGCAATAGCGTTAACACGAATCCCCTCATGAGCGAACTCAAGTGCCAGAGACTTCGTCAGCATGACAACGGCAGCCTTCGACGCCCCGTAGAGTAACTGGCCAGGCGACACGGTGAACGCGTCCACCGATGCAATATTGACAATCGCTCCCCCTCGCTGCATCCGGGGCGATGACTCTGCGATGACATTCAGCACTCCAAGGACGTTGACGTCGAAGACGCGTCGATATCGCTCCAGGTCGTAGTCTTTGATCGTGGTCGGCGGGAAGACACCAGCTATGTTGGCGACAAGACTAATAGAGGCTTCCTTCTCGAGATTCTCATTGATCGCTGTTCGAAGCGCAGCACGATCGCTGATATCGACTGGGATAGTGTCGATCTCAGCGTCTCCAACTGTCAGTGTTTTTTGGACAATATCGAGCGCCAGGACTGTCCATCCTGATGCGATCAGAACCTCGGCGGTTGCTCGTCCGATCCCACTAGCAGCACCGGTTACTACAGCCACAGACATTAGAATGCTCCTCACTTCGAACGATTTGGTTATGCGGCAGCCATAGCTGCGGGTGATATCGATCCCTAAACGTCAACTCTGCGGCAGACGCACAGAGTTCTTGCAGCTGGGCCACGCCCACACGGCGGATGTAGTACGCGAACGACTTCCGAGAATCGACCCCTTCGAACCAAGTTTCGCATTCGGCGATGTATTGGTAAATAACTGAGCTACGACACCAGCTCAAGGTTTATGCTGTAGCAGATAAGGTTAGATACCTGGTACACAACCTGCGGCCCAACGAGGATCCGCCACGAGGACTAGAGACTTCAGTTGAAGAGACCAACATTGCGCCAACTTGCGTACTTTCTCAGTGCTGTTGAGCACGGCTCGTTCTCTGCCGCTGCAGAACGTGAGCACATCGCTCAACCGAGCCTGTCCGACCAGATTCGCCGACTTGAGCAAGACCTGGGTGCGGCTCTGTTCATCCGGACGAACCGCTCATTACAACTCACCGATATCGGGCGGTTGTTAATCCCCTTGGCCAGGAACACATTACGCAGCGCCGATCTGATCTCATCCACCGCACGTGAGGCAACCACCTTGAAGGGAGGTGCCGTTTCTTTCGGAACATTCAGCAGTGCACATCGATACCTGCTCGCGCCCCTCATCACTGAATTTCATGCGAATTACCCCCAGGTCCGCATCAAAATTACCGGACTAAACTCATCCGAGGTCGCGAGAGCGGTCAGAAAGGGCGAGCTAGAAGCTGGGTTAGTGCAGCTACCCGTCGACCCGCAAGGCCTTAGGATCGGCGATCCGGTTCTCAGCGACACCGTCGTATATGTAAGTTCAGATCCTTCGAGGACCGACACCCCAGTATCAATCGAGACCTTGTCCGAAGCGAAACTAGTACTCTCCGAGGCACGCTGGCGGAACGACGATCCGCTTCGGCGGAGCATCACCCAGCGTGCACGCACGGCAGGAGTAGAGGTCCAACCATTCGTTGAAGTTGAGTTCCAGTCCGCTGCAATCGAATTGGCGGCCAACGGAGTCGGAGATACACTCGCCTCTTACCTGCTCGCACAGTCTCATACGAATTCAAACCGGGTCTTCTGGGCTCCGCTGCAGCCACCTTTCGAAGAACATTTTGCATTCGTGACCGGGATCAACGGCACACTTTCACCAGCGACGAGACAGTTTATGATCCTGGCGGGTCGTCATATTTCTACGCTCCAAGAGCGAGCTTCCACCTGGCAAACCGAGTACTCTTTAATAAGTGATCGTCGAAACCTGCGGATGCCGAACAGCAAATTATGCTAAATGGCCGCTCATAGTTGTTGTGGGTATGGACGTTGCTGACGCTGAGTTGAAGTAGACGGGCTGGCCCTTCGCGGCAGGATGGAAGTTGCGAAACAGGCCATCAACAGCAAAGGGACCAGCCTGTGACAAACAGTGATGCTCCGCTGACAGTGGAGGGAAGACGACGACTCATCGAGCGGTGC
>Ga0153993_100339_pt1 | contig 17443 bp, 16 predicted proteins | sample TSNC077MetaG_FD_104706 | JGI IMG/M metagenome (GOLD analysis project Ga0153993, IMG submission 104706) | Attine ant fungus gardens microbial communities from North Carolina, USA - TSNC077 MetaG | ecosystem: Host-associated > Fungi > Mycelium > Unclassified | place: USA: North Carolina, Lumber...
ATTTTATAAACTATTTGATTCCTGCTCACAAGCCTGTGAACATTAATATAAGCAAAAACTATCTTGCATCTTTGGATCAAGGGCATTCTCATCTCATCCAGACACAATTTCATGGTGGGAGACACTATATACTTGTTTCCTACCAGTAGTGGTAATCGTTGAGAGTCGGTCTCTAAATACGCCGAGCATCTTGTTTCTTATCACGAGCCATTTTACATTTGACTCTTTCTCAGCACCGTCAATCATACTCAATTACTCCTCGGTTCTTGTTATACGTATCCATCAGAAACAGATTCACCGTCTCATCAAGGCGGGAGACGCCTGACATACCTTGGGTTATGTAATGATTCGAAGAGTAGAGAAGGGTATCTTACCCAGTTTTGTGACGTCTCTTTTGATGTTCTGATGTATACCTGGCAGGGCCTTCTCGGTCGTTGCCGTCTTCTTTATCACATCAGGTTCTGAAATTCTTGATTTTTTTACACAAGAACTGCAAATCATCAAACAGTCACACATGACTTTGTTCCCACAGCTCGTTACTTGAACCTCACCCACGTTGTCCAATGATCCAAAACGAAATCGACCTTACTATAAAAGCCTCTGAAAAAATCGATAGGGAGATAGCCCGTTTACACCAAAAACGTGCTCGTGTCCGTGGCAAGCTCAATGAGTATTTGTCAGCTGCGCGAAACCTTCCCCAAGAGGTTCTCACCGAGATATTTCGGCTCTCAGCATGCAGACTGAATCTCCGAGAACCTCAATTGTACTCGATCAAGATACAAATGCTTCTCAGACTTGGTTCTATCTGTTCTAATTGGAGGAGCATAATTTGGTCTGCTTCATCCCTCTGGACCACATGTCTTCTGGAACAGGACGACCCAATTCCTCCCTTGATCGTCGCGCTCGTGTTTTCCAATGCAGGAAGTTGTCGCGTCTCTGTTGAAGTGAACTTGGACAAGATACCTCACGAAAGCCTATTACTCATTTTTCAACATCACCGGGCGCAGATTCGAGCCCTCAGGATTCAACTACGTGATAATTACTTCATGCAAGATGAATGGGATCAATTGGCATCTTATTTTTCCCAGCCCACAGAATGGCCAAACCTCACAGAGTTGTGGGTGCGTACACCGAATTACAAGACGTTTCCTGGTTTGATGTTTCAAATACCTGGAGTTGATTCCTTCCACTACTGCAGACAAGAATGGGATAATCTCGTATGGTGTGCGCCAATGCATCAACTTACTGTCCTCCGTTTACGTAGTAACCCTATTGACCAATGTCTCTATCTGCTCTTCCACTGCCCTAATCTTATCGAGTTCCATTGTCTCACTCCAACAGTCAATACTCACACCATCATTCCGCCCGAGGTCATATTCAGCCCATCTCGCACGCCGAAAATCTGCCCAAATCTCCGAATTTTCCATTGGGGGGGCCTCAATGAGGGTTGGAATCGATTTTTGTTCTCCTCGATTCGATTTCCTAACCTTGAGAAGCTCTCCTGGGGAGTGCCCCATGATCGTGTACGTCAGCCTTCAGAACCTATTGACAGTGTATTGGTAAAGGAATTCATACCATCGCTGAGCCGCATTACCGTTCTTGACTGGAATCCTTGTCCTCCATCATACTCATATTTCAATGAGGTCTTTTCCCGAGCAGATTTGAGCTCATTGCAACGGCTGTATATTGCAGTCGATTACGTTTCCGAAGTCGTTTCTTGGCTCGAAGCATTGACCATTGATCAACGACGTGCCAACTGTTTTCTTCCTCGATTGCAAACTGTCTATATTGCAATGCCATATGAAGATCTTGGTAGACCAATGATATTTGAGGCCCTGCACAACTGCCTACAATCAAGAAGATTTCCCCTGGAGGATGATGGTGAAAGTGGCACCATACAAACGTTGGGATACAATAGCATTTGTGCATTATTGGAAATTTTTACTTGGGAGGGCTCTCCATCTCGAGCAACATCAAATGAACGCCCTCAAAGATCTTATCGATGATGGTCTTCATATTAATCTTGTTGAAAGACCTGAGAACGATTAAGTCCCTAGGATCTGATAGATGCAGTTCTGATTTGCTCCATCCACCGCTATAAAATCGGAACTGACTCGAAATCATGTGATGAAATGTGATCCTCAAAGCATCCTTGGACTGCCTTTATGAATGGCATAGAGAGAAAGGTCATGGCCAGTTGTAGACCGTGTGACACCCCCTTCGAGTACTGGAATCACGTCAGTGCTGTCCTATCTAGAAAGCATCCTTTTCTGTTCTCTGTAAAACAAAAAAATTCCTTTTGTCACCCTGAATTAGCAATATACACCTTGAGAAAAATCAGGTTTTCATTCAGGGCCCAAATCCACCCCTTATGTCCAAGATTTTCCTTTGCTCTCTCTCATCATTGTTTATTATCACAAAAACCTCATCAATTTGTTATCACACAATAAGATATATATACAATTCCTTCATTTACAAGAAAGGATTTATAATAACAAACAAAAAAGTCAGAAACTTCAAGCAAAAAACAAGAGAGGGCTAGGTTATAGCCCAAATCACTGAGTCACCAGAACCTAACACTCCCCAAGAACAAACCAAAAGAAAGCACATATATCTGATCTGATCCATGCATGCAGATAATAAATTACCAGACCCATCCACACTCATAGGGGCCAAGAATGAAAAAAGCACGGGAGCGAGGAACAAACAGTGACGATAGGTGATGAAATCACAAGAATCCATTCCAAAAGGCATGACCACCCACTCCGAAAACTATCAGAGGAAAAAGCAGTGGTCTGCACATGAAAAAGGGGATGGGGATATCATAATCAGAACAAGGAGCGTCAAATGAACTAATGTCATGGTCACTGGGCAGATAAGGCTTGAAACGAGTCCAACGCATGTGCATAGAGTATTCTAATACTAATTTGTAACCAACTCCTATTCTACCAGCTAACCATAAAAGAGAATGTCCAAGGTCGTGATGCGATCATTAGTATCAATCTGTCCAGATCAGCAAACGAAAATGTCCCACAAAAGATATACGTACCCCCAAACCAAGAATTCTCTCTTCATCAAGCATCACACCTTGAAAGTTGTATCTCTTCTTCGACGAGTAAATGGTGAATGGTAGATTCGAATGCACTTTATCCTGAAAGCATTGATTTCTGTCCCAGAACTTTTGGGCCCGCCGATTTATCCTCACTTGGCCTATGGGTTTCGACAAGCCGTCCATGCCATCTGAATCATCACTATCCGAATTATCAAAAGTTTCCCTCCAAGGTCTCTCATCATAACTTCGAATGTAGTGATCCCTGCTCTTCCTTTCGTCCTCCCATTTCTCAGCAGCGTGCAGCTTTGCTACGTCATTGTGACTGAAATTCAGAAGAATTAGATAGGTATTCACAGGGTGAAAGCTAGGGTCTGGCATGATGATACAGCGTTGTCCCGAAGTCGTGGTAATCCAGCGTGTCAGAAGTGATTTTGTTGCTAGCCAACGACATATAGGTGGACCCCATTCAGTGTATGGGATAGGAGGCGGGTCTCCTGCATGTGAGACAGCAGAGGGATATCTATCCAGACACTGAACGAGAGAGCTGCGATGGACAAATAAGGTGAAACTATAATTATTACCAAAGAGTTGAACCACTTGAGGATTATCATTTGGGATGTGGACAGAGAGGCTAAAGACAGCAATTGCATGATGCGGATCGGCATGAAATGGTTTTGAGCTATGAAGGAAAGTCGACGTCGGATTGGGGTCTGCACGGCACGATATATTGAAATATATGCCATCTCCCTTGAGCCTCGGGAGAGAAAGGGCAAAGAATGGTCGAGGTGACGGGACATATACATTATCTGGAGGAATCTTCCAGTATTCAAGTCGCTGAGCATTCGCATTCGGCAGTAGAAAAATGTCTGTAGTGAGAAAGACGAGTCCAGCATACGAGTGCTGTGTAGCGGAGAAGCTCTAACAAATGTACAATGTAAAGGAACTGATGCAAGTTGCGAGTCACTCACCATTTTCAAATTCCCCGTTTTCCACTGGTAAACGAAGACTTGGTCATCAGGGATAGCCGGGTGTCCATAATGTGTCAGAATCAAGACCAAATTGTCTCCAACAATTTCAATGCCAATTGCCGGGCGTTGCCAAGGTGTAACAACTACAGATATGATGGGCTGTTCAGCTTGTGGGTGAAAGAGGCCCGTCGACACCGAATGTAGCTGCATCCTAATTTCATACATGGTTTGAGGACTAGTAACTTGAGCGTGTCTTGATGAATTGAAGTCACTAATCAGATCGACAGTAAGAGAGATGCTCACGTCGTGACGATGGCAATGAGATCATGTTCATGTACACATAACCCCATATCAATGATCAGATGGTCTGTGCTGAGACTCTTCCACACAAGCTTCTGGTCTGAGTCGTTGGGTAGATATGTATAATGAAGCGTCCTCCGAGACACATCGCCCAGGAGATAAACTCCGCCTGAAAGATCATATATACCGGAGGTCAGGAATGAGATGTTGGCAGTGCTGTGAAAACGCTGATTAAGCTCTTTCCACCGCGCTTCCTTAGCCAAAAGCAATGTCAAGCGTTCTTTGAAAGAAAGCAGGCACTGAGGATTATCTGTGTCCAGCTGTGTCGCAGACTTGCAATGTAATGCATACTGGAGTTCAATGGAGCTGGAGATAACATTAGAAAGGTAGTGATTGACGCCCTGACATGCCAGGAGTCCAGGAAGAGGAAGGAAGAGAAAGATCCTGACCAGAATTTCCGGCGGCAAGTCTATGAGCATCATGGATAAGATACAAATAGCACACGACACACAAAATGGATATTCCACGTGATCAAGAAGTATATTATGATACACAAGTAGAGCCCAAAACACTACGATCTCCCAATCCATCCACGTCCAACAAACGTCGAATCTCCATGATACAATCCCTCAACCTTGCATGCACCTCCTTTGCGTTCTCAAGAAGCGGCTTGATGTTTTCGGGCGTCATCGCAAGCTTAGACTCAGAGAAGATCGACTGTGGCGGCATTGAACGCACAGATCCACATTTTTGATATTTTCCAGAACTCATTCTTCGTTCCCTCCTCTCTGGCTTTCTTCTCCTCGCACCCTTCTCATCCTCATTGACATTTGACAAGCGCGGGGCTCGCGGCGTGACCTGTTGTTGCAGTTGTAATCGTGCCTTCTGCTTCGAAGGAGACTCGGCAAAGAGCGACAAGTGAGACCCGCTAGCCGATCTACGAGGTGTTGATGGCCCAGGAAGATGCGATGGTGCATGATAATGCAGATATGGCGACTTGGGTAATTTTAATGTTGACCCTGCCTCCTTACTTCCAGCAGAGATGCCCAACGCTCGTGCAGCAGCATCCAAATCTGAAGCCGAATCTATCCTGTCCCAATCTTCTTCAAATGGACTCTCCGCTTTCATTTGTTGATGAGGACTCGCTCTGTTGTTGACCCTGGAACCAAGAAGTTGACCGTCACTACCACTATGAAGGGATAAGTCAGTGGCCGAAGCCGACAGTTTAGCATGTTTTCTCCCAAACCGGAAAAGAGATGCGAGCGATGGACGGCGAGGCGAGGACTTGGTTGCATATTCAGTACCGTGCGGCGATGGCAATGATAGAGTGCCTTTCGATTTTCTATCCCTTCCTCTCTCCTCTTCTGGTTTTATGGCTGTTTCAAAGCCATGACTTGACCTCGATCTCCATTTCTGCTTCTCCAATGCCGTCAAAGGTCCAGAAAGATTATCTAGGCCACCACCATGACCAATACTGGATCTCTCAAAGGATGTATCAGTACTGAAAGACGTCGTTGAGAGCATCGCATGATTATGGGTGACAGGTGGGAGTGGCGAGAGTCGATCTTCATCCACACCAGTAGACGAAGATTCCAAAACGTTTTTCTTTAATGCTCGCAACTTGTCTCGTATGCCGGCCATACCAGCCAACCTGCGCTTCATTTTCTTTTTCAACGACTCAGCCCCAGACTGATCCGTCTCCAGAGATGGTAGGGTTATAGTACTGCTCAATCGGCCGCCCCACCTCCACTCTCTGTTCACTACGACTCTCAGGTCATCTTTTGAAGCAGTGATCGCCTCTTCAGGAACCGAAGCAGACACACTACTATCGCCATCTTGATCAATGGTATTGCCATCTGCATACATTATAGCCTCTGTGTTATTCAACATCTCTCGAAGTAATATTAGTTGTCGATGGCTGAGGTCATGTCGACCTGTCGAAGCTCTCCAACCCGGCGATGGATTAATCAAATATGGATGAGGCATTGAGCTTGAAGTAATGATGGCTCCAGAAATGGTTGGTGTCGTTGGCCTTGAATTGTCCCCGGCGAGAGTGATTGCCCTCTCCCTTCCCTTCCCTCCCACCACACTTAGACCCACTGGTGCTGATACACTTGGATTCGGACCTCCAGTACCACTACCGCCATTCATAGTCGCCGACGTTCCATCGGCTAGGTCGACAAGCAATTCAGCACACTCCCACGATATACGATATTTTGAGTTGATGGTATAAAATGCAGCAGCAAGCTCTTTATAGCGCGCGCTACGACTATCTCCAGGATTTGTATTGGAACGACCACGTGTCACTTTGGATTTGTTAAGGTTGAGGAAACTAGATAAAGCGGTCCGCTGAGCGGGCTGATGAGCAAGTTGAGCTTGAAGGTCGAGCTTGCGCTGCATTTGTAGTACGAGGTTGTGATATACCTGTTGTTGCTTCTTGAGTTCTGCATGATACAAGTAGTTAGTACAGGAACATCAACCAGAGGGAAAGGAAAGACGCACGTTCAATATATATAGCAAAATCTCGCACCATACCTATATCTCTTTTCAACCCTTGTTGTGCTTGACTGATTCTTGTCGGAATCTTCAAATCGTTCTTTAAATCATTTAATGAGTTCCTCCTCGGAATTGCTTCAGCCGTCGTACATTTCGGGCTGATGGTGGATCGACCAAGAGACACTGTCTGAGGCGACATAGCCTCAGGCGTTGTTGACATTCTTGTAAGCGGAGTAGACTGAGCAGGTGGAGTCATCTTAGGTTGGGTTGGAGGAGAGCGAGGCGAGGATGGTGACGAAAACGACGACGACGAGAGCGTAGCGGACACGGATGTCGATGTCGTAATTGGTGTGACAGATGAATCAGGAGTAAGGCGGGTGTCAAAATTCGATGTGATAGAATACGATATCATATCATGAGAGCTCGGAGAAGGAGGTCGTAGTTCGATGGGAGGAAGTAAGTCAAAGGTATGCGATGCTTGGGGTTGGTTTATGAGGAACTCGGACATGGGAGGGAGGGGAGGTAACGATGGTGGATCATCCGAGGTCGGTGAGAGTCCAGGTACTGGTAGTGGTGACGCTGACAATGCCTCCGACAATAATTGCGCCATCGTCTCCATTAAGGATGCCCCACTCTTATTACGACGGTGTCGACTGACTAGGCTGAGCCGCCTCATGTTACCCATGAAGCCCCGAGTCCCCTCGGCCTTTTCATTGTCAATATTCTTCAGGTCCTCATCTTGACTTGGATTCTCTTTCCAATCCTTCTTCGCTTTCGGACGAACACCGCGAGACGCAGATGGTCTATGGTCTCGAGTGGCATCCTCACAATTGACATCAGCAACACACGTTGGTTTTGTCCCATACGATGCATGGCGTTGCGTGATGATGGGCTGCGCTCCAGACGGCAGACGGTGCGATTGCATGGACATGGGACGTTTTGAAACTAACTTTTGCTGCGGTCTAGACGACGAATCACCACTGAGAGCAGTGGTGACATCAGATGATGAGTTTTGCACAAGACCTTTCTTGAGTTGCATGAACCCAAGACTCTTGCGCTTGAGAAGCTTGTTAGAAAAGAACTTTCCCGATAAGTCATCTTCAAAATTAGATGATGATGTATATGGTGAACCACCCAAGCTCAGATCTGTCATGCTTCCCGGACGGGAATGGGTTGTCTTGCCGAGGGAATTTCGACCTTGCGTGTTGGGTGGGCTGGTGGGTCGGAAGAACCAGCTAGATGAAGCAGTGGCAGGGGCCGAGTGCTGGCCCGACTGAAAGAGAGAGGCAACAGACTTTCTGGGTCGGGGCGTTTGTTGGCCAACAGGAAGGACAATATCTGAGAGTACATCAACATTGTGAGCCTTGAAGCTGAGCAGATTGGTTCAAAGGAAGGATAGAAACGTGTTTGAAGTAGGATAATAATACAGAGCACGAATAAGATAAAAGGAAAGACTCAAAACCATCGGAATAGACGTGACCACCCACCTTTGGCTCTCTCATCTTTTGTCATGTCCGATGGCATCGAGTTTTTCTTTTTTCTTCGTGAACTCCAACGTTTTACACTGCCAAATTTACTCAGTATAATGCCCCCCGTGTTTGTTGATTGAGATGGCGTAGGAGGAACACTGGTGCTAATGGGATCTGAAGCTGGTTGCGGAGACGGTGTTCGAGGTTCGTCAACCTCCTCTAGGCGCCTATCAGCCTCGGTATCAGAGAATGGATATAGATGGTTGATATCAGCTAATTGCATAACGCCCTGGGGAAGTGGACGGCTTCTCTTACGAAGCCGCCGTCGTTCTCGGTGCAGAGGCGGGCTAGGGGGAACATATCTGAGGCTATTCATAGGCAGATTACTGGAGAGAGATGGCCGCAGTGGCGCAGTGGAACAAAGTGATGTGGTGTCCGCAATGGATGAACCTGGAACGGAAAAAACTGAAGCTGTAGGTGATCGTGGAGATGGTACGGTGAGGTGAGTATTAGTACTTGTTGATGCAGTGGTAGTGAGATGGGTAGTGAAAAAAGGAACGGGAGGAACAGGTGGTGGTGTGTGAGGAGAGCGCCGGGAACGAGCTGTGACCGTCCGGTCTTCTTCTGCGCCTACTCCACCAAATTCCGCATCGTCATCGTCATCTGAGCTATAGTGAGATTGTGATGGTGAAATAGATGACACCATGCGGTCTGTGTGCTGTGGAGACATACGTCGATACTTGGTTGGCGTAGACGATTTTGTGGGTTTAGTGGGAGAGTTGTCGAGATCAAACGCATCGTCCCAGGTTTCGTGCTCATCATCATCATCATCGAGACGAGGATGTTTGCGATGATTGAGGGGAACACCTGCACGTAATTTACCGCTGATACTGTAACATGAAGGAGAGTTGTTGGGATGAGAAGGCTGCCGAGCTGGCGACTCCCTTTTTTCAAAGAAGTCGTCATCCCAGTTCTCGGTTGAGGACTCAACTGAGTGTGAGGCTTTCTTGGGTATGCTGAGGTCTTGTTCGGTCCAGTTGGCAAGATTTGCAGCGGTGATATCGATTTTATCAGTCCGAATGTTGGATTGTCGTGGTAGCTCCCAGTTCGCAACAGAAGTGATATTATCAATGTCCCAGTCTTCTGTTGCAACGGACATGCGTAACGCAGCGGGATTTTTGCGTCGTTTTGGAGAGCCAGAGTGAGATTGGAAATCGAAATCATCGTCCCAGCTCTCTGACGGAACTTCAGGAAAATCAGCCAGCGACACGAGGAAGAAGGAAAAGACTGCACTTTGTAAGTCAACCCTAGACTGCGAGCTCGTCGCCATGCACCGTGAAGAGAGAGATCGTGGTAGAAAGTAGTTAATCAACAAAAAAACGAGTTACTCGTGACTTTGATTTCCATTAATAGCGCCGTACTGATGGAACCTTATGCAAAGTCACAATATTCAATGCCCTGAACAGGCGTTATGGTTTCGTGGGGACCATATTAGCAAGATTGGTCCACACACCCACCTAAAAATCAGCTAGGTACACATGCTGATGCAAACCACCTCTTTCTCTGAGGCCCACTCTCTTCAGTTTAAGACAGTATCATTGAACGGGCTGATGCATTATGTTCTTTTCGCTGCTTTCGTTACTGCCCTCCGGCTACTATTATATAAATTCCATCTATTTTTCTCACTTATGATGCCTCCAGTCTTGGGAGACTTGAACTTCTGTCTCGTAACCTACTCCAATGTGACAGTAACCAAATCGGAATAATGTGGTATTGTTCTGGTCTAAACCCCATTGTTGCTGACATACCCCTAGAAACTACGTCGGGGAGCCAGCTACTGTATCACCTATCCAGTCGTAATGAGTGCACGGTGCCATGTTCCTTATGTTACTGCGGTAACACCTTACTATGCCTCACTATCTACTAGTATAATTCACCTACATGTCCTACCCCTACCCACCCCTGACATCGGACCTTATAGACTAGGACCTTCATGTCCTAGATCTAAATTCAAAAAAAGAGATGGTCACGTGAGGATTTCACTGACTAGATACTCAGAGTTACCACTGCCACCAAAAGTCTGGTGAATTTTGACCTGATAAACATCCGACACAGATATTGCTTCAAGGAACCGGAAATGCTTCCAAAAATCCCTTGGAAAAGGACCAGAAATATTGTTAAGCCGGCAATCGCCGGCCGACGTCGCCGATGTAACGGCGACACAGCCGCAGGCGCCTTGAATCCATTCTTTACTAGTGTCCCCTTCTGCTAATTTTTTTGCTGCCTCCTTCATTTCTGTCATTCCATAGGCTCTGCAAAAATCATGTCATGTCCGTCGGAGAACCAGATAGCGATTGATCAGTCAAAATTTTGGGATTCGAATGGAATTCACTGGACTCCGCACCGGATTGGCTGGGCCATTGCAGGTGGCTGCACGGTCCTAGTGAGCATTGTTATTGACGTGCTGCCAACTTGAAAAAGCTCATATTTTGTATAGACAATCATAATATCCCTGTTTTCTGTCCTCTCCCATTGCAGGTCCGCTACAATATCTCTTCATGCATCTCACAAACTAATTGAATCTCTCTTCCTAGAAACTATACAAATCCAGCTCAACAGCGCCAAATGTATGCTTTGCACTCTCCTGTGTCCTTCGATTCATACGATGCCTTTCAACTCTCAATGGTCCTGCTCTCACTTCACCTTTCCTGGCTTGGTTCATCTCATACGCAGGCGTGTACCACCTGTGCAAGTTTAATCCTCCTCTTCGTCTTCGTTCGTGTTCGAGGGACGATCGTTGTCCCCGTTATTGAGCCGTTGACTGAAATCCCGTCAATAGACTGCGCATCCTTTATATGCCTCCGGTATACGCTGTCATCTCATTCGCCTCGTATCGTTTCTTTCGCGAATACACATACTACTCACTTATCGAAACTGGTACTGTTTTTTTATCACATTGTTTCTGATCTTGTTTTCTGACGTCTACACTACACCAGTATACGAGGCATGTCCTTTCTTCTTCACCATTAATTATTCGAATTAATGCGATTGCAATCGCGCATTTCCTGTGTCTCACAGGCTATCGGCCTCAGTGCTTTCCTGTGAGTATACAGTACATTCATAGCATTCAGAGTATGAAAGGATCATAGCCTCCTATTGATCGAATACGTTGCTGCCACTGCCATCGATGGGTCTGCAGAGCGCGCACTTGAACGGAAAAATAAGACATCGCTACCGCTACCAGTGAGTCTAGTTATCATTTTCCCTTGTGCTCAATTAATAATGCCTGTCCAAGTTCTGCTGCTGGAGATATCGCCCTACAAAGGCAAGTTGACTCCTATGCGAATCAAGGGATTGATCTGACCTTCTGATGCAGCCATATTTTTTGTATACGGTAAAAGTATGGATTATGGATTATGTTCATTTCCTGGATGCTCGGCTCATGTCAAGTGTTTAGTGGTCCGTGTTGCAATATGTGATCATCCGACCAGGTGAGTGAGCAACCTAATTGTATTTCCTTCAGGCAAGACTCACTTTATTTAGTTGCTTCGATAGTCGGCATTATCTGCCAGCGGTTTGGAGTACTCTGTTCTCAAGCAGGTTTCTCGCCACGCTGGGCCAATGTATATATCGAATGTATCACTTTTATCAGTATCAGGTGTGTTGTTTTTTTTTACTTCTATCCCATAGCTCTGTCAGAAGAAAACTCATGAGGTTCGGATTTTCAATGTTGATGGTTCTAGTATAGCTCTCTATGGTCTTCTATTGTTCTATGGCCTCACATCAGATGAACTAAAAGGGCGACGACCCATGGCCAAGTTTCTTGCAATCAAATTAATTGTGATGTTTACCTTCTACCAGTCATTCGTTGTGCGTTAATGTCAATGTCCCATTTCCTGAAGCTCATGGACAACTTAGTTCAGCGCCCTGGAAAACAGGGTCATATCTGGTATACTTATCCTCTCATTGTTGCGAGGTGCTTATCTGATAGTTCGTCGTAGCAACTTCTTATTGGACTGCTACCAACATTGCTGATGGATTGAGCGCGTTAGCGATATGTATCGAGGCGAGTTTCCCCCTATTTCTGTCGACCTGGCACTTAGACTGATCTCGGTATGTACTTTCACGCAATTCTTATGGTCTGTACAAAAAGATGGTCTTTTTTTCGATTCTCATGTGGTGGGCATACTCTTTCAAAGAGTATAGTAGAGATGGAAAACCTACCAGCATCTGGAAACCACTTTGGGATTCGTGCGTCACTTAATTCGATGTGGATAGCATACTTACGTGCCCAATCATCAGGATTAACTATTGTAAGCTCCCTCACCCACTGTATTACAAGGCCTGATGATCCCGTATCTACTTTCCTCGCACATTGCACGATCTTCAATCTTTCACTCATGTCTACAGCTGACTTTGCAATGGAAATCATGGGTTCCTTCAAATATTATTATAGCGCCGCGAGACATAGCCCTCCGAAGAGGCGAGGGACTATGGCAGAGGTTTTTGGCGCTGATGGACGACGTTCATCGATATCTGGACCTGGATTTTCAGCAACGACCCCGGTATTACGTTCTTTGTCACCAGGACCGTCTGCATCTCCTGACGAGCATATTCCTTTAACAACGGTGAACTCAGCAGGTTACCAGAGTTCACCAAATCTGATGAAAGAGATGGAACGATAGCAAGGAAGGATACCTAATCTAGTCTTACAGTTTTACATGCGATGCTTCTTTTACTCCTGATCACGTACATCTAACTTCTTTTTACTCTTGACTTCTATATGTGTTTTGTTGGAAGATTGCTATGGGACAGTTTCACTGCCGCATAATCCTGTACCATGATTCAATGAGATATTCAATGAGTGAAGGTGAAAAACAACCATCTTAGACGGGGACAGTCCGGAGGCTAATGGGATTACAAATGATGTTGGAAGGTATATTACTTGACGAGGTCAAGTACCACACCTTATTCAATATGAACCCTGGCTGTGATCCGAAGGTGAGAATTCTACTCACATCCTGATTGCTTCCGCATGCATAGAATCCTCCTAGGAAGTTCAACGACAATAGCGCCCCAAGTTGCGATTCTGATTGAATGTAAAATGAATCATACTTGGCACATTTATCCGAACTTGAACCCTGTGTAAATCCCAGGGGACCATAGCTGGTACATCCTGTAGAACTTGGAATGGCGCCAATGAGCGGTCTTTGGGCATTATTCGAACCCTAGGGCGGGACTGCCACGAGTTTTCCCTGGGAAAAGTAAAATTGACCAATTTGGCCTGACCCAGTCAATGTCGAGTAACCACTGGCACCACCGACAGTTCTGAGAGGCTAGTTAGCTCGTAAGTCAGTCAATGTACTGCTGCTGAAACAAAACGAGTACCAAAAGGTTGGAGGCAGCATTAGTTGAACTCGAGACCAAATAAAAGAGTGCAGTGTCTGTGTCGGAAGATAAAGCAGTGACGGTCTGGGCAAGTGGCACGATGGCGAGAGTGGCAAGAAGAGTGGGTTTCATGAAGAAAGATATATACTTTGCTCCTATTAAGACAGACGGCTCTTTACAAAAAGCTGTGCCTGTAGCACTTGATTAATACCAATTTCATATTTCTATAGTGTCATTGATAGGACACGGCAAGAGGCCACCGCAATTGACCATTAACAAAAATGTTATCATTGTCTTGTAGCCTCTTGTGGTTCAGCTGCGACAGGAACAGTGGGAAACCATCCGTATTCTCTTAAATCCACTTTGAATTCACCGTCCTGCGTTTCCGTCACCTCAACACCTTCAGCTACAAGGGCATCACGTTGTCTACGAGCGCCGTTAGTTCCTGGACCTCTTGAAGATATGGCACCAGAAGAGCCGATAATGCGATGCCAAGGAACGGGAGGGTTCGTTTCAGGTCGCAAGAACTTAAGAGCTTTGGCAAGTGCAAGGTCAACTCCAGTATGTTCAAGAAGATCAAGGTAGTGTTTTACCTTGACCGACATGGCGCGAGTGGCGAGGCATCCCGACAAGTTTTGCAATATGACCTGCAGGTTGACTTGGCACTATCAAAATCCGAGTTCAAGTGCCGACGAACCATAGGTGGAAACGTGAGCATTGGGCACTGATCGTACTGCTTCATAAACCTGAGGAATTTCTGTTGGGTCATGTCGCGTAGTAGCTACAAAGATCCTCACTGCGGCATGAAACTCGGCGCTGTCCATATCTGTGAGTTAGAGATTCAAATAAATATGACACAGCTTTCGACGAGCTTATTTTTTTAAACCTTCCGATTTTGCTAAAGACTCTTTAACTGTATTTTCACTCTGTTTCGGAACAAATTGTCACATGGCTAGAGAACCTGTATAACAAGAAGTTGACCTATAGTTCTCAAAACCTACTATCGACATATTTCGTGGTCACAGTTGAATTTGTCGGTACACGGCTAATCTCTACGCGACTATCATCTTGACGCACAGCCGGGGATGCACTGTTTTTTTTTTTGAATCAGCCGGGGATGCACTTACTATGCTTTCTTTCACCTTGCTTTTTCCGGTTCATTCAGAGTGACAAATGTGACCTGCTCGTAACTTGACAAACTCGAATGCCTGCCACAATATGAGAGAAAACATCAGCACCGTTCTCCTTGGCAGAAACTCAGTGCTGGTACCCTATGTAAAACATCACGTCCCTGTAAGCAAAATCTGCTATAATCCAATTCCCGCTTTCTGATACTAAATGGCAAGAAATACCATGAATGGATGTCGGATGTTGAACTAAGAGAGCTCACTGCTAGTGAACCTTTAACATTACAAGAAGAGTATGACATGCAACGTATGAGAATATCTCAAGTCCCGCTCGGCGATCTTATTTTTATTCAGAGACTTGGCAAAAAGATGCGGATAAACTAACATTCATTATACTTTCTCGCCACTCTGGGGATGGACTACCCAGTCTTGGCGCAAATTTTCGCGAGATCCATCTTTCTCCTGAGGATCCAAGGATCGTAGCTCTTCCGATGGTTGGCGATGTGAATATGTTCTTGAAGGGAGATCACTTGAGCGCAGCCTCTGAAACAAGAGAAGGAGAGGATGATTTTGAAGTGGAAGTAGAGATCATGATTGCAGGTGCCTGTTTTCTATGTATCCGTTTGCCAATGATGCCAAGCCTCCACTCAGACAGGGCATTTCGGGGGAAAGGACTTGCAACTGAGACACTTCTCCTCTTGCTGACTTATACCACCGGTCAATGGTCGGCCTTCACCCGTCCCCGTACTAGAGATCAGGAAACTGCTCGCTCTAATCTGCAACCCTACCTCGATCATATCCGGGCAACTCAATCTCCAAAATCCCTGACTTCAATAATCACTCCTGATCGACTTGTAGCGCGTATCTCTGATTCAAATCAGCCTAGCATCTGCCTCTTTGAAAAACTAGGATTTACAGTTGTCAAAAGGGTCGAAGTTTTCCATGAAGTGGAAATGAGGTGGCAGGTGATACCTTAGTCTTGAGCTGTTACCTGCTTGGCTTAGACCGTGTGTTGTTATATTTAAAGTTCCGATTACACACTGAGTTCGTGTTCAAAAGTCTCACGAATGGATCTAACCAACGTCAAATTGTAACTACTCTTAGTTTGATTATTGACCGAATCACCTTGCTTCATGGTTCCTCAAGAACTCGCTTTCGAAATTCTTTGGCTGCCTCACTGATCTTTTGCTCAACAATTTCTCTCTTGGAAACGCAATCTTTGGAGGTTTTGTATGGTGTCTTCGCAAGTGCATTCCACCACTCTCCAGAGAATGGATGTCCAGGTGAACCAAGATATCCCCACGGTTTTGCTGTTGTTGGCTGAACATACGGGTTCAGGACTTCGATAAAAGATGGATTAACCGGTCCTGTGAAATGAACAATGGCAGGATCATTCATGTCTTCGAGGTTCAGTAGCTCTCGATCTGTAGATGGATATGAGGCATAAGTTCCAAGTCCCTGGGCATTCCATCGCAAGGATAGAGAGACCCAGTCCTTGAAATGATGATTCAATGCATCCTGGTCGCGAAACTTGGCATTTCGCATCTCCAATAACTCAACAACTCCCATCTCTCTAATCTTCGTCAAGTCCATTAACAAAACACCTGCGTTGAAATACGGCCGTTTGTCTGATGCATTGTATCCCATCGGATGACCAACATCAGGAACAGCACCTAAGGCTTGGTCCTGGAGGTCTGTCTTCCACAGAGGCGTCAGGTTATCTCGGACCAGGATATCGGCGTCAAGGTAAAGCACGCGTTCAACTGGAAGGATCTCAAAGAGGTCAAGCTTGGCCCATACAGGACCAAGTTCTCTCGAAATACTTTTTTCTGGTAATGGAAGAAAGGAAAGTGTTACGTCGTAGGACCTAGGTAAGCATTGACGTAGCGTGCTCTTGTCGTCCTCCGTCAACCCGCAATCAACCACATAGATGGAGATGCGACCTGGTGTATGTTCTACAGCAGTACGCATCGCCACAGCAGCAGCAATGGAAAATGAAGAATCAATAGTAAAGGCGAGATTTATTCCATAACCAAATTCCTCCAATGAGAAGCTATGCTTGTCATCGAGTAGGAATCCGATTCGCATATCCACCGTTTTTCTGAGGACAACTTGCCAGTGGCTTGGTTCTGAGAGCCTAAAATGCTCTCCTTCATGCAGTTTCAAAAAAGCATCGATACCGCGTTTGGGATGATGTTTGCTATCTTCCGGTTCGACACTCCAATTATAATCATCGAAGATAACGATAGCGCCTTTCTTTGCCAGACGCCAACAGAGCTCCCCGTCTAAAAAGGTATCATCTGCTTCATGAGATCCATCAATATATATCCAATCATACCCAGCCTCTGCTTTTCTTATCTCCTCATTCAATAATGACATAAGAGCAGGGAAACTGAACTGTGGGATAACACGATAATTATTTCTTCCTGCGATACGAAGATTATGCTGGATCTTCAAAAAGCGTTCCTTCCCAGCCACGGTTGTGCCGAGGTCGAAATGATCAATGCAAACGATTGATCCTCCGGTATCACAAAGTTTTATGAGGAGGAAGACAGCTGATCGCCCTTCCCATGAGCCAATTTCGAGTACACGAGGGCTAGAGGTGAGGCTCTTAACCTCTGCGATCAAGGATGTCCAGCTAGG
>Ga0153993_100341_pt1 | contig 17417 bp, 15 predicted proteins | sample TSNC077MetaG_FD_104706 | JGI IMG/M metagenome (GOLD analysis project Ga0153993, IMG submission 104706) | Attine ant fungus gardens microbial communities from North Carolina, USA - TSNC077 MetaG | ecosystem: Host-associated > Fungi > Mycelium > Unclassified | place: USA: North Carolina, Lumber...
ACTTTGTACCAAAGGTTCCTCTCACACAATATCCACTATAAACCCCACAAATCTTGCTTATCTCTATTTTCTACCTTACTATCAAGACCACAACCCACCAACCTTTGAAAGATTAAAACAGGTGTATACCTTGTGAGTGTGTAGCAAGTTGCTCAGCCACTGCACTATGCTGCCATAGCAGCCACACCTCTATATATTATTTTCAACAGCTCTAGTGTAGTGTGCCACTACGTAAATCACCGCGCCTTAGCACCCGTTTGTTGTGGTACTTAATATAGAACACGCTATCCGATTAACATGTGACTTTCGTTACTGAAAAATCTTCATCACTTTTTTAAGAATCTATAATGGCCGAGGCAATACCCAAGCTTACGCTTGTAAGTTGTATCTTGCACTACAGAAACCTGTCAACCATATGAAACCTTTTAGCTTCAAGGTGCTGCTTCGGACCTTTCGGCAGCTACATATCAGATTCACGATGAATCACATACTATGGGTAATGCTCTGCGATGGATGTTAATGAAGAAGTATGTGGATGTAATTTAGATACACAACAGGATTTGTTTTAACTCAGGTACCAGTCCAAACGTCGAGTTTTGTGGTTACAGGTAAGTTTTCCCTGAACATCTTTTCCGGTTCACGCGTCAACTATGGGGTTTGGATGTCCGCAGTGTGGAACTGATAACATTCTCCCCTCTCTAGTGCCCCGCATCCTTCGGAAAATGTGATAAACATACGGATCCAAATGTATGGTGCGTCGTCATCTTTATCTTTGTTTTGCAACTGCTCTCATACATGGGCATCTGCATAGATAACCTGTCTTCTCTCGATGCGTTGTTGGATGCTCTCGGAAACCTTGATAACCTTTGTGAAGCCATCGAAGATGCGTATATTGGTAGCTTACGGGAAAACCAACACGAGGTCTGGAACGAGAAATCATGATCAGTGATCATTGTTCGGCCTGAAAAACACCTAAACTATCTGTAGCCGGATCAGCTGATAAAAACGACGGAGCGCTTGCCCACTTTGTATGAGTTGGTCATAAAAACCGAAAGACAGCAAGAAGGAAAAGAAGCTGAAAACCGTGTTCATGAACCAGAACCAGAACCGCTGCGGCAACAAAAAAATTCGACATCAGTTCAAATTGTCGGATAGCTGGCTTACATATCTGCAAAAATGACAAAAGAGAAGTTGTGATGATTGGCTGATGGGCGATACATGGTATTACATTTATCTATTGACAAAAGTACAAAACTGTTATGAATTGAGCAAATTATTTACATGAAATCTCTTTCTCAGAAGCGCTCTACTGAATCTGCCAGATGGTGGTGCACTTGCGGCGCGAACCCAAACGTCCCATCTGTGACATTAATCCTCTTCCCCTTCGTATCTTCCGCATAATTCTCGTAGAAATTGTTTTGGTCCCGAACCTCGGGCTGTCCAGGCCCTCCCGCGCTCTTGCGTCCAGGTCCATCCCAAAAGTGGAATATCTTGCTGTGAACACCATAAGACGCTGGTACAATTTCGAGCAAATCGCCGCGAGCAATTTCAATTGCAGGGATTTCGGATGCTGGAAGGCCAATCAAATATGCGAGTAAACATCGAATCACGGACGCATGTCCAATGATCAGCAAGTCCTCGCTCTCGCGTTCGAGTTCAATGAGGATAGGCTCTAGCCGAACTAGAAGAAAAATAGCGACGATTCACATGAGCTACATTTCACCGCCTCCAAGAGGCTACTCACCACTGAGATCGTGATAGCTCTCTGCCCTCGGAACGCGATACGTATATGGATCTTTGGTAAATCTCTCCCAGTCTTCCGGGTAGTATTTTTTGGCGTGATCTGGTGTCAAACCATCCCATATTCCGGGATTTATCTCCAGCATTTGAGTTTTCTCGACCACTTTGATTTGGACCGGCCACGACGTCTTTGGAAGTTTCGCTTGAGTCGCAGGACCCATCTTGCTAGGGCTGAGCGTTAGCCCATCAACAACCACATCAGGGATCGGCGCAATACGCGGGGTGTTGACTGGGGTGTCCCGAGCCACGGTACCTGATATAGGATCTCTGAACGCCTCGTTAGGTGTTGCATCAGACGAAGCCCCACTATCCGTGTCTTTGGTCTGGGATGAGTCATCTGAATCCGTATCTACGCTAACCGAGAGAGTGCTGGAGAGAAAGGGCCATGCAGTGTGATGGGCTCTTCTACGTGTGGACGTCCAGATCTGAAAAATTAAGAATTCAAGTTACTGCAGAGTCATGGACTAGAAACGCACGACAAGTCTACGCTGCTCAGGATCAATACCACGATCCTGTAACACCTTCAGCCTCCGTTTGAGAACTGTGTCCTTCAACTTCTCTGCATATTCCCACCCAGCAGGAGAGAGATCAGAGTCCGCTTTATACGAGTGTTCGATCAAAGATTGACCAGACTGCAAGGTTAGTTGAGATAATGAGCTAGGAAGTCAACCCAATATCCTACTTACACGGGAAAACCAGATGGTACGGAACCGGTTATGAATGTTCATCAGGAAAAAAACAATTCGTGACTATGACTGTATGAACGCAGATACGAGACAGTGAGAGATAGGATCTGTACCTGGAGATAACCTTGAATTTTCTAAGGAAACGAGGTCAGTACTGACAAAAAGAGAGGAGTATTCTGGGGCATACATTCAACAAGATCTTTTCCCCGACGTTGAATATACGAATAGATGGCCAAGTCAATTCCTCGACGGGCTGATAAGCATTTTCTCGGTCCCTGATCCGCCCATAGTAGTCTTGGACAGCTTTATCTGGATCCCAACCTCTGTACTAGGGATAGTAATTAGTGGCCTGGCTCACTCCGCCATAACAAGTACTCACATCCGGGGAGGAGATTTTGACACTCCTAATGTTTCTCTCGATTATTTCTTGTTTGTCGCACCACGATTCTGATGGATATGATCAGCACCCTCCCTCGATTGAGTCTGCCTACGCACCGAGGAGAATGATATGAATGCCCTTCTTATCGAATTTTTCAGCTAACGCCTCTCGTGCAGCCCTTGTTCCATTGTTCGCATCATAGATCACAACCTGGCCTCCTGAGTCGAAAAAGTCCCAAATGAGTTGTTCACATCCTCCGGACACACTCTTTCTCAACTTTTCAGTTTCTGGTGACTTAGGACCTATCATCCTTCATGAGTGTCTCGCTTTGGTCTAGCTGTAAGAGCGGACTACGAACCAAGGGAGAAGTAGTCTGGTGGCAGCTTCTGTGCTCCGCCGAAGGTCTTCCTCCGATAATCTCCCAGACTTACAACCTGGGTCTTCACTCCAGTCCATCTCAAGTATCTTTCCAGCGCTCGCGATATGTGCGTCTTTCCTCTCGCAGGAAGACCGACTGTTAGTACTAGGATCTTTCCAGCGTGAAAGAGCAAGCCAGATGCAGTGGTATAGAGTGGTGCAACCATCCTAAGGACATGTTGGATCAGAAATCAGAAATCAGAACGAGGTTGATCCTTCTGGGGGATATCACAATTAGGACACTCAACCAGATTTATGATGAGCTTGCGTAGATACAGGCGAATGGCTTAGGTCAGGATATATGATATTTATTTTAAGTTATCAGTTTGATATCAATTTTCGACAAAGGGATGACGTACAGCACATGCATATTATTGCGAGACAACAGATACACTATTATAAGACTACGAAAGAAAGGGAAAACGCAATCACGTTACGAATTCTAGTTCACCGGCTGCTGCTCTATAATCTTCCATATCCTTGTCGAGATCATCCTTCGACATGGATTTTCTCTTGACCCGAGAGCCGATGGCCGGCGAAATCCCATTGATATACCTTTTATTTAGTCGTTTAGGCCCTTTCTTGAAGCGCACTCGTCGTGTGGGCGCTACAGAGACGCTCGAAACTTGTGTTCGTTGTTGCCTATACCGGATAGCTCGGTCAAGACTTCTGCACAGTACTGACATGCCACTCACAGCGTCAAAGCAGGCACTGAAGGCGACGAAAAGACGAGAGGTGACGAAAAGGCGGGAGGCGTTACGTCTGAAACCTTGCCACCAAGTCGGTCGAGAAGTGTCGGTGCCACTCGTGGCTGGTCAACCGGCGAGGGAATGCCATCGTATATCACTTCAATCTTTATGCGGCGACCTTCGAGCTACATTTGATGGAAAAATACATGGGAAATAATTGATAGCACGCACGTCCATCAACGATCTTTCCGTCATATTTTTGTCTTGCAAGAATAGCGTCTCCTGGTTTCGCAAACGTGACAATTGCCATGCCCTTCGAACTGCCCTGGTTGTTATACACCAAAAAGAAATCCTTCAACGGCCCAACTGTTTTCTTGAATAGTTCCTACCAAAAACAGATTGATATATTCAGTCTTCTAGAAATCAATATACTTACCTCAACTTCGGTTGGAGTAACATCCAGTGGTAACTTCGACAACAAGATTTTGCTTCCCATTTCTTTGCCTTTCGAATCTCCAACCGCCTCTCCCGTGCCACTCGCACCAGTTCCTACGTTCCCCTTCCATGCAGGGGCGGGAATAGCCTTCTTCCCTAGTAGCTGTCGCTTCGGACCATGAAAGTTGTGAAGTCGGGCTGCAGCCGCAGCCTGCAGGCGCTCAACCTGCGATTCATTGTATCTGGGTTGCATCCCGGGTCCGGCAAGTCTGTGAGAGTAATGGGGCGAATAAGTGAGAGAACCTCTGCGCGAGAGGTGTAACGTCAGAAAGCTTTGACCTTCAAGCCTAGAAACATGTATATGAAGACACACCAAAAAAGCTCGAGAAGTAAGGTGATAATTCAGAGGTCAGACAAAGGCGATGCAACCAGATTCTTCAAGAATACATCAGTTCATGTTTTCAGAAACAGGGATGAAGAATACCTGAGCGCCGAAGATTGAAGATTGGGAGATATCTGCAATGTCTTACAGAAGAACAAAATCCAAGTAGAGGGAAGAAAGAAGTCTGATGTACAAAGAACGCCTCCGTGATCTATTCATTCAATGGATAATTGGTTTCAGCGTCTTAACCAAACAGATCTGAAATCAGTCATCTCCCCATGAAAGCTCCGCTGGATTATTTTTTTTCTCCTAGCTTTTGACCAAGAAACTGAAGCAGGAAAAAAGCTGCGATTTAAACAGTGCCTTGCAATATCTTGTGTTGAGTGTCCCGCCTAGACCTCGAGGCTGTGCGCGATGTTGCCCATGTCGCGGATTCGCAGTAGCGGGACCGTGACACCACTTCATTTTGTAGATGTGTTTTGTGTGCGTCCTTCATAGTAATTTTTTGAAGTATCAGGACTGGTTTTGGCCTGAATTAAGCCAAGACCAAGACCATGCATGATGACCTGGTTCAAATAACGACTGGATTGGACCATTCTGAACCATCAAAAATATATGAATAATGAATTTATCTAATAGCCTCCACATGCTTCGGCATTTGTTGATTCTGTATGCCCCTCAAGGGTAGAGTATATCTCTTAGGATATACTTTGCTCTAAGGATAAGATATGCTTTTCAAGGATAGAGCATACTTGACATGTAACGTATCAAGATGGAGACAACAATTGACCTGAAAGGATAAGGTTATCGACTTGTCCAACTTACCCCATCAAATTCCGCGCGAAACAACCCCACACGATATTGAGTATCAATCGTGGGTGGACTCTTTACTTTTGAACGCAATGCACAAATATATCATAATTGCTGAAATACGATCGAGGGAAGGGTACAAACGGATGGCAGAAACAAACAACTACGCTACTTATATACCTACCTAAAACAAAAGAATATAAAACAATAAGAAACCACTTGCATTGCGCAGGCTCGCATGAGATCCAAATCCCAACAAAAACCACTCTGATCACTCTCCTACTGTGTCGGATGAGATCAAGTTGCATTCTCTCGACAACAGTTTGTCCAATCTCGGTCTTCAGCGCACCATATTATTACATAGAATTCTCTTGTATAGTTCATACTTCCTCCACAGCAACGGCTGCTTCCTGTTTCTTGTCTGGGAGCGGACATGCATCATCATTTTCGGTGCTCTTGCTGACATAAGCATTTGACAAGTCAACTTCCCAGAATTTTTCTCCGAGTGAAGAGCCAGGCACAGGGAAAAGAAAATTGAGCAGGACATAGATCAATGAAGAAACGCCGAAGCCGGTGAAGAACGACATTTGGTAGACTCGAGTAGCGGCAAGTGGGACATCCCTGCCAGCTTTACAGAAGCTATTTGTCAACATGTAAAAAGACCAAGAAAGACAGCATGACGCACTTGCTCCCGCAAAGCCAACAACGTTTATTAGGATGCCACTGATATATGCGGCATAAGCCCTGATACAGGTATCAGCAACGATTCAAGAATCGCTACGGAAGCGGAGCACACCTGCAATTGATTCCGTATGTGTAATAGTACCAGCCGCTCTTCTCAGCGTGGTACAAATCGGCAACACGATAACGTCCGCGGCGAATGACATAGTACTCAGTGATCTGAGAAGGCATAGCACGTAATTGAGAATAAGATCGGAGCAAGACGTGATAAGAGCAGACCATGACTCCAGCGATAGAGCTGAGGAAAACAGAATACGCAGAAAGATATGACGTGAACTGGTTGCTGCTTTTGAGAAGATTCCATGGAAGTATGACTAGTCCAACAATTGCAGCAATATAACCACCGCGTCGAATGTTCTAGGCTCGATATGAGATGAAATTCAGCGTTTCAGGGTAACAAATACCACGTACGACAAAACGAGGGAACAAAGCAGTAAGATCACATCCAGCACTGATCGAATTCGCCGAGATATTTGTTCTATATGAACCCCAAAGATTCAATTTTGATAGGTTGTTAGACAATAGTACTTGGTGATACCAAATTTGAATACACACCCAAGCTACATGAAGGAAGGTTCATCAAAAATTCGAAGACTCTTAATGGATGGCTCGGCTCACCTGTGCAATGATGAATGAGGCGGCAATAAACCATACCCCGAACCTTGTGGCTCTTGATGGACTGCCATCGAGGAATCGATTAAGGAGATCGATGGGTGACCAGATCGCTTCGCCGTAAATTGCCTCAGACGATGAGCTGACGACAAGACCTACAAAGCTAACGAGAGAAAAGCCGAGAGGAACAGATATGAGCTGGGGCCATAAAGCTGCCGAAGGTGTTTTTGCCCGCGAAGAAAAATCGGGTGCGTTTCTAGATACGAAGTCAGTATAATTTAGATCATGATTGAAATGACGTCGATAGAAGGTAAACTGCCTAAGAAAGAAGGGATGCATTTATAGTTTCAAGGATATATATAAATATATAGAAATGGAACCAGAACTTCGGAAATTTGATTGCTCACGTTACCAGAGTGGCCATATTGCTGATGCATGACATGAGACTGACGACCATATCCCAACCGAGCTCTGAGCCATGGACAGTGCTTGGACGGGAAATGATAGGACCGACACCCTTAGCCTTCACAATACACCAGATAAAAAAGGTTATGCCCGCTGCTGGTGCAACAACTGACTTCAGGGTAAAAAGATGTCGGCTGTGCAAAAAGGGGTAAGCACTAAAACCTTTCGGCAAGGGAATGGAACTAACATCTTGTGGATCGGGAACCAGATGGCAGGAAGTGAAATTAACCAGAAAAGAAAGAAACACATGAAATCCCTTGTCGTCGTTCCAGACGACTCTGGAAGGTTATTGGCTGTTGCTGTTTGGGTATCTATCTAAATCGTTTGGATACAGATCACGCACGTATATCATTGACACTTGGCCAGATTGCTCGGAGCATGGCCTTCATGCAATCGCCGCCGATACTGGCTTGCACACCATACCAAATGCTGCGGTAATGGGGTTCGTGATAAGACAAACATAATTTCAAATCACTATCATAGAGATCATTACGCACCATGCCATTGCGCCTCGGTTAAACGTACACCATAGACTTCCATAAAGGCCAAAACTCGTTCTGGCGACAACGGGAAACGTTACATGGAATATTGCACCTGGTCGTGCATTCAGGCAAATGAAGGGTGCGACGACGCCGTATCCGAGCCAGACGCATATCCAAGCCTGCCACCATGAAAGTCCAAGCTGTACCATAGACGACACAATCATCCACCTATAATTTGTTATGTATGACCTTCGTGCCACAAGAAACGGAAGCAAAACCTACGTATTGACGTTGAAGCTGTCAGCTATCCAGCTATCCATTTGGTGTCATTGTAAGGGCTAATGTTGCGAATATTGAGTGAACCCACAAGGCAACGAAATTGATGCCCCCCCACTGCCGATTTTTCGGTGGTGTGGGCGCCAGATCATCGTTCTATCAAGGTCCGTCAGTGGACCCTCTGGAAGGTAAAGTGTACAAAGAACAGACAGCTAAGAAAAGTTGTTTGTACGTAAGTCCAGGGGGGTGAGGAACTTGAAGTTTCTGTAAAAGACTCATATTGAGGGGAAGGAAAAATACGGGAGAATGGTTTTACGACTACATTCATATTTAACCATTCAGCTGACCTCCAATACGAAACAAGGAGATAAACATAAACTCGCTCCAAATTTGGTATCAAGATCAAATTACTCCTGACCACTTCCGGAAGATAAATACAGAGATGCCGAAACTACCGAGGGATGACATTTGATAATAAATATAAAAGTGGGACAATGACATTTCTGCTAGCTTCGGAGTGTGGACGTTTGACAACACTGCGCATTTTACTCATGCGCCCAACGTTCGTCACTAAACATTGCCTGGTCTCTCTGGCTGATTGGGTCCAAAGATTTAGACGCTAATCTTGATTAACGTCTACAATGAGATTCTGTGTCTACTTATCAGTTGTGACAGAGTAGAACAATGTTGCAGTGACTGGACTATTTTGCCGCAGATGGTAATGTACGAGACCAATATTCCTCCGGGTTTTATCTCGTTTGAACTCGATATAGAATGACAGGAGGTTTCTGCCAGAGGTATCAGAAATCAGATCCATGCCAATTCGGCTAGCGTTTACGAAAGCAGCTGCCCCGCAAGCATGCGGTTTTGTCTCCCAGTCCCCACGCGATAAGAAAATTTAAACACTTGTCCGCAGATTCATCAGACGATCTACTTATGCTCATTCTTGGGACAGATGTTTATCGCATCCGAAATCGGCAAAGGATAAGATATAAGTAACCAATCAGAAGTGTATATGATAAATCAATCGCCAGATGGGGACCGGAAGTCCCAATGACATTGATAACATGACTTGTATCGGTCTAAATGAGTGAGGTTAAGATAAGAAACATGTATAAGGTGCAGGGAATCGAAATTATAATGCAAAGAAGACGAGGATAGGCCGGTAAATATAGTCCGATAAGATGATGTGTTGAATGGCAAAAGGGATTGACAGTATAGGGCTGTTTCAATCAGGGAAGACGACTGGGACAAAGCTTCAAGGTCATGCCAACTCCAAGCGAGGAACGCTGTTAGATCTTGACAGAGATTTGAAGCGCTCACTGGATGGAGAAGGTGAAGAGAATGTAAACGCGGCATAAATCTGTTTGCGTTCTGGCGTAGTGAATCTTCGCTTCTCGCTGGTTTCTGAAGCCGCAATGGAAGTGGAGGACAAAGAGGTAAGTGTTTGTGGGAAAAAGTCACGTATGTCCGGCTCCAGTGACGCGTCCTAAGATGGGAGGTTAGGAGCGTCAAACACATGAAAGAAGGCATTACCTTTCGGAAATTGGCTTTGGTAACGGGGGAGGCCAAAATGTCAACAGCTGATTCGATAGCCTCATATGCTTGAGAAACATCAGCTAAAGGCTGAACCATCAAGTCATAACACCGGGAGTCAATCGATGCCTGAGTAAAATGCTCAATCTCTTGAGTCTGACTGATAATTTCTTCCTCTAGTCGTGGAAGCTTGGACACTTTATGTGCCCCTCGTCTAGTGGTTTTCCGAGTGGATCCAATTGCCTTTCCCTCTTTGCTAACTACCTCTTTGCTCTGTTTGCCTTTGGAGCCTGCCTTGCGTTTCTTGGGGAGTTGAGAGTCTTTGGCTGTTTTGAGGGCCAGATGTGCGGATGATTTGTCAGCGAGGACAGTAGTTTTACGTTTCTTGGACATAGCAGCTGTCCCTGCACGTTCTCCAGTGAGCGGATTGACATTTTCCTTGTCCGTGGGTATGTGTTCATTTGAGGCTGGAGATTTCGAAAGTTTACTATTTGAGCCGGATGATGAACGCGTCGTCATGCCATTTGAAGTGGGTTTCTTGGCCTTAATGACTTCGTCAGCAGGAAGGTCCTGGAAAACGGTGAAGGTTCTCGAGGTCATGAGGGCAGCGAAACAGATGGTCTGTTTACAAGAATACCCAATTCAGATGAAACCCTAGCAAAAAAAGGGGATATAGTGATATAGACAGTGTATCAGAAAGATGCTTTGTGGGCAGAACTAAAGTCCAACGGATGTCTATTCTCATCACGTGAAAATCGATCAATGATCACGAGCCTGTAGTTGAAAGCCCGAATATTCGGACGTTGTGGCTTTGGCAAGCAATCTGGGCCTCATAGTTTGCCAGAATGGTCTGTGCCAAGATACCGGATATAAATATCAAGAGCAGTAGTTTTGGTAGAATCTTCAGTGTAATCATCATCAATAATTCTTCAATTTTTAATTGATAGCAAATACTTGGAGCTGTGTTTCTCACACGTTATTTCTGGAGCTGCTTTTCTGGGAAAAAATGGTATCATTTTCGATATTTTTCGATATTTCTCAAACGAATGGTATCCACGCAAATTAAGTATCAAGCGCAATGGACTTAAATTTGTTTTCATGATGTCTGAGCCAAAATATCGCGTGCCTCGCATCTTACACCTGTTGATGTAGTGCTTCTGAGGAGCTGTTGCTGATGTGAAATGAACGTTTTCGCGATGGAATACCGGGTGGTTTAAATGAGTTGGAAGACATAGAGTGTTGTCTATCAAAAGCGCTCGGTTTGCATCAGGGTAAAGGGGCCAGTATTATTAATGGGACAGGCACCGAAGATCATTGTCAACTTGAAATGTTATGTCATCAATTCATCCACCGCTTCCTTGAGAAAATAATAGTCTACAACTTGAACAACGTCACGATCGTCGCGAAACACACTTGGGCACAATGTGATTATCTCCCATTTTGTAACAGGAGATTTCCCAGTTACTTTTTTAAAGGAGATCTGGTGCCATTCCCTTGCTATTGTCTACCCACGGCCTTGAGCTTCTATTCCGACCCTGGTTCCAGAAACATCAGGTGTGGTCTGCAGCTCGGCTCTCCCACTATTCTGATATCTATTCTGATACGAACAGTTCATATTGGATTCATTGAAGTTCGGGACTTGTCAATCCCAGCAGCAGCATGTCTTATGCAAGATGGAAACGAGCCATGCATCATGGGATGGACGAATGAGAGGTCTATTCCGACCCTTTTGCCGGAAGTCTCGAGAATATCCCCATGTAGTCAGGATTACGACAGACCTCGAGGCAGGTGGTAATGTACGAAAGCAGTTGTAGTGGTCCTTCAAGAACCGAGCTGAATATTTGATGATGCTTCCCGCAGACAGCTTGAAGTATAATCGGATGTCAAGTCTCATACCAAGTGCTTGTAACACTTCAACTGGTTACGGATCACCTGCAGGTGTTCGCAAGCTGATGGGACTCGGGGCAAACGTTCTGATGTCTGCCTGCCTCATGGCCGACACGCACAGTAGGGATGCCGATCACGTTTGAATGGTGGTTCCCGCCTTCCTTGTGTCTTATAAGGACTTGAACCCTTCTCTGAACACTATAGGCTCCCCGTTGGCACTGGTGCTCACGTCACTCTTCTCCCTTCTGCTTTTCTGCCACTTGTACAATGGCCACCAAATGCAATTTCCAGCTTTCCCCAGTCCATCCACCCATTGGGACACTCATCGATGGAGGATCTCTTGAGCTCGTGGAAGTATTGGGTGTTGGTGGATATGGTGTTGTTTACCGTGCAAATGAAACATGTCCATCAACAACGGTGCCAAAGTCTTATGCTGTCAAATGTTTAGTTGCTCCTCAAGTTCAAAACCCTCGCTCTAGACAGGTTCACATCCGGGAGATCGCATTACATCAGTTAGCGTCAAGGCACTCTGGTGTTGTCACACTTCACAAGGTGGTAGAATGCCTCAACCTCACGTACATCATCATGGACTATGCACCCGACCATGACCTCTTCACTCAGATCTTACATAGTTGCCGATACCTTGGAGATGACGCACTCATCAGATACGTTTTCCTCCAGCTGCTAGATGCAGTAGAATATTGTCATTTCCTCGGTATTTACCACCGAGACCTCAAACCTGAGAACATCCTTTGTTATGATGATGGCCTTAGGATCGCAATTACAGACTTTGGGCTAGCCACGACCGAAAAAGTTAGTGATGAGTTCCGCACTGGCAGCGTGTTCCACATGAGTCCAGGTGAGCATATTCACCATCTTTTCGTTCGGTTCTATTGAAAAATTTTCTCAGAGTGTCAAGGTACTACATTTGCACCCCAGGGGAACTATTCCCCTATGCACAATGACATCTGGTCGCTAGGAATTATTCTCCTTAACCTTGCGACGGGACGTAATCCGTGGAAGTCAGCTACAGCAGATGACCCCACCTTCCAAGCTTATCTTCGTAATCCTAATTCCTTCCTGCCAAGCGTCCTTCCCATCTCCTCAGAGGTCAACAAAATTCTTGTCGGGATGCTCGATATTGACTACCGGCGCCGACTCCCCCTCAGACAGGTTAAACTTGCAATTTCTCAGGTCAAATCGTTCTATTCCGATGGTGTTATCTTCGAGGGCAGTATGGCCCGTTGTCCATGGGAATCTGGGATGGATATAGACACCGACTCCTCCGAAGATATAGACCATCCTGCTCCTCGCTCTCCATCGCCCACTCCCAATGTTGCGTCGTGCTGGAGCAAGGAAACTATTTCAGATATTATCTTTGCAAGACAACCCCTACATGTAGAAGAGTCAACATATGATAAAATTTCCTGGAACAATCACTCATCTTGCGGTGCAACGTGGGCATACGATTCCACAGATTCCTCCGAGTCTTCCGAGTCCTCCGAGTCTGAGCCTGGTCTTGAGAACTCGGACATGTTTGGCGGATCCAGAACGCCTTCGGAAACATCCATTCAATCTCCCAATTCTTCCTTGCCTAGTTCGCCCAATAATGCTGATATTACATTCAGTCCAAAAGCTCCCCAATCGAACCGCAAGCCATTGAAGATCAACACAAACATCCCGCAGCCACGTTTCTATGACCATGAATCCAGCATCAAAAGTTTCTCTGAAAACTCGACTATAATGCAGACAGCCATTGGATACGATTCTTACTCATCAATGTTCTATTTGAAAAGTGCTCTTTCAAAAAGCAAGGTCATTGCGTTGCCTGTGTCCACGGCTCCTGCGACTGCTGTAACTGAGGACAAAGAAATGACCTCACCTTTGACCTGGCAAGGATTCCTGGATGTTTCCTCTCCATCTATTTATTCACGAGCGTCTGCACGCACTTCATCTCCTTTCGTTTCCCCTCGTTCCACCAATCTTCGGTCTTCTCGCACTCCCATGTTGTCCCCCTCTTCTGTCTTTTTGCGATCGAACTCTCCTTCTCCGGAAACAGAGTGGGCATCTGTTTGTCTGCAGTCTCATCAAGTGCCCGATAATTTTACCACTGAACAAAGTCAGCATCTCTTCCCTGTTTGTAGCCCTGCTGCGATGACCGATATTTCCTCTTTGTTATCCCCCTTTTCCCCTTCAAGGCAGTCACAGTTCTTCTTCCCTCCACCACCAGTGCATACTCCAGTCGTCTTTGATCAAAACGCTGTTAGCACAAGAGTCTCAAACAGAGGGACTGGATGTGCTAGCCCCAATGAGCCAAAGTCAAGATATGGCAGCCTCTTCGGACTCAAATTCTTTCCTTGGTCACCATCATCAGCATGGGGTCAGGCCCGTACAACGCAGGAGAAGAAGTCTCCTGCGACGAAAGTCCCTTCCTCCAATAGCACAATCGCAGGCACTGAAAACGTTACCAGCGTTAGCTCAGGGGTCACGTTGGGGCATATTTGTATCGAACCCATTGAACAAACTTCTTCATCTTCCTGCCCCGATGCGCGTGCCAACATTGAGGATGACAAGACCTGTCGATCGTTCATTGCATGTGATAAGAAGTCTATTAAGACGCTTGATTCAGAGGGGGCTGTTTGTGGAGCGGGAACAGGAGAGCGACGTGGAGAGGGGAAGTGTCGACACGATCTGGCGTGGCCCAGAACATGGGAAGGAGGTTGGAGATCCAAATATCAGGGTTCCGGGACTTGTACTTCGCAGGTCGATTCGTCCCGAAATTCCGCTTCCGTCTCGGGATCGTGCAGTTGTACGAGTGTGAATGAGCCAGAGGCACATTCACAGCAAAACTCGAAGACCTCAGCTTCTCTTAGACAGAGTCGCATCTCCGTCGGCAGGTATACTCGACGAGAACGACGATCGAGGTCTCCAAGAAATTGGTTCATTCCTGGGCGGTTTTTTGCTTCGGCTGGTGCTGCAGCTTGATTTCTTGATTCACCTTTTCCACGTTGCTACGTCATTTAAACACGATCTATTCATGACGGCAATGATCATGTTCATCAATACGTTCATAGAGCATTATTTTTCCCCATCGGTATCTATCCTTGCATTGAATATCTGCACCATATAAACTCACCTGATTTGTAATACCTCAGCATTCTCATATAACAGACTGACGCTTTGCACACACACGTTGAAATGTAGCACACATATGTTTGATGTACAGTAGTCCGGGCTAGTCCACTGAAAGACTAAAATGAAAAAGACATGAATGTGGATCACTTACGGCGTGTATTTGACACTCTTAAGAAACGTCATTGACAATAGTAGTAGTAAGTGCTGGCAAACCTGAAGTTCTAGCATTCGCGGATATTGTATCTCATGACCGGCTGGCATCCAACGGGTCATGGACTATTGTTCATAAAATGTCGTTCGAGAACAATTAGACATTCATGTAATTCTTCCATCCCATGCCGCAGGCAGGCGACAGTGTACGTGCCCAATTAAAACCCAGCACATCAAGGTCTGTCATATCCGTTGACTTATTAGAGGCCACAAGATCGCCCAATCACACTTGGTATTTCATCGAACGCATAATAAGTAGCGCTTAAAGACAAGTATAAGATACCCAAGTTAAAGAGCATCATCGAAATCTGGGGTAATTAAGCTTCAGCATCGGTTCAGTCTGTCTTGAACAGACAGGGTATTGTGTCATATCCTATCCTTATGAAGCCCGAGTCGCCGAGCGAGCCATGGCTGCCATATGCACAGTTGCATGCCACCACGCGACCATTCCAAGCCCGACAAAACCATGTAGAGTACCCCAGAGGATTTCGGGAGTTATTTTATACCTGAAATACATCATGAATACTGAAAGGATCAAGGTCATACTCTTCCAAGTCACACTCAACTGTTCAGCCAGCGATCCGAAAGAATGTGGAATAAATCTCGGAGCCTGGAAAAGGGTAGTAGAGACCACACTATGATAAACACAGAGACCCATAGCAAGAGCTCGCTTTCCTGGCAAGAAGTCAGGAAGAGGGAAGCACAAGAGAGAGATAAGACATGTCGAAAGTGATAGAGCGGCGTATAACTAGGGATGTGGTTCAGTCTCTTCACAAGGGATTTTAGGGGCGTTCAGTGTCACCTTTAGGAGGACCAGAGCCGTATTATTCAGTTGCAGAAAAGGCAAAGCATTGGGTGACAAAATGCCTTGTAACGCCAGCGGAATCTCGAGCGCTATATGTAATAAAAATACAACAGCGCTAATAAACAGCGTATCAGACTACTGATTTTGTTAAATAACAATTAAACTTACAGCGGATGACGAGGGGCAGACATAATCACTGTGCTGAGAAATAAGACCTACACAAACCTTTTTGAGAACGACCACCGCGACGTGGGGAAGGGCGTATGAATGATTCAGGAACAATTCGTGGAGTCATCATTTTCCCACAGCAGTGTATTAGAGATCTGATTTTGGACCCAACTCCCACTAAAACATAGACAGGTTCAAGTCGGCGGTCCATGCCAAGGGCTTTGAATGTCATCGACAGAGCTCATAGGTGAAACTAGACTTTCTATCACGAGGATGACGGAAGAAAAAAGAATGAGGTTGCATCCAGATCGTATCCTAGTCCTAACCGCTAACTCTCAGCAGAATTGTTGCGGGATATTTTTTGTGGTATCTTGAGGGCCTTGAGACTTGTGCATGGGTGCTCGCAGCTGTGTACTTCGTGGAAAATTTTGGTCCTTCGTACATCGAAGCTTTGGCCCAAGGTCAGTGTCCTGTATTCTGGTTATCGCCGGATCGCTGTCATTCTATCGCTATACATTTGCTGGTAGGTGGGTAGTATGCATGCTATAGTTCTATATGTCTCCAGCGCTATTTCGAAACTTCTACCTCAAAAACCTAGTATCCGTTGATCCAACGATCTGACCCTATTCCAGCTGTTAACACGAGATCGGTACCGCGGTTCACCGATAATGCCGGCCTCAAAAAGAAAGGTCAAATTGAGTTTGGAAGATTACAGATGCATGTTCCAAGGGTGAAGGAAAATATAGGAAGGTGTGGGGGATTTTCTACTCAGATGGTTGGTCTATTTTTTCCTTAGACGCGACTTCTCAGCTGGGTAGGAAATCAAAATCGGCAAAAAGAACAGAGAACAGAGCTGATTCAACATGTTTTGAAATATAGCTGGGCAGAAGATGCTCAAGGACCATGGCAACATCAAGAACACCAACTCGAACGTCAAAAACAAATTAAACCTAATACTGAAGCAGGGGCGTAGAACTGAGGCATACAACTGAGAGCACCGACTGTATATCTGCGAACTAGTCATGCTGGTGTCCAATCCACTTTAGGTTGTACTTGCGTACTCCTTGTCTTAGTTTCCCTAAAAGGACTCAGGTTTGCTTGATGATTGCCTTGCTGATAGCTTTGAGCAATTTTGAACCGGTAAGCGGGATTGTGATATACCATAAATCAACAAATTTTGGCCAAGTTCACGATCTACATGGTATCCATTATTTTTAAGAGACATAGGAATATCGGGGCACATGAAAAAATTATGCTGGGACACGCCTCGAGCTACATCATCTGACGGCTACTATGATGTGGTTTTTTAAAGTAGCTTCGGAATGGAATGTGCACCTGGAAGATGAATTGACTATGATAACAGTCCTAAGCCGTCTGATTGCCCAAGTTCACGAGTGAGGTCCTTGATCCTGTCAGTTGCCTTTCATACTACAAATAAGGGCGAACTGCAGGTCACCCCACAAGGCTAGCAGCACACAGATTAGGACATGGGAACGTTGGCC